>JGI24025J20009_10000516_pt1 | contig 30028 bp, 26 predicted proteins | sample Cruoilmetagenom3_FD_20009 | JGI IMG/M metagenome (IMG submission 20009) | reverse complement strand
AACTGGACATAGGCATGGACCATGGTTGGCTCCTTTGTTGAATGGTGATCCATTTAGGTTAGGCGCGCTGTGGGCGAGATTAAACGCGTGTATATGCACCTGGGGTATGCAAATATGCATGGTATGGCAGCACAGATGGCAGCACAGATGGCAGCGCAGTGGGATGATCTGAAAACGGTGATGCAGTTGGTGCGGGGGCGGTCCCTGGCGGCTGCGGCGCTGGCGCTGGGGGTGAATTATACCACCGTGGCCCGCCGTGTTGCGCGGGCCGAAGAGGCGCTGGGCGTGACTTTGTTTGAGCGGCTTGCGGATGGGTACCACCCCACCGAAGCTGGCGAAACCGTTGCACGCCACGCCGCAGAAATGGAAGCACAGGAGTTTGATCTTTTGCGAGCGCTTGGGCAGCAATCCAGCGCATTGTCCGGGCGATTGGTGGTGACGGCGCCCGAGCTTTTGTGCTCAACGCTGTTGCCGCAGGTGTTTGACGATTTTTGCACCCGCCACCCCGACATTGAGTTGGAAGTGCGGGCAGGTACTGACATGCTGGATCTGAACCGGCGCGAGGCAGATCTGGCGATACGGGTCAGTGATGACCCCGGTAACCAGCTAACAGGGGTGCGGCTGGCCGCCCAAGATACAGCCAGCTTTGCCACTCAGGATTGGGCAGATCGCATCGCGGCTGACCCCGGTGCGCAGATTGATTGGGTGGTATACTCCAAACCTGGTGCGGTGCCGCAGGCCTCGCTTGAAAACTTCCCGAACGCGCGGGTCAAGCTGCGGTTCAACGATATGATCGCCATGGCCGGTGCGGCACGGGCCGGGCTGGGCGTGGTGCGCATGCCGATGTTTTTGGGGCGGACATATTCTGAATTGGTACAGGTGCCGGTCCTGGCGCCGCAATCCTACACTGACATTTGGGTGGTGTCGCACCGCGATGTCTGGCCCACAGCGCGTGTGCAGGCCTTCCGCGATTGTCTGGTGCCCTATTTCAAAGAAAACCGTGCGATATTTGTGGCATGATATGTGTGCCTGCCACGGACGCAGCAGGGAACAGAATGCGAAATGGATGTCATAGCACTAGAGAGGATGTTATTCCCAAATCACATCACCCAGAAAAATATACCCGGCCCCATAGATGGTCTTGATCAATTTTGGGGCCTTGGGGTCTTCGCGCAGTTTGGTGCGCAAGCGAGAAATGCGAACATCCATCGCGCGGTCAAAACTTTCAGAAGCCGCACCACCCAGAGCCTCCTGCATCGCCTGGCGCGAAATCAGGCGTTTGGGGCGGTCCAAAAACAGCCGTAAAACCTCGCCTTCGGCATGCGAAAACGGGGTCTCTTCACCAGCGTCATTCTCTAGTACATAGCGGTCAAAATGGGCAGACCAGCCGACAAAATGAGCGATTTCTCCGGTATTGGCCTCAGCCAGGCCGCGGCGCAGGCGGGCGCGGATACGCGCCACGACTTCAGCGGGATCAAACGGTTTGATGATATAGTCATCCGCTCCCAGCTCCAGCCCGGTCACCCGGTCCTGAACCTGTGCGCGGCCGGATATAATGATCACGATCGCCCCTTGCTCCAATGCCAGTCGGTGCACCAGAGTTAACCCGTCACGGTCAGGCAGGGATAAATCCACCAAGCAAACATCAGGTGCAGTGGTGCGCAAAGCGGCTTCAAACTGGGCCGCGCGGCCAAAGGTCATGGTGCGATACCCCGCCTCTTCCAGCGCGTCGGCCAGCATGGTGCGAATCTCAGGTTCATCATCAAGGATTGTGACAAGGGGTTGGGTCATGATGTGGTCTCGGCTGGAAAAAGGGCAGATAGTTGATCCACTGTGAATGGCTTGCGCAGGACTGGCACACGCACGGCGGCGGATTGAAACAATGGGTCATCGGGTGGCAGAGATGTCATCAGGCAGACGGGGCAATTGCGCGCCTCAAGCTGGTCTAGCAGATCCAGGCCAGTTTGATCCCCTTCCAGTGAAATATCTGATAGGATGGCGGAAATTTCGGGCAGTTCGCTCAGCAATGCGCGCGCCTCAGCCACGCTGGCGGCTTCGACCACCGAATGGCCAACATCGCATAGCATATCGCGCACTGTGTTGCGCAGATCGGGGCTGTCTTCGACCAGCAGCACAAGGCCCGAGCGCGGGGCTATTCCCGCAATGCGCAGGGGCAGGCGCAATGTCACACACGCACCAGTCCCGGTGTTGGCAAGCCGCACTTGCCCGCCAGACAAATTGGTCATGTCATAGACCATTACCAACCCAAGGCCCGAGCCTTCGCCGCCTTTGGTGGTAAAGAATGGCTCAAACGCGCGCTCCAGTGCGGGATCAGAGAAACCGGGGCCGGTATCGCAAACTGAGTATTCGATCCAGGTGTCCTGCACCGGCTGCGCGCGCAGGGTGATGCGCCCCTGATCGCCACAGGCATCGGGCGTTCAGCACAAGGTTCAGAAGTGAATCCTGCAACATACCAGGGTCAAGCAGCACAGGTGCGGCGCCACAGTTGTTTTCCACCTCCAGCGTCACCCCATCTGGCAGGGTCGAGCGGGCCAGTGTCTCAAGATCACGCAGGAAATCAGCCACTACTGTGGGCTGTGGTGTATGTTCCCGAGGGCCTGTCATTTTCGCGATCCGGTGCAGCAAGCTGCCCCCGCGCCTTGCCGCTGAAAGTGTGGCTGTGATCAGTTCCTCGGCGTCGGCAGGCATTGCCATACGTTGCAGCTTGGATTGCATCCCCAGAATGATCGTCAGCAGATTTGAGAAGTCATGCGCAAGGCCACTGGTCAGCTGGGCGGCCATCTCGCGGCGACGGGTCTGTTGCAAGGCCGCGCGGGTCTGGGCCTCTTCGGTGATGTCCATCGACAGGATATAGACGCCGCCCTCTTGCCCATCGGGGGTAAAGGCCGTGCGAATACGGCGCGAACTTAATTCATGGGCGAACTCAAACACCGATTCTTTACCAAGAAAGGCCTGGTTTAGGTGCGGCTCGATTGCCTCATAGGCCTGATCGCCCAAGGTATCACGCAGGTGCATGCCGATGATGTCTGACTGGCTGCCTGGTATCACTGAGTTCAGTCGCCGGTTGGAATAGGTATAGCGCCGGTGCGCATCCACATGAGAGATATGGGCGGGCATCATTTCGGTGGTCAGGCGGGTGCGGGCCTCGGACTGTGTTAACTGGCGTTTGGCTTCTTCCAGCGCTGTGATTGTGGCTTCCAGCTGTCGGTTGGCCGACGACAGATCTTCGGAATAGTTCAGAACCTTGTCAGACAGTTCTTCGGATCGTGCGCGCAGCAGTTCTTCTTGCTGCTTGGCACGGGTGATATCGGTATAGACAGTGATCCAGCCACCTTGCGGCAGGGGCGAACCTTCGACGCTGATCATACGTCCATTGGCGCGGGTGCGTTCCATGTAATGCGGCTCAAACGCACGCGCCACGGCCACCCGGCTCTGCACGAATTCATCTACATCACCAACATCGCCGTAGTCACCGCGTTTCGCCAGATAGTGGATCGTATCGATAAAATCTGCACCAGGGGTGACATGTGTATCGGGCAGATCAAACATTTCCTGGAAGCGCTGGTTGCAGATAACCAACCGTAGATGGCGATCATAGATCGTCAGCGCCTGCTGAATAAGGTTCAGCCCCGATTGGGTCATGGAATCTGTGTCGGATTGAATCGGGTTCATTTATCATGGCTAGCACTCATGCTGCGCCTCGCAAAGGGCCGTCATAAACTTGTTACAATTCGTAATAATTGGGAAAACTTTAGGAAAAAGTTGACGTCGAGGATTTGACGCGCACCAATGGGCAAAATTAGAATCGCCCAGTAGGGGTGAAATGTTCGGGAAGCCGGGCATCAGGGAGGAGAAAGTTTTGGCAATATCGCCTCAGGCGACGGATGGACTTGAGTCCATACCGGCGCTTTTGCACCGCAATGCCACGCAGTTTGGTGACAAACCTGCGTATCGTGAAAAAGAGTTTGGCATCTGGCAGAGCTGGAGTTGGGCCGACACCGCCAAAGAGGTGGAGGCGCTGGCGTTGGGCCTGCTGAACCTTGGCGTGAACGAAGGTGATTTTGTCGCCATTATTGGCCGCAATCGTCCGCACTTCTATTGCTCCATGGTTGCTGCGCAATCGGTCGGGGCCATTCCTGTGCCGATGTATAGCGATTCTGCCACCGATGAGATGGCGCATGTGATGGATCACTGCGGTGCGCGCTTTGCCGTGGTTCAGGATCAGGAACAGGTCGACAAGATCATCGACATTCAGGACTCGCTGCACCAGTTCGAGCATATGATCTATGTTGATCCGCGTGGTTTGCGCAAATACGACCATCGCAAGCTCCACCAATTCAGCCATGTGCAAGACCAGGGCCGCGCCGCGAAAGAAGAATTTATCGATGAACTGGAAGCGCGCCGCGCCAAGCTGACTTATGACAGCACCTGTGTCATGCTTTACACTTCGGGCACCACCGGGCGCCCCAAGGGCGTTGTGCTCAGCAACCGCAACATCATTGAAACGTCACGCGCGTCCTCGGATTTTGACCATCTGGGACCAGGTGAAGAGGTGCTGGCCTATCTGCCGATGGCATGGGTTGGTGACTTTATCTTCTCAATCGGGCAGGCGTATTGGAACGGGTTTTGTGTGAATTGCCCCGAAAGCACTGACACAATGATGACCGACCTGCGCGAAATTGGACCTACGTACTATTTCGCGCCACCACGGGTGTTTGAAACCCAGCTGACCAACGTGATGATCCGGATGGAGGATGCCAGCCGTTTCAAGAAAAAGCTGTTTGACCGCTTTATGGCTCATGCCCGCAAGGTGGGTCCGGATATTCTGGATGGTAATCCTGTTGGCGCCATGGACCGGCTGAAATATGCGTTGGGCAACCTGTTCATCTATGGGCCGTTGAAGAATACACTGGGCCTTAGCCGTGTGCGCGTCGGGTATACCGCCGGCGAGGCCATCGGACCTGAGATTTTTGAGTTCTATCGCAGCTTGGGCATCAACCTTAAGCAGCTTTATGGCCAAACCGAAGCAAGCGTTTTCATCACGGTGCAGCCTGATGGCGAAGTGCGTAACGATACAGTGGGCGTGCCTGCCCCCGGTGTGGAAATCAAGATTACCGACTCTGGTGAAGTGTTGTACCGCGGCCCTGGCACGTTCGAGGAATACTACAAAAACCCAGAAAGCACCGCTGACACCAAGGATGCCGAAGGCTGGGTGGCGACGGGTGATGCGGGTTTCTTTGACACGGACACTGGCCATCTTCGGATTATCGACCGCGCCAAGGATGTTGGCAAAATGTCAGATGGGTCGTTGTTCGCGCCTAAATATGTTGAGAACAAGCTGAAGTTCTATCCCAACATTCTGGAGGTTGTTGTGTTTGGCAACGAACGTGCGGAATGCACGGCGTTTGTGAACATCGACCTGAATGCCGTGGGCAACTGGGCAGAGCGCAACAACATTGGCTATGCGTCCTATCAGGAATTGGCAGGCCATCCGCAGGTGCTTGAGGCAATCAAGGGCCATATGGAAGAGATGAACCGCTCTTTGGCTGACGATCCGATGTTGTCGGGCTGTCAGCTGCACCGCTTCTTGGTGCTGCACAAGGAGCTGGATGCCGACGATGGTGAATTGACCCGCACCCGCAAAGTGCGCCGCCGGATCATTGAAGAGAAGTTCCATGATTTGCTGACCGCGCTTTATGATGGCTCAAGCGAGATTTCGACCACCACGGAAGTGACCTATGAGGATGGGCGCAAAGGCTCGATCAGTGCCACGTTGCAAATTGTTGATGCGGCGGTGGTTCCGGTGACGGCAACGCAGGTGGCCGCAGAATGAAACACGGTGCATTGAGCCTACTGCTGATGGCTTTGCCCTTGGCGGCGCAATCTGCTTCGGGGGATTTGACACCTATGGCGGGCTATTGCGTTGAGGCGCTGATGGACAGCCGCCCGTTGATGACGTCAGCATTGGTGCCATCAACCGCCAAAGAGGCGGGCCGCGAAGATGCCGATGAGCGCGCAGAGTTCTATGTCGTGCCTCACGAGCAACTGGTGTTTAGCCGGATGAACGTTGGCAATCTGTCGGCGTGCTCGGTCTTTCTACAAGACGGGGCTGAGGGTTGGAACATTGCATCCGTTTCGGCGCACATGAAAACGCTGGGGCTGATAGCCGCGCCTGAATGCGCCGAGGATGGTACTGAGTTCTGGTTTTCGCAGCTTCCCAACCTGAAACGCCGGGGAGTTACGGCAGTTGCCGATGTAAGTGACGACGTTGTGTTGGAAATTCTGGCGTTTGAGACGCCAGAGATTTCGCGGCTCAGTGATTGTTTGGCGCAGGCCTCGTAATGAAGGCCGCACGCACGCAGAGAGGATACGAATGATGCTGGATGCGTCAGAGGGATACACCACCGACGATGGCCGCAAGATTGGCGGTGTGGTGATGGAAATGAAGAATATCACCCTGCGCTTTGGCGGCGTGGTGGCGATCAAGGATATCTCGTTTGATATTCGCCAAGGCGAGATCCGCGCGATAATCGGCCCAAACGGGGCCGGAAAATCATCAATGCTGAACGTGATCAGCGGGTTCTATAACCCGCAGGAGGGCGAAGTTTGGTATCAGGGTTCCAAGCGCCCGCCGATGAGACCGTATCAGGTGGCGCAGCAGGGCATTGCCCGCACATTCCAGAACATCGCTTTGTTTGAAGGCATGACAGTGCTGGACAACGTTATGACCGGGCGCATTCGCCAGATGAATGCGGGATTGTTCAGNCAGGCCCTGTGGAAGGGCAAGGCNGAAAACGAGGAAGTCNAGAACCGGGAAGTCGTTGAAAAGGTGATTGATTTTCTGGAAATTCAGGCCATTCGTAAAACTCCGGTNGGGCGTCTGCCCTATGGGTTGAAAAAGCGGGTCGAGTTGGCACGCGCATTGGCNGCAGAACCCAGCATCNTGTTGCTGGACGAGCCGATGGCCGGCATGAACGTCGAAGAAAAAGAGGACATGAGCCGCTTTATTCTGGATGTGAACGATGAATTTGGCACCACTATCGCCCTGATCGAACACGACATGGGCGTGGTGATGGACCTGAGCGACCGTGTCGTCGTGATGGATTACGGCATGAAGATCGGTGACGGCACACCCGATGAAGTGCGCAGCAATCAGGCGGTGATCGACGCCTATCTGGGGGTGGCGCATGACTGATCTGGCAAAAACAACACTGATAATGGGGATATATCATGCCTGAGCAGGTGATCTTTGGGATGGAAGTATTCCTTAACGGGNTGATGGCGGGCGTGCTTTATGCGCTGGTCGCCCTTGGGTTTGTATTGATTTACAAAGCGTCCGGAATTTTCAACTANGCNCAAGGGGTTATGGCCCTTTTCGCCGCGCTCACCCTAGTGGGGATCATGGAGGGGCAGGTGCCCTTTTCGCATTTGATCAACGCAGCACTGGGCACAGATTTGCACCACTTTGGCTGGCATGTTCCGGCTTTTCTGGCGATCCTGCTGACCATGGTGGTGATGGTGGCCCTGTCCTGGTTGGTGAACAAAATCATCTTTAAGCACCTGGTCAACCAAGAGGCGATTATCCTGTTCATGGCCACCATTGGGCTTGCCTATTTCCTGGAAGGTTTTGGCGATATCATGTGGGGCAGTGAAATCAAAAAGCTGGATGTCGGCCTGCCACAGGGCATCAATAGCCTGATTGATGAGACCACGTTCAAGATCTTTGATTACGGGTTCTTTATCGACAATCTGGATATCGTAGCCACGATTGTGGCCGCTCTTTTGGTCTGTGCGCTGGTTGCCTTTGCGCAATATTCCAAGCAGGGCCGTGCCATGCGCGCGGTGGCGGATGATCACCAGGCGGCTCTGTCTGTTGGCATTTCGCTGAACTTCATCTGGGTGATGGTGTGGTCACTGGCCGGGTTTGTCGCCCTTGTGGCAGGCATCATGTGGGGCACCAAATCAGGCGTGCAGTTTTCACTGTCGTTGATCGCCTTGAAGGCGCTACCGGTTCTGATGCTGGGTGGCTTCACCTCGATCCCTGGTGCGATTGTTGGCGGGTTGATCATTGGTGTGGGTGAAAAACTATTTGAGTTTATCATGTCGAGCCAAGCCATTGCAGGTCAGCTGTTTGGCTTCACGCTCAGCGCGACTGAGAATTGGTTTGCCTATGTGTTGGCACTTATTTTCCTTGTCTTCCGGCCGCAGGGCCTGTTTGGCGAAAAAATCATCGAGAGGGTCTGAGGGATATGTTTTATCGTGAAGCAGGTGACTTCAAGACCTCCTACAGTGAGGACAACCAAACCTTTCCGATCAAGTTTGACCGGTGGCGTTATTACTTTGTTCTGCTGGTGGCTTTTGCCGTCGTGCCGTTCCTGATCAATGATTATTGGGTCAATGCGGTGTTCCTGCCGTTCCTGATCTATTCCATTGCGGCGATCGGGCTGAATATTCTGGTTGGATATTGCGGACAGGTCTCATTGGGTACGGGCGGGTTTATGGCTGTGGGGGCCTATGCCTGTTACAAGCTGATGACCAGCTTTCCCGAGGTGAACATCTTTTTCCACGTTCTGATGTCAGGCGGGATTACCGCGCTGGTTTGTGTGGCGTTTGGCCTGCCAAGTCTGCGGATCAAGGGGTTTTACCTGGCTGTGGCCACGCTGGCTGCGCAGTTCTTCCTTGTCTGGTTGTTCAACAAAGTGGCGTGGTTTTACAACTATTCCGCGTCGGGTCAGATCAACTCGCCTGAGCGCACTGTGTTTGGCGTGCCCGTCACCGGCGCCCAGACAGAGCCTTGGGCGGCCTATATGTTCTGCCTTGTTTTCCTGGTGATCTGTGCCGTGATAGCGCGCAATCTGACGCGCGGCATGCAGGGTCGCAAATGGATGGCCATTCGGGATATGGATATTGCGGCTGAAATCATCGGGGTGAACCCGCTGAAGGCCAAGCTGAGCGCTTTTGGGGTGTCGGGCTTTTTCGTCGGCATCTCTGGCGCGCTGTTCTTTGCGGTTTATTTGGGCGCTGTTGAAGTGGGCGAGGTCTTTGGCATCAGCAAGTCGTTCATTGTGCTGTTCATGGTGATCATTGGTGGGCTGGGGTCCATCTTTGGCAGCTTTGCCGGGGCGGCGTTTCTGGTGTTGCTTCCGGTTCTGTTGAAAAACGTGCTGGTAGGAACGCTGGGCTGGCCTACTGATACTGCCGCTCATCTGGAATTTATGATCGTAGGCGCATTGATTGTGACCTTTTTGATTGCCGAACCCCACGGTTTGGCCCAGCTTTGGCGCGTCGCAAAAGAGAAACTGAGACTTTGGCCTTTCCCTCACTAGGGTGGCCATCGAGGTGCGGTGCGTGAAATCACGCACCCTACATAATGTCGGATAAAACCAAGGGAGGTATTCACCGATGAAAACCAAGCTACTGACTGCATTTGCAGCGGCCTTTATGTCTGCAGCCCCTGCACTGGCGGAGTTGACCATTGTCGACACCAGCTATCGCACCGGGCCTTATGCCGCGAACGGGATTCCATTCTCGGACGGATATAAGGACTATTTCACCTTGCTGAACGAGCGCGATGGCGGCATCGGCGGCGAAATGATCAATCTCGTGGAATGTGAGACCGGCTATAACACCGAAAAAGGTGTGGAATGCTATGAGGCGACCAAGGGCGACGGCGTGCTTGTTTATCAACCGCTGTCCACTGGCATCTCCTATCAGCTGATCCCGAAAGCCACAGCTGACGGTATCCCGCTTCACACCATGGGCTATGGCCGCACATCCGCCAAAAACGGTGCCGTGTTCAACTGGGTGTTTAACTATCCTGCGAACTATTGGGATGGGGCCTCGCTGGCTGTCACGCACATCCTTGAGCAGAATGGTGGCGACATCAACGGTAAGTCGATTACGCTGATTTATCACAACTCTGCTTACGGCAAGGAGCCGATCCGCACGCTGGAAGAGCTGTCGAAAAAGCATGGTTTCAACCTGACACTGCTGCCTGTTGACCACCCCGGTCAGGAGCAGAAATCGCAGTGGTTGCAAATCCGCCGCGAAAAGCCTGACTATGTGCTGATGTGGGGCTGGGGCGTTATGAACCCGGTCGCCATTCAGGAAGCTGTGAACATCCGTTTCCCGATGGAGAACTTCATCGGCATCTGGTGGTCAGGTTCCGAAAACGACGTGAAATCGGCGGGCGAAGGTGCCAACGGTTATAAGGCGCTGGCCTTCCACAACCTTGGATCTGATTACCCGGTTTACGGCGACATCCAGACACATGTTGCCGATGCTGGCAAATCTGCCGGTGCTGGCGATCAGATGGGCACGGTGCTGTATAACCGTGGCATGTACGCCGCGATGTTGGCAGCTGAGGCGATCAAAACCGCGCAAGAAATGCACGGCACGGCGAAGATCAATGCAGCGCAGATGCGTGACGGTATGGAAAACCTTGTCATCACCGAAGCCAAGATGGAGGCCATCGGCCTGCCCAATTTCGGCCCGGAGTTCAGCGTGAGCTGTGAAAACCACGGTGGTAACGGCTTTGGTGCCGTATCGCAGTGGGATGCCACCGCTGGTGAGTTCAAGCTGATCACTGAGTATTACCAGTCAGATCAAGACGTGATCCAACCGCTGGTAGACGAAGATTCTGCATCGTTTGCTGCCGAAAACGGCATCGAAAGCGGTTGCTGATCTAAGCGATCTTTCCTTCGGCCACGGCATGATGTTGTGGCCGAAGGACCTGAATATTTTTTAGAACACTGAAAGACGGGGTGATACGCCTCGTCACGATGGAGATGCGCCATGCTGGATGCGGCCGAGACCCAAGAGAACCTGCTGGAGATCAACAATATTGAGGTGATCTACAATCACGTTATTCTCGTGTTGAAAGGTGTTTCTCTCAACGTGCCCAAGGGCGGAATCACGGCCTTGCTGGGCGGAAACGGCGCAGGAAAAACCACCACGCTCAAGGCGATTTCAAACCTTCTGAAATCAGAACGCGGTGAAGTGACCAAAGGGACGATCACCTATCGCGGTCAACGTGTGCAGGATCTGGTTCCGTCGGATTTGGTCAAGAAGGGCGTCATTCAGGTGATGGAAGGCCGCCATTGTTTTGAGCATCTGACAGTAGAAGAAAACCTGCTGACCGGTGCCTATACACGCAGTTCAGGCCGCGCCGAGATCGATGCCGATCTTGAAATGGTTTATGAATATTTCCCACGTCTGAAAGAGCGCCGACGCTCTCAGGCGGGGTATACCTCGGGCGGCGAGCAACAGATGGTGGCCATTGGCCGCGCGCTGATGTCCCGGCCCGAAACGATCCTGCTGGACGAACCCTCAATGGGGTTGGCACCGCAGTTGGTGGAAGAAATTTTCCAGATCGTGAAATCGTTGAATGAGAAGGAAGGCGCGACCTTCCTGTTGGCTGAGCAAAACACCAATGTGGCGCTGCGCTTTGCGCAGTACGGCTATATTCTGGAGAGCGGACGGGTTGTGATGGATGGTCCCGCAGCCGAGTTGCGCGAGAACCCGGATGTGAAGGAATTCTACCTGGGAATGTCCGATGAAGGGCGCAAATCTTTCCGCGATGTGCGCAGCTATCGCCGCCGCAAAAGATGGCTGAGCTGATGTCTTTGATCCAGCTTGCCTGTATTTGCAAGGCACAGACGCAATGAGCTTGCCCTTTGGTATATTCCGCCAGCGGTTCCTCGATCAGCTCCAGCGCCTTAATGTCTGTGTGAAAGCTGATCCTGCGATCCATCTCACCGGTATACAAGCGTATACAATACTTCGCCGATCTGGCGATTCCCTTCAATTGGTCAAGCTGCCGCGCCCCTGCGCCTCGGCCAGAGGATGCCAATATGACAAAATTTTATGATGAGCTCGAAACTCAAACAGCCGCTGCGCGTGCTGCACGGCTGGCCAAATTGCTGCCAGAGCAAATCCGCCGTGCACAGACCTTGGCGGGCTATGGCGAGACACTTGCAGGGTTTGATGCCAATGCGATAACCGGGCCAGATGATCTGGCGGCATTGCCGGTAATTCGCAAATCCGATCTGGGGCGTGCGCAGGCGGGCCAGCCCCCTTTTGGCGGGTTGACTGGCAAGGGTGCTGCCGGATTTTCACATGTGTTTCAATCACCAGGACCGATTTATGAGCCGGGCGGGACAGATCACGACGACTGGTGGCGCGTAGGGCGTTTTTTGAATGCTTGTGGCATCGGCCAGGGCGATATCGTTCAGAATTGTTTTGGCTATCATCTGACACCCGCTGGCATGATTTTTGAAAATGGCGCGCGTGCTGTCGGGGCGGCTGTGTTGCCTGCGGGCACCGGCCAGACCGAACTGCAAGTGCAAGCTGCGCGTGACATTGGGGTGACGGCCTATGCCGGTACGCCGGATTATCTGAAGGTGATATTAGACAAGGCCGATGAGATGGGTGTGAGCCTGAACATCACCAAGGCCGCTGTTGGCGGGGGCGCTCTTTTTCCGTCTCTCAGGCAGGAATATGCAGATCGCGGGATCGCGTGTTTGCAATGCTATGCCACTGCTGATCTGGGCAATGTCGCTTATGAAAGTGAGGCCCAGGAGGGTCTGATTGTGGATGAGGGCGTGATCGTTGAGATCGTGACCCCCGGCACAGGTGATCCGGTCGCCCCCGGAGAGGTGGGGGAACTTGTGGTCACCACGCTGAACCCCGATTACACGTTGATCCGCTTTGCCACCGGAGATCTGAGTGCCGTGTTGCAAGGCGAGAGCCCCTGTGGGCGCACAAATCTGCGCATCAAGGGTTGGATGGGCCGTGCGGATCAGACAACCAAGATCAAAGGTATGTTTGTACGCCCCGAGCAGGTGGCCGCGTTGGTATCACGTCACGACGATATTGTGCGTGCACGGGTCGTTGCCTCGCGCGAGGGGGAAATGGATGTGATGACTGTTCAGATCGAGACAGACAGCACTGAGCCCGAGCGTTTTGCCGGTGCCGTGAAAGATGTGTTGAAGCTGAAAGGGCAGATCGAGATTGTCGCCAAAGGATCACTGCCAAACGATGGCAAGGTGATTGAGGATTTGCGCAGCTACGATTGATTTTTCATACCTGCGCGCAGCGGCCCGGGTGTTTTGCCTATCCAAACCGGTTCGCATCATAGGGTGACAGATCCACATTCGGCCGCTTGCCAGTGATTAGGTCAGCCACCCAACGCCCGGTCTTTGGCCCAGCTGTCAGCCCGATATGCTGGTGTCCGAAGGCGGCAAACACGCCCGTACCGCCAATTTCGCCCACCAATGGCAGGCTGTCGGGGGTGGACGGGCGAAAGCCCATCCATTCTTCGGCCTCGTCATATTCCAGGTCTGGGAAGGCCCATTTGATGTTCTTGCGAATCAACTCCAACGGGGCGTCGGAGCGCGGGGCATTGTGATCTCCCAACTCAACACACCCAGCACAGCGCAGACCCGAGGACATCGGGTTCACACCGAACTTGCCCTTGACCAACATCATAGGATTTCGCGGCATTTGGCTGGGGTTTTTAAGATGCAGGTGATAGCCGCGCTCGGCTTCCATCACCACCTTGAGGCCAAGTTTGGTCATCAGCTCCTTTGACCAGATGCCCGCCGACACAACTGCATGATCACAGGGCAGTGTGCCTTGGTCTGTGATCACCGCTCTGACCTTGCCATCTTTGATGTCAAAGTCTTGCACAGTGGCTTGGCTGATGGTGCCGCCTTCTTCTTGCAAGACCTGGGCAAGGGCATCGCAATAGGCACCGGGGTTCAGGATATGGCCATGACCTTTTAGTGTGGCAAGGCACTGAATGTTGGGGCCTGCCATTGGCTCTGCTTCTTGCACGGCGGGGCCTTCAACCAACTCGGGGATATACCCGAGTTCACGGCGCAAGTTCCAGCCATAGCTTTCTTTGTCAAAGGCTTTGCGGTTGGCATAGGCATAGGTGATATCGCTATTGGTGATCCATTTGGCGGCAGCTGTGCCACGGGTCAGCGCCTCGTGTTGGCTGACGCTATCGCCGATCAGTGGCATCAGCCCATCTACCGTGGCGCGCACGCCTTTGTCGGTGGCATTGGACATGAATTTCAACAGCCAGGGGACCAGCTTGGGGAAAAAGCGCCACTGCATGAACAGCGGCTCGTTTGGGTCGAGCATGTATTTCAGGCCGGTTTTGGCAATGCCGGGCGTGTTCACCGGGATCATCGCCCATTGCGCCAACAGCCCTGCATTGCCGCAAGATGCCCCCGCTCCGGGGCCGTCTTTGTCAATGAGCATGACGTCATGGCCCGCACGCCGTAGCCAGATGGCCGAGCTGAGACCGCAGATGCCTGCTCCGATGACCAGGGTTTTTGGAGGGGTTGTCATGGTCGGGCTCTCTCATGTCCTGTTGGGGGTATCGAGACCATGAGGGGCGGGTTTTGGCAAGAGGGCTGTTTTGCCTCGTGGCCTGTTCTTGTTGAGCAATCGCGTATGAGGGTGGGGCGCAACTGCGACAGGCGTTTAGCAGAATTTCGATAGCCCAAGAAAAAACCCCGCCCAAAGGCGAGGTTCAATCCATCCGAAAAGGGATGAAAAAGCTGCTTAACCCTGGCGGGCTTTGAACCGGGGCTGTGTTTTGTTGATCACATAGACGCGGCCTTTGCGGCGCACGACACGGCAATCACGGTGCCGGTTCTTGAGCGAGCGAAGTGAGTTCTTGACCTTCATGGCTCTTCTCCTCATTTGTCGTGGCGCGGATTGCGCCTCGGGGTTGCGGGTGCCTGACCGACGGCCAGAGCGTGAATATGGTGGGCGATACAAGGATCGAACTTGTGACCCCTTCGATGTCAACGAAGTGCTCTACCGCTGAGCTAATCGCCCGTAGTTTCCGCCGCAGCCATCACCCCCAAAAAATGAGGGCGCGGAAAACCGCGCCGGCGTTTGTGGGTCTATAAAAGGAGTCGCCGAGCGGATCAAGGGCTTTTAGAACCCCAATTTCAGGCTATGATGCTGTGCAAAGGAGCAGTCATGCCCAAAGTTGCCTATCATCTGACACATCCTGAGCGGCGCAGCACATCTGTGGTTTTTGCCTCGCCGCACAGCGGGCGTGATTATCCCTGGAGTTTCTTACGCAAAACCCGGCTGAATGAACACAGTATTCGCAGCTCGGAAGATGCGTTTGTGGATCAGTTGTTTGAAACAGCCCCACAGGTGGGCGCGCCCTTAATCAAGGCCGGTGCGCCGCGGGCTTATGTAGATCTGAACCGCAGCGCCGATGAGCTGGATCCGGCCCTGATCGAAGGTGTGCCCAAAGTCGGGCATAACCCCCGCGTTACCTCTGGGTTGGGTGTGATCCCGCGTGTGGTGGCCAATGGTCAGGCAATTTATCATGGCAAGCTGACGCTGAGCGAAGCACAGCGCCGGATTGAAGACTATTGGCGGCCCTACCACCGCGCGCTTGCCGGGCAGTTGGATCAGGCACATCTGATGTTTGGCCAGTCGATTTTGGTGGATTGCCACTCGATGCCGCATGAGGCGATGGACAGTTTTGCCACTGCTGGTGTGCGCCGCCCAGAAGTGGTGATCGGGGATCGGTTTGGCGCCTCTGCCGATGGTGTGATTGTCGATCGGATTGAACAGGCTTTTGCCAAACTTGGCCTGCATGTGGTGCGCAACACGCCGTTTGCGGGTGCGTATATAGCCCAGCATTACGGCCGTCCCAACAAGCGCCGTCACGCGGTGCAGATTGAAATTGATCGCTCGCTCTATATGAACGAACAGCTGATCCGCCCGAATGGGAATTTTGAGAATTTCCGCACTGCGTTGCAGGGCGTGATAGCAGAGATTGCTGAGATCGGACGCCCTGTGCCGCAGTCCTTGGCGGCGGAATAGCTGGGCGTCTGTTTTGTGATGGGGTGTGTTGCCCCCAGCCAGGGCCATCTGAAATCATGGAATGCGATTTAGTTTCCGGTATCCGGCATCTGGTGCTGCAATACTGGCCTTGTGTTGCGTACATACCCCGCAAAGAAGACATGTAAAATTTGACATGTCTTTTTTGAGAAGAACCAGTGATCGGATCATTGAGGCAATGCAAAAAACCTGAACATTTATGCGCATGGTTGTCGGCCGCAAACAAGGAATTTGGGCGCTCCGCTGATCTGCTAACGCAAGGCCCGGCCTTTTTGAATTGCATCCCGCCCAAAGCGCTTGCGAATTTCATCTGTTGCCCGTTCTGCCTGTGAACGTTTGGCGCTATCCGGATCCAGCAGATCACCTGAGCGGTCAGCATCCCCCTCGGGCACCAAATGGCTCAGGCCGACGCCAATCAGCCGGTACGCGCCCGACCCGTCGACCAAGTCTAGCAGGCTGCGCGCGGTGCGATAGATCGTATCGGCCATCTGGGTGGCGTCCCTCAGCGCCAACCGCCGCGAGATCAGCGTATGATCGGCACGCTTCAGCTTTAGGGTCACGACCCGCCCGGCGGTGGATTTGGCCTTGCAACGGTCGGCCACCTGTTCGGACAATCGCCAGATATGGCCATCCAGAATATCGTCACTGGCGGTGTCTTCCAAAAACGTGGTTTCTTTGGAAATGGATTTGACCGGCGCGTTGGCTGACACGCGCCGTCTGTCCTGACCTCGCGCCAGATGCCACAGGCGTTCCCCCATTGAGCCGAACCGCGCAATCAGATCGTCACGTTCCCAGCGCAGCAGATCGGCGAATGTGTGAATGCCGGCCTTGTCCAGTGCTGCGCGGGTGACAGCCCCCACGCCCCAGATCAGCCCCACGGATTTGTCGCGCAGGAAGTCTGCTGTTTCGGCTTTGCCGATCACCGAAAACCCACGCGGTTTCTCAAGATCAGATGCGACCTTGGCCAGAAATTTGTTGTGGCTAAGGCCGATTGAGCCGGTCAGCCCCAACTCATCTTTCATGCGTTTGATCAATTGCGCCAGCATCACAGCGGGGGGGGCACCGTGCAGGCGTTGTGTCCCTGAAAGGTCAAGAAACGCTTCGTCCAGCGATAGCGGTTCAATATCGGGGGTCAATTCCTGCATCAAGGCATGGATCGCACGCGACGCCTCGCTATAGGCTGACATGCGCGGCTTGATCACCACGGCATCGGGGCACAGCTTTAGCGCCTTGAACATCGGCATTGCCGAATGCACCCCACGGATACGCGCCACATAGCAGGCCGTTGACACAACCCCGCGCCGACCCCCGCCGATGATCACCGGTTTATCGGCCAATTCAGGGTGATCACGCTTCTCAACACTTGCATAAAATGCATCGCAATCCATATGAGCGATAGAGAGGTCAAATAATTCATCATGCGCCAACACGCGTGGGCTGCGGCACGAAGGGCATCGTGGAGCATGAGAAAACTGACAGAGACATTCACGGCACAATGACGGCATGGGTAAGCGGTTGACCTGCGTTATCTGAGCAGACGTTGGGTGATAGAAACCTTGGTTGGTGATGGAAAGCATAGCTGATGAACAGCATGGAAAACAGAGAGTTTGCAGGCGCCAAGTTGGCTTTGTTCATTGATGGCAGGCTGTTGGTGATCCGTCGTGATGTCAAACCTAGCCTGGTTTGGCCCGGATATCTTGATCTGCCCGGCGGCGGGCGTGAAGGTGATGAAACTCCTGAGGCCTGCGCATTGCGTGAAACCCGCGAGGAGGTTGGTTTGGCGCTGCGTGCGGATCAATTGATCTGGAAACAATTCTACCCCGAAGACCCAACGCCGGCCTGGTTCTTTGCCGCGCATTTGCCCGCTGGGGCTGAAACCGATGTGATATTTGGTGATGAAGGGCAGGGTTGGATGCTAATGGACCCACAAAACTATGTGGGCAGCGATGAGGCCGTTCCGCATTTTCGTCTGCGTGTGCGGGATTATCTGGAGTGCCTGGGCGAGCCGCCGCCCAGTCGATAAGCGTCAGGCGCTCAGCTCAGCCAATATGGCATCAACGGCCGCGCGTGGATCTTTTTGCGCCCAGATTGGCCGCCCAACCACGATATGATCAGCCCCGTCTGCGATGGCCTGCGCAGGGGTTGCCACGCGTTTCTGATCGCCCAGTGCGGCCCCTGTTGGGCGCACACCCGGGGTGACAATCAATCGCCCTTCTGCGCCCGGTAATGCGCGGATCAAAGCGGCTTCTTGCGGCGAGGCGATCACGCCATCGGCGCCCGCTTCAAAAGCACGCGTGACACGTTCCAGAACGATGTCCTTTATATCGCCGGGTTTTATCAGGGATTTGTCCAGATCAGAACGATCAAGTGACGTCAGAATGCTGACAGCAAGGATCTTGGTGCCAGAGTTGGCAGCGCCTTCCTTGGCCGCAGTCACAACATGCGGATCACCATGTACGGTCAGAAAATCCAGATCAAACTGCACCAATCCGCGCACTGCGGCCTCGACTGTGGCGCCGATGTCAAACAGCTTCATGTCCAGAAAGATGCGCTTGCCCAGGTCTTGTTTCAGTTCATTGGCCAGCGCCAAGCCACCACCGGTGAGCATGCCAAGGCCGATTTTGTAAAAGGAAACAGCATCACCCAGACGTTCCGCCAGTTGCAGCCCCTCCAGCGCGTTGGGGACATCAAGGGCAACGATCAGGCGGTCATCAGGTGGCATTTGGGGCTCCGGCATTGGGGTTGAGGGCTGTCTAGCCCCGCGGCCCGATCTGCGCAAGAACCTCGGTATGTATCAGGCCGCCAGTAGGCTGGGTGGCATGAAACTGTCCGGTCTCCCCCCCCATGGGTTGCGGGGGGAATGGTTTAGGCGGCGTGCCGGGGGCGGGGGTCCAGCGCATTGTCAAAGGTGACAGCCGGGAAATGCAAATGCATACCCTTGACCGGCGCGCGGTGTGCCTGGCGGGCTTTTTCGGTCAACCCGCGGGCAATGACGGCAAATTCGGCGGTCATCGGCGCATTGATGTGAACCGGGTAAACGAAGATTTCGTTGCCCTCTTGGATGGTTACTTTGGTCTCAAAACACTCAAACTCGGCGTTATAGTGAATATCGGTCAGCTGAAGCATGTTGATACGCATGGTCTTGATCCTCTCGTTCGGCCTTGTTCCAGGGGCCTGTGGATAACTATGTGGATAAATGTGCCATTCGCGTGGTTTTCAACAGTAGAAACGATAAAAAGCCCGGTATCGGCGGAAAATGGATCAAAATGGGCAGAGAAAGCGGCTTAAATCCCTTGAATATCACAGTTATGTGACCATTTGAGACTTAAGGTTGCCATATGCAGCATGCCTACTCAGGGTGCGGCGACAGGGTATCGCTTATAAAAAGGAGAGTTGGGATGGACCTGAATACGTTCACTGAGCGGTCTCGTGGCTTTGTTCAAGCCGCGCAGACGATCGCCATGCGGGAAAGCCACCAGAAACTGGCCCCCGAACACATGCTAAAAGCATTGATGGACGATGATCAGGGGATGGCAAGCAACCTGATCAAACGCGCGGGCGGTGATCCCGCACGCGTGGTGCAGGGTGTTGATCTGGCCATGGGGAAAATCCCCAAGGTTACGGGCGACACCGGCCAAACCTATATGGACAGCCAAACCGGCAAGGTGCTCGATGAGGCGGCGAAACTGGCCAAGAAGGCCGGTGACAGCTTTGTACCGGTTGAGCGGATACTGACCGCCTTGGCCGTGGTCAAAAGCCCGGCCAAAGATGCGCTGGATCAGGGCGGCGTGAACGCGCAGAACCTGAATGCGGCCATCAATGACATCCGCAAAGGGCGCAAGGCCGATAGTGCCAGCGCCGAAGACACCTATGAGGCGCTTGAAAAATATGCGCAGGACCTCACCAAGGCGGCTGAGGAAGGCAAGATTGACCCCATCATTGGCCGTGACGATGAAATTCGTCGTGCCATGCAGGTGCTGAGCCGCCGGACCAAGAACAACCCTGTTCTGATTGGTGAACCGGGCGTGGGTAAAACCGCGATTGCCGAGGGTCTGGCCCTTCGCATTATCAATGGTGACGTGCCCGAAAGCCTGCAAAACAAACGCCTGTTGTCTTTGGATATGGGTTCGCTGATTGCCGGCGCCAAATACCGTGGTGAGTTTGAGGAACGCCTAAAAGCGGTTCTGAACGAGGTCACAGATGCGGCTGGTGAAATCATCCTGTTTATTGATGAAATGCACACGCTTGTCGGGGCCGGCAAAGGGGATGGCGCAATGGATGCCGCCAACCTGATCAAACCAGCGCTGGCGCGCGGTGAGCTGCACTGTATTGGTGCCACCACGCTGGATGAATACCGCAAACACGTTGAAAAAGACGCAGCTTTGGCACGACGGTTCCAACCGATTGTGGTTGAAGAGCCGACGGTGGAGGATACCATCAGCATTCTGCGCGGCATCAAGGAAAAATACGAGCTGCACCACGGTGTGCGGATTTCGGATAGTGCCTTGGTAACCGCAGCAACGCTGAGCCATCGTTATATCACGGATCGGTTCTTGCCCGATAAGGCGATTGACCTGATGGACGAGGCCGCCAGCCGTTTGCGCATGGAAGTGGACAGCAAGCCCGAGGAACTGGATGCGCTGGACCGCGAAATCCTGCAAAAGCAGATCGAGGCGGAGGCATTGAAGAAAGAAGATGATGCCGCGTCCAAAGACCGTTTGGAAAAGCTGGAAAAAGAGCTGTCGGATTTGCAGGAACATTCGCGCGAGATGACGGCGCAATGGCAATCCGAGAGGGATAAGCTGGCTGGTGCCCGCGACCTGAAGGAGCAGCTGGACCGCGCGCGAATCGAACTGGATCATGCCAAACGTGATGGCGATTTGGGCAAGGCCGGAGAGCTGTCTTATGGCGTCATTCCGGGACTGGAAAAGCAGTTGGCCGAGGCCGAAACCGCCGAAGAAAACGGCATGATGGTCGAAGAGGCGGTGCGCCCTGAGCAGATTGCGCAGGTGGTTGAACGCTGGACCGGTATTCCGACGGCCAAGATGTTGGAAGGTGACCGTGAAAAGCTGTTGGGTATGGAAGAAAACCTGCACAACCGGGTGATCGGCCAGAATTCAGCGGTCAAGGCGGTGGCCAATGCGGTGCGTCGTGCGCGGGCCGGTTTGAATGATGAGAACCGCCCACTTGGCTCGTTTCTTTTCCTTGGGCCAACTGGCGTGGGTAAGACTGAGCTGACCAAAGCGGTGGCCGAGTTTCTGTTTGACGATGACAACGCCATGGTGCGCGTTGATATGTCGGAGTTCATGGAGAAACACAGCGTGGCCCGTCTGATCGGCGCGCCTCCGGGGTATGTCGGTTATGACGAAGGTGGCGTTCTGACCGAAGCGGTGCGGCGCAGGCCCTATCAGGTGATCCTGTTTGATGAGGTCGAAAAGGCGCACCCGGATGTGTTCAACGTGTTGTTGCAGGTTCTGGATGATGGGGTGCTGACCGATGGTCAGGGCCGCACTGTGGATTTCAAGCAAACGCTGATTATCCTGACGTCGAACCTCGGGTCGCAGGCTCTGAGCCAATTGCCCGAAGGATCGGATGCTGAGGACGCCCGGCGCGATGTGATGGATGCGGTGCGGGCGCACTTCCGGCCCGAATTCCTGAACCGTCTGGATGAAACTATCATCTTTGACCGCCTCAGCCGGGGCGATATGGATGGGATCGTGGATATCCAGATGGCACGTTTGGTGAAACGTCTGGCGTCGCGCAAGATCACGCTGGATCTGGATGCGGATGCCAAAACCTGGTTGGCCGATGAAGGATACGACCCGGTGTTTGGTGCACGTCCCCTGAAACGTGTGATCCAACGCGCCTTGCAGGATCCGCTGGCTGAAATGCTGTTGTCAGGGCAGATACTGGATGGCAGCACCGTGCAGGTAAGTGCCGGGGCCGAAGGCCTGATCATTGATGATCGCGATGGCACCGGCCGCCAACAACCACCCGAGGATGCGGTGGTGCACTAAATAATGCGCGCTCCGTGGGTTACGGCCTGTGGGGCGCGGTTGCTTTATTGCCGTCTCGATTTGGAGGTGATGCAACGATTAACGTTGCATGATTGTTCTATATTCATAAACAATCTTTGTGTTTTGATACAGCTGTTGCGAAATTCTTCATCCGCCGCGTATATTGGGGATGAGGAAAACAGGCAGGTTCCTTCGCCGCAAACCGGTGTTTCATTAACAAAGTCAAAAGTTTGAGTGATGGCAGAGCAGGGCATACCCCCCGAAAATGGCCCGGTCGTACCGCGCTGGTTGGAAGAACTGCGCCCGGGTGGCGAGGGGCTGGGATTTCTGGAGAAAAGCCTTAGGCATTCCTTGATGTTCATCAAGCGCCCGTCGACGCGCCTGTTGGTCACATTTGATAACCTGTCAAACGTCAATGACATTTCACCTGAGCGCGAGCCTTGGGCGTTCAAATTTGCGCAGGATAACGGCCTGTCGCATCTGGGCGTGTTGGCCCATGTCAGCGATTGGTACCGTGATGCGGATCTGATCAAGCGGTTCGAGCAACTGGTGTCAGATGGTTTCTTTGACAATTACGAACGGGTGACTTTTGCCGGCGTGTCGATGGGGGGCTATGCCGCTATCGCCTTTGGCTCACTGGTGCCGGGTGCACATGTGGTGTCGATCAACCCGCAAAGCACGCTGAACAGTGATCTGGTGCCATGGGAAACGCGCTATGAAAACGGCCGCCGACAAGACTGGACATTGCCGTTGTCGGATGCGTCCACGCTGACCGATAAACTGGGGCGGGTGAACATTTTCTACGACCCCTATCACGCGCTCGATCAGCAACATATTGATCGCTTCAGCGGTGATAATATCCGGACGTTTAACTGCTGGTTCTCGGCACATAAAACAGCCGTGTTTCTGCGCAAGATTGATGCGCTGAAACCGGTGATGCAACATTGCATTTTCGACGAGCTGACCGAGCAGAACTTTTATCAGATGTACCGCAAGCGACGTAACTTGCCGTGGTATCGCGGATCTGTCGCCGGGTACTTTTCGGAAAAGGGCCGCACAGAGCTGGCTGATAAATTCAGCAAGACTTTCCGCGCCCGCCTGCGCAAAAAGATCAAGTCAGGCGAAGTGGTGCGTGGTGTGCCGGGGGATGCAAGCGCGGCCCAGACCGCTGTGCAGGCCAATGAGGCCGCGACCCCGACTGAGATTGCCAGTACGGTTGTTGAAGCTGCCCAAGGTGAAGCGGCAAAACCGGTAAGCCCGGCAAAGGAAAAGCCAGAGCATAATTGCCGAATTGTCAGGCCCAATAACGCTGGCGGCAAGGCCCCAGCCGAGATCAAGCCCGAGGATATGGGAAGCCGTCTTATCGTCACCACGATGAAAAACGAAGGCCCGTTTATGTTGGAATGGGTCGCGTTTAACCGGGTGATCGGGTTTACGGATTTTCTGATTTACACCAACAATTGTGATGACGGCACCGATGCCATTGCAGAGCGTTTGCAACAGATGGGTCTGGCACAGCACCGTGACAACCAATTCCGCAAAGGTGGCAGCCCGCAACGCTCAGCACTGAAAGCCGCCAAGAAAGAGCCGCTTTACAAGAATGCCGACTGGCTGATTTGTGCGGATTGCGATGAGTTTTTGAACATCCGTGTTGGCAAGGGTCGGCTGGATGATCTTTTTGCTGCGGTGGGTGATGCGGATGCCATTTCGCTGTGCTGGAAGCTTTTTGGCAATAGCGGTCACATTGACTATACCGAGGATCTTATCACCGAACGGTTTGATCGCTGCCTTGGCGAAGAGGAATACCCCAACTACCGTGCGCGCGGTATGAAAACGCTGGTGCGCAACACCGAGAAGTTCTTCAAGCTGCGTATCCACCGCCCGGCTTTCCATGTGGATAAGGGCGATGTGAAATGGGTTGATGCGGGCGGGCACCCGATGCCCAGTATCTATATTGATTCAGGCTGGAAAACCTTTGAAGGGTTCACCCATGATCACGCACGCCTGCATCACTATGCAGTCAGGTCTGTCGAAAGCTTTTTGGTGAAACGTGACCGAGGCCGCACCAATCATGTGAATGATGACCAAGGTGTGACCTATTGGGCCAACATGAATTTCAACTCAGAACAGGATGCCACGATCCATGCCCGCCTGCCTGAGTTGCGCAAAGAAATGGCCCGGCTGTTGGCAGACCCTGAGCTGGCGCGCCTGCACCAGGAGGCATGCACCTGGCATCGTGGTAAGATCAAAGAGTTGCTGACGCGGGATGGGTGGCCTGAATTTCGGGATCAGATCACCGAAATCAACAAGGCCCCGGAACTGGAAAAGAGCTGATCCACGATGGCAAAGCCAGATCCTTATGTCGTGGTCCATGGTGGCGTGCATAAAACTGCGACCAGCTATGTCCAGTCGATCCTGCAACGCAATTCAGGCAAGCTGCGCAAAAGCGGGGTGCATTACCTGCATCACCGCGACACGCGCAAGGAATTCACCTATCCCTGCCAGTTGAACGGCTATGAAAAACTGGGCTTGGATTATCGGCGCAAGTACTCGGACAAAGAGCTAAAGCAGAAGTCAAAAAACTTCTTCAAAAAGATAAAGGCCAAGCCGGGCGAACGGATTGTTCTGTCGGACGAAAATATGCCGGGGCACTGTGCGCATTGCGTTCTCAAAGGCAGGCTTTATGGCAAAGGCCATACCCTGATCCCGATCTTTGCCGACAACATTTATTACCCAACCCGTGAGGTGCATCTGGCCATTCGAAACTATGCTGATTTCTTTGCGTCGGCTTATGTTGAGTATTTGCGATCGGCCAAGGGCGATGGCGCGTTGATGGAAAACGCGATGAAGCGCGCCGTTTTGTCCAAAATGCCAAACTGGTTCAAATTCATTGAACTGGTTCAACAGGCCTTTGGCGATGCCAAGTTGATCTTGTGGCGACATGAGGATTTTCGTGACTTAAGCCCGCAGATTATCGGCAATTTATGTGGTCCCGACATTGATGTTGAGTCTTTGGCCACCCCGAAACGCTCGCGTGGACGGCCGTCGGCCTCGCATCGGGCGATCCGGGAACTTCTGGCCGAGATGGAGCGGTTGGGAAGCGGCAAGGCATTGGAACATCGAGTTGAGATTCAGGATAAGTTTCCACGCGGTCCCGACTTTCCCGGTTATGACCCCTGGACGGCCAGCGAACGTGAACACCTGACCCGCATGTACGAGCGAGATGTAGCCGATATTCGTGCCAGATTGAAGGTGACGTTTCTGGAGCCGGGTGTATGAAAAATCAGGAGCACAATCCACGGTTTCGCCATGCCAATGGGCAAGATTGATATGGGGCGCTGATCAGGTTAGGATCCCCAAAAATAAGCGAGCAAATCGCACTATGAGGCAAATTATCCGCAAAAATGCGGACGTATCGGAGCAGCAAACATGAGTAAACCCTATCATATCGCCATGCTTTGGGTCGAAGGCCCTCTGAGTTATGTTGAGCAGTTGTGCGTTCAGAGCTTTCTGGACGCCGGGCATGATGTGACACTGTATCATTACGGAGAGGTGGAGCGCGTGCCCGAAGGGGCGACGTTAACCCATGGCAGCGAGATTCTCGACATCGACAAATTCATCGCTCATGGGCGCACCGGTAGCATGGCGCTGTTTTCAGACGTATTCCGGTATCATTTGCTGATTCAGCTGGATCACACGATCTGGGCAGATACAGATGCATATTGCATGCGCCCTTTCATCACCGAGACCGGGCACTTTTTTGGCTGGGAGAGCGATCACCACATCAATGGCGGTGTGTTGGGCCTTCCGCGTGATAGCGAGGCTCTGGCGGGATTGCTGGAAATGACCAAAGATGAATTCGGGATACCCTTCTGGTACTCCGATGGGGTCAAGGCCCGGCTACAGGCCCGCAAAGATGCGGGTAATCCAGCGCATGTCAGTGAATTGCCTTGGGGTGTTTGGGGGCCGCATGCGGTGACGGCATATGTCCACAAGACAGGCGAAGACAAATACGCCTTCCCAACTGAGGTTCTATACCCCGTGGCTTATGGCAACCGTCGCCATATGGTCGCGGCGAAGAAACGGCCGAAGGCGGATCGGTGTCTTACTGAAAACACCAGGTCGATCCATCTGTATGGCCGCCGTATGCGCCATTTTCTGGCCAGTCGGCCCGAAGGCCTGCCCGATGAGGGCGGATTGGTGGACCACCTGTTGAAGAAGCACAAGATCGACCCGCGCGCGGCGCCAATTCCTGTAAAGGAAACGCCGGCCGCTGAAGGAGACGAAAAAGGATGAACATGATGAGCAGCACAGCAGAAAACCTGACCGATCTGGCGGATCGCTTTGGATCAGACAAGGGATCAACCAAGCATCGGTATACAGAGTTGTATCACATGCTCTTTCACCCCTACCGGCAGCAAGAGATCACCTTTCTTGAGATGGGCCTGTTGATTGGCGGGCCTGAGCACGGAATTGACAAAGACCGCGAAACCAGTGATTGCCCGTCGATCCGCATGTGGCTGGAGTATTTCCCCAAGGCGCAAATTCATGGCTTGGATGTGTCGGATTTTTCCTGGTTCAAACATGACCGGTTTACCTTTCACCGTTGTGATATGGATGACCGGGCCGAGATCGCCCGTGCGGTATCAGAGATCACACCGACCCCCGATATTGTGCTGGATGATGCCAGCCACGCCAGCCACCATCAGCAGAACGCCTTTCTGGAGATCTTTCCCCAGCTGCCGTCAGGGGGGCTNTATGTGATNGAAGATCTGCGCTGGCAGCCNGAACCCTATGAGAAACCGGGTATCACCAAAACAGCNGCACTGTTTCGCAGNTTCCTGGATGATCGCAAGTTCAGCCATTCGGACCCAGACATGGCCGAGCAGTTCAATGCCCTGATCCCGCAGATTTCGGGCTGTATCATTGAACCGGTACGCTATCAGAAAAAGCGCAAAGATCAGGTGGCAGTTATTCACAAGCGGTAAGGGTCTGACAATGGCCCGGGGCCTTTCAGGCCTGTTAACCGGGCGGCGCGCGCTTGTTGTCACGGCGCTCCTGATGAATAGTGGCACTGATCCCTCCAGCCCAAGGAAACTGCCATGAATTTTGCCATGAACGCGCTTCAACTGCTGGCTATGCTGTTCGTGCTGATCTTGGGCATCATCGTTTTTGCGGTCGTGCTGCTTTTCATCCTCGACAAAACCCAGACCGGTGATGCGATCCGGCGCAATTATCCGGTGATCGGGCGGTTCCGGCACCTGTTCTCTACTTTGGGCGAGTTCTTCCGTCAGTATTTCTTTGCCATGGACCGCGAGGAAATGCCCTTTAACCGGGCGCAACGCGATTGGGTGAAACATGCCGCTGCGGGCAAAGACAATACCGTGGCATTTGGATCAACCCGAAGCCTGACCTTGCCCGGCACACCGATCTTTGTGCCCGCAGCCTTTCCACCGCTGGATGATCAGTTTGCAGCGACCGAGCCATTACAGATCGGGCCAACTGCGGCCATTCCTTTTATGGCAAAGTCGATATTCAATGTTTCAGGCATGAGCTTTGGGGCTATCTCAAAACCCGCGGTTGAGGCGCTCAGCCGTGGGGCAGCCAAATCGGGCGTCTGGTTGAACACTGGCGAAGGCGGGCTGTCGCCATTTCACAATCTGGGTGCATGCGATCTGGTGTTTCAGATTGGCACGGCCAAATACGGCGTGCGTGACAAGGATGGCAAGCTGAGTGATGACAAGCTGCGCGATATTTCGGCAAACCCCAATGTGCGGATGTTCGAGCTGAAGCTGGCGCAGGGCGCTAAGCCCGGCAAGGGTGGCATTCTGCCCGGCAGTAAGGTCACGGATGTCATTGCCGGTATTCGCGGCATTCCGGCAGGGCAAGACAGTATATCCCCCAACCGCCACATAGAGGTGGATGATTTTGGCACGCTTCTGGATTTGATTGGCCATATCCGCGACGTGACAGGCAAACCAGTGGGGTTCAAAACCGTCGTCGGTTCATCCGAGGCATGGGCGCCGTTCTTTGAGCTGATCAATTCTCGGGGACCAGACAGCGCCCCTGATTTCATCACCGTGGATGGTGGTGAAGGTGGCACCGGGGCAGCCCCGATGCCATTGATGGATTTGGTGGGCCTGCCAATTCGTGATGCCTTGCCCCGGATGGTGGATATGCGCGACAGGCATGGGCTGAAGGATCGCATTCGTATCATCGCCAGTGGCAAGCTGGTCAATCCCGGCGATGTGGCCTGGGCCATTTGCATGGGCGCAGATTTCGTCACCTCGGCGCGCGGGTTTATGTTTTCGCTTGGTTGCATTCAGGCGCTGAAGTGTAACAAGAACACTTGTCCGACAGGCATCACCACCCATGACGCACGTCTGCAAGCAGGCTTGGTGGTTGAAGACAAGTATAAGAAAGTCGCCCATTACGCCAAATCGGTGGTCAAAGAGGTTGAGACGATTGCCCATTCCGTTGGCGTGGCCGAACCGCGCCTGATGCGGCGACGCCATGTACGGATAGTGCAGGGGGATGGCAGCTCGGTTCCCTACAATCAAATACGCCCCAGCATTCAACTGAGTGACGCCGACAATGCATAGCCCACCCGCCGCCGTTTTGTTTGACTGCGACGGGGTGCTGGTGGATAGCGAGGTCCTGACCAACCAGGTGTTGCGTGATGATCTGGCCACGCGTGGGCTTGACCTGCCGCTTCGGGAAATCATGGCGCTTTTTGTTGGCGGCACCATCGAAGGTGATGGGCAAAAGGCGCGCAGCCTGGGGGCTGACTTGCCTGATACATGGGCCGCGCAATTCTATGAGAAATCATTTGCTGTCCTGGCCGCCGAAGTTGAGGCGGTGCCGGGGGTGTCAGACCTCATGGATCGCTTGATCAGCGCGGGGGTTAAAATGGCTGTCGGCTCTAACGGGCCGTTCACCAAGATGCAGATCACGCTGGGCCGCACCGGGCTGCTGGATCGGCTGGCGCCTCATATGTATTCAGCGCTTGATCTGGACCAGCCCAAGCCCGCGCCAGATGTCTATTTGCATGCTGCTGCGCAATTGGGTGTTTGCCCGCAGGATTGCGTCGTGATTGAAGACAGCGCCAGTGGGGCCATGGCCGGCAAAGCCGCTGGCATGCGTTGCATCGGGTTTGCCGCTGAGGGGCAGGCGGCTGATCTGACCCCGCATTGTGACCTTGTGGTCACGGACATGGACGCCTTCGCCAATGCGCTGGGCGTTTGAGGCGATTGTTACAACGTTCAAACTGATCGTGAGGCGAGTTGTTTTGCGCCGCACAAAGCCGCAGTCTATCCCAACACTATATATGTATGTGAACGGGAGTTGTGCCACATGGCCTATCGCTGGAAAAATGATCTGAAAGAGTCGCAGGTGACGGATCAATCATTATGGCTGAACCGCCGCCAGTTGATTGCCGGGGCAGGGGCTGGATTGGGTCTGGCCGGAACTGGCCAAACCGCACAGGCCGAGGCTTTGAAGCCGAACTCCTGGGACGATATCACCAACTACAATAACTATTATGAGTTCGGCACCAGCAAAGAAGACCCGGCCGCCAATGCTCATACATTGGTTACGTCCCCCTGGACGGTTAAAATTGATGGGCTGGTGGACACCCCCGGCGACTATGCGCTGGAAGACATCCTGTCGAAGATGACCATTGAGGAGCGCCTGTACCGGTTCCGCTGTGTCGAGGCATGGTCAATGGTTGTGCCGTGGGACGGATTCGAGCTGGCCGATCTGCTGGAGCTGGCGGGCGTGCAGTCCACGGCCAAATATGTGGCATTCGAAACCGCCAATCGCCCGGATGAAATGCCGGGGGTCAATTTCCCTACTCTGGACTGGCCCTATGTTGAGGGTCTGCGCCTCGATGAGGCGATGCACCCGCTGACGATTATGGCCACAGGTATCTATGGCAAGGACATCCCAAATCAAAACGGCGCGCCGATGCGTCTGGTGGTGCCGTGGAAATATGGATTCAAATCCATCAAGTCGATCTGGACCTGTCGCGGTTTGATGCCGCTCCTTTGATAGCATTTACTGCAACAAAGGAGACTGACTATGGGACTGAAACGGACGGACGAATTTCG
>JGI24025J20009_10000515_pt1 | contig 30050 bp, 23 predicted proteins | sample Cruoilmetagenom3_FD_20009 | JGI IMG/M metagenome (IMG submission 20009) | reverse complement strand
ACTCTCTACTTTCATTTTCCTGTCTACTGTCTACCGTCTGCTGTCTACTGTATATCATACTTCACTCTCCTTCTCCCAGTCAACAAATCATTCATCAATCCTTTTTTGATTCGTTGGTATCTCTTCTCGCGTTTTCTCAAAAGCTCGAGGTTTTTACCAATAGTAGTGAGAATCTTCACGATCCTTTCTTGCTCGGACAATGGAGGAAGGGGTAGTTTTATTTTAACTAAAAATTCTCTTCTCACTTCTGCTTGCCCTACATATCTTACAGCAATTGATTTAAAAAATCTTTTTTGCCACAAAAGGATAAAATTATATAGAACGAAGTTTGGTAATGCAATATCAGACTTAATCTTTATTAGTGTAAAATGATTGCTATAAGTGCATGGAAAAGATGCAGTTTTAAATATAGTGGATTTACCAACTAGATCTATACTATTTGTGTTATTGAATAAAAAATCACCTGGTTTTAATAACCATTCTTCAATATTTGCAGGAAAAGGAACTCTTATATATTTATCTAAAATAAGTCGACCGTCTGTTGTTATATTATTCATTCGTATTTGAACAACTCCATTTTCATCGCGTTTTCCACTTGCGAATCCATTTTGAAGTTTACTAACAATTTCCCCCAACCTCACTACCTCCCACTCCTTCGGTATCCTCCCAATCTCCGTATCCTTAAACTCTCTCTTTTCTTTTCCCAACCTACTGTCTACCGTCTGCTGTCTACTTGGTATTCCCTTTGTGAGGAGGTCCTGCATAAGACCTTTTTTAAGTCTTTCAGTTTTTTCTATAGCCAAATCTACTTTCTCAATCGCCCCATCTACAGTCCCCAAAATCGCAGCAATTTTTTGTTGTTCGGGAAGAGGCGGAAGAGGGATTGGTAAATTTTCTAAGTTCTTTTTACTAATTCTCCTTCTGGTTGCACCTGCAGCCATTCTGGTAGAAAGATTTAAAAAAATCGGAGAATTTAAAGCAAATACCAGATAATTAAGGTCAACCATATCTTTATTTGCTCTTAAAATAGTTATATCAACAGCGACTATATACCTATATGGCAATTGGGGAGCAATACAAGATCGTCCAATAGGGTCAGGCATTCTTGAAATCAAAATATCTTTTCTAGGTTGAACAAAAAAACAATTTAATTTTTGAGCATTGTTCTCGGAGATGAATTTATGTGATTTATCTAAAAAATTTCCTATACCGATGTCGCCAATCTGTATTAGTCTAACTCCTTCTTTTTGATAATATGATTTTAATATCCAATCCCCATCTTGAAGAGATCCAATCTGCTTAAGTTTTTCTACCTCCCAGTTCATAGGAATACTCCCAACTTTTGTATCCTTATATTCAATCTTCGAATTGCTCATCTCCTTCTCCATATTTTGAAATCATATAATTTATAAAAGCAGAGTTAGAGTGAAGGGAACTTCTTCCCAAACCCAAGAATTATCTTTTTTTCTTATATCCATACCTCTCTGAAAACGATTCTTTATTTTTATTTCCTATTTTCATCCTCCTCCTATCTACTATCTATCACCTACTACCTCCTATTTTCCACTTACCATCTACTACATCATTTCTCCAAGAAGCTCATCCATTCTATCGACAAATTCTTCTGCAGTCTCAACTGCTTTCTTTGCTTCTTTTAATGTTGCAGTAAAACTTAAACTATAATGGTCTTTATGTCTTAATTCTCTATAATGGTCAAAAAGTTTTACCCATTTATTTTCTAATCTATCATTTTTTACATATTTTTCTTCAAGATATCTTCCAACACAATAATGACTCTTTTCTCTATAACCGTCAAAAAATAGAATTGCTCTTGCTGAATGAAACATTGCTATATAAGAAGAAAGCAAACAGGATTTATATGCTTCATTATTAAAGTTAGTTCTGGCTTCTTTTAACCACTTTCTTGCAGTCTTTACACTTCTTTGTGACTTTTGTTTTGATGAAGGAACCTTTCTTAATTCGCCTTTCTCTAAACACTCTTCAAATTTAGATTTCTTCAATTCCGACTCCATAGATATTAATTGAACCAAAGACAAGGGAATGATAAAATACTGCATCCTCATTTTTAAGGTGTTTTATCTTATCTTCAGTCAAATATAAAGGATTAATTCTTTCATCCAATTCATTTAACTTACCTGTTAATTCTGCCAGATTTTCTTCTTCTGATTCTTCAACCAATACATATAAGTCAATATCAGAGTCTTCAGTATTTCCACCTTTGACAAAACTCCCATATAATCCTGCACCCCTGACAAAATCAAATTCCTCGAAAAACTTCCAGTTAAATCTATTAAGATTTAGAAGTATCTTTAACGCTTTAACATTCAGATTATCTTGAACCACATATTTGCCACCATTTCTTTTTAGAATATATTCATTAACCAGGATTTTGAAATAATCTGAAACTAATCCTTTACTCAAATTTAATCTTGAGGATACTTTGCTAACAGAGATTTCTCCTTCTTTATAAAGTATGTCTTCTAAAATCTTCTGTCTTTCTTTACTTGATAGTATTTTATATATGTTCATAATCTACGAACCTTTTGTTCGCGAATCGTGAACGTTTTGTTCGTTATTCGTGAACATTTATTTAAAATAACTGCATTTCTTATCAATTCAACCTCCTTTTTTCTCCAACCTACTACCTACTTTCTTCTACTATTCTATATCAAGTTCCACAAGATAACCTTCTATCTTATTTTCTACTTCAGCGATATTCCTTTCAATCTCCTTCAATTCTTTCCACTCCTTTCCAATACCTATTTATTCAATTTCTCCTTCCTTGCTCTATCTCTTCACAACCTGTCACATTAATGTCACATTTCTGACACACTTATCAGTAATTCCAAGGAATATTCTACCACCAGATGAATTAGCAAAGGCAACCAGCTCTTTATCAATTCCACTTATTTTCTCCTTAAATTCAATCTTATAGCCTTCGCCTTCGTTAAGGATTATGGTTAATTCTTTTTTATCCATCATTTTTATCTAGCTTGGAGGGTGACTTGTTCAGTGACATATTCGGTAATTAATTTAATAAATCTTTCTTTTTCATTACTTTCACTACTCTTGCATTTCTTATTTATTTTCACTCTCATCTCTATCCTCCTGAACTTCTCTTCTCTTCCCTTTAAGGGAAGGACTAAGGGAGGGTGTTCTTTGACCCGTTTGTGATACCGGCAATTCGTAAAAGATACCTATTGCTATTTTTCTGGATTTTTCTAAGAAATTCCTTTGCATTACTTGCATTACCCCTTCATTACTTTTTCGTTACCTTCAAGAATGTAAAAGGCAGATTTACCTTTACCTTGAGGAATTAAAATATCCTTTTTCACAAGAGACTTGAAGTCTATATATGCAGTTTTATTTGAGACTTTAAATAATTCTCTATACTCTCTATTAGTTATTCTCCCCTTCTCCTTCATATACATCACCGCCTTTATCTGCCGTTCATTCAACCCCATTTCCTTCAGTTTTTCCTCGTTGTAAACAACTTTCTTGCCTTTTTTCTCTTTAACCGCGATATACTTCTGCAATCTACTTCTTGGTTTATCGGGTATGGTTCTTGTTAAATATCCTCTTTTAAGCATTGGGTTGAGGATCGAATCCATAAAATATTTTCTGTCTTTCAGATTCAGAAATTCCATAATTTCTTTGAGTGCTTTTGGTTCATCGCAGAATTTTAAAGTTGTAGTAATCCTGTCCATCCTTTCAACTTGCGGAGTGACTTGTGGGGTAACATGTGGGGTTACTCCAACCGCGGGATGAGGTAGTGTCAAGGTAAATATATCATTTCTTGTATCGTTATTGAATAGTGGGAGAGGATAACCCTCTGATTCCAATGCCTCCATTGTTGTCTTTAAGCCAGTTCCTTTTGTTTCGGCCCAGTTGATATCATAAAACACAGCTGCAATCAAGGGATTTCTGAGTTCAGAGCCGGGTGATTTAAACAAAGATGGATCCTTAAGGGAGTATCCTGGATTGTAAAAATCCACTCTGTCATTATAGATTATAATCTGAGCTGGTCTGCTATGATGATAATTCTGGTGCATTAACAGATTGGTAAGTAATTCCCTTAACGCTTTTCGATGCGCATTTTCATCTACTCTATCTCCTCTTTCATTGCTGTGAAATGGTATAAGAAAAAACCTGTCAAGAAAATCAAGAGCTATTGATCGAAGAGACAAAAGATTACCCTTAAAATCTCTTGTTAAAAATGGGTCTCTGTCTTTACCCCACTTTATTCCCTTAATTCTTATTATATCCAATCTTGCTGATGGAAAATATCTCTTTATTGCAACTTCAGTACCAAAAAGAATGAGTCCTGCTACTGTTAGTGTTTCTGACTCATCTGCCAAAAGACTGTATGCCCTTAGAAAGTCAATATCATTATAATCTATTTCTGGCGCTTCTGGTTCCACAAGTTTTCTCAGGTTTTTGTAGCGTCTCACTGCCTTCGAGTCAATATCTTCGAGAGAAGTTCCTTTTACAGGTTGAGAATCCAGTGTACCGGTCCTCTCCATATAATATCTGCGGATATCTTCATCTGTCAATCGAATGTCGGATGCGCCGACCCTTTTGAACCCCCCGTTTAGAGGACCAAGAGCTTTTATATAAATAGGTTTCAGGTTCTCAGGAGCTTCGTTAACTTCTATAGCGATTACATCTTTTTCGTTAACAACCAGATTTTCAGCATCGACACGGGGACAGTAGTTGAACTTTTGACCGATGGTCGAGGAAAAATCATCCAGTAACTGCTTTGCATTTCCCACTCCTTTGAGGATATATCTATTCCCTCTTTCCTCGTAACCAAGAAGTATCAGACCACCACTTTCATTTGAAAAAGAAGAAACTGTTTCCCATATATCCTTTGAGAGTTTAGACCGGGAAAGTTTATATTCTATTCTGGAATTTTCTTTCCCACCCAAATGAGAAATTAAATCCTTGAAATATCTACTATCTTTTGGTTTTTTCTGCATTTATTCTTCCTTAAAGTACTCTAATCCCTCTAAATAACCTTCAATTTTCTCATCCAACTTTTTGAGTTCCTTTTCAGTCTCTTTTAACCCTCTCCACTCGCTCCCCACATCAATTTCTTCAATTTCTTCTTCAGGAAAGACATAAAGAGTTACATTGAGATTATAATCATTTTCCTCTATCTCTTTGTGGGGAACTATTCTTGAAAATCCCTCAATCTCTTTGTAATCCCTGTAAACATCCACAATCTTTTTTATATGCTCTTCTCCCAACCTGTTCAATTTTCTTACATCTGGATGTTGTTCAAATTCACTACTTGCATTGATAAAGAGAACTTTATTTTTTCTATTCTCAGTTTTATTTTTATTAAAAATGATGATTGCACCAGGTGCTCCTGTATTATAGAAAAGTTTTTCGGGAAGCAGAATCACCGTTTCCATAAGGTCGTTCTTCAATACTCCTGTCCTTATTGCTCTCTCTCGTCCTCCCCTGAAAAGACAACCGTTATCAATAACCACCCCAACCTTTCCTTTATTATCTCTGGCTGAAGCAAGCATATGCTGGATCCAGACCCAGTCGGCTGACTGCTTTGTGGAAAAGCCAAATTCAAATCTTTCCTTCCAAAACTCACCTCTTTTTAATGAGTCTTCTCCATACCCATCTTGATTCCAGGGTGGATTTGCAATAACTAAATCAAACTTCCTTACCCCATTCCCCTCCTTGAATTTCGGAGACTGTAGAGTATCTCCGTAAACGAGATGGGCATTTCTGATGTCGTGAATATAAAGATTCATCTTTCCCAGGGAGAGGGTTTTGATATTTGCTTCCTGCCCATAAAGAAATAGTTTGTCAGCTTCTTTCTTTCCAGATTTTTCCTCAATATGCTTATAAGAGGTAATTAGCATTCCCCCTGAACCTGACGCAGGGTCATATACACTTTCTTTTGGCTCGGGATCAAGCATCTCTACAATCAGTTTTATCACCTCTCTCGGCGTATAAACTTCTCCTTCTTTTGCTTTTTGTGGAGCAAAATATCTGAGGATCCACTCATAAGCATCACCGAGTATATCGGGTGAAACGCTGTGGAGTTTCTTCATACTGAAAAGTTCCACCAGTTGTCTGAGGATTTCGGCATTTTCTATACTACTTGTAAACTGAACAAAATCTATATTTTCAAAGACTTCCTTCAATTCAGGATTATTTTCTGCAATAACCTTCATTGCCCGGGAAAAATTCTCAGGGAGTTTTGCTGGGGCTTTGCGGATATTTGACCAAAGAAACTCTTCAGGCAAATCAAAATCGTGATAACTCGCATTCTTCGCCTCTTGTTCTGCTTCCTTTTCACTAAGACCATCCTTGATTGCCTCTTTATAAGCATCACTGTATTCCTTTTCCCATTTATCGCTGATTCTTTTATAAAAAAGTAATATCAGGATAAATGTATAATCCACCCTCGTACGGATTAAATCAGCTGCCTTTTTTAACAAAGCTTCAAGGTCACCCCTAGTTAGTCGCTCTTTATTCACAGAGAGTTCTTTGGAAATCCTCTCAGCTTTACTCTTTAAGGTATAAATTCTCTTACGAGCATCTATAGGGTCAAATTTAGTATTTAATAAACCACCCTTCCGTAACTCAGAAAGAGCAATATTCACCTGCTCAGAACTATCTCCCATACCCTCTTTTAAAATTTTTGCCGCTTCATCAAACCTAAAAGAGCTCTTTTCAAAATTTCCCCAAAGCACTTTATATCTGTTTTCAATCCATTTCTTTATTTTCATAAATTCTCCTTAATACCGTTTATTAGATAAACAAAATATTATATTTATTTATATATTAATCAATTTTTCTTTTTTCGCAAGGGGTGAAATATAGGAAATTAAAAATATTCTTCCGCTGTCTAGCCTCTATAAAATACTAAAAAATAAGTTTAAATCAAGGATATTCTTAGATTTTACCGCGGTCTTTGACCCCAAATGGAATAGTTATACATTCCACAAGGTAAACTTTGTGACATTTTATCTTTATCAGTTTTTGTCATAAGTATTTCTATAGTCGTCAACACACACCTTTCCTTTAAAACATAAGGAAAAATGGGGTTCAGGTAAGAGGTGTGACTCACGTTTCCACTTTCGCAAGTTTTCGCATCCAGATCAAATGAGTTGTAAAAAGGATGATGGAGATAACAATGAGCAAGCCACTTACTGTCATTGAGCGCTTAGAATGGAACTGCACGCTTTGAATTACATCGTTCTTTGCAGCTTCATACATTGCCCGTAGTGTCTGGTCATCAGGCACCTGGACATCCTCTCGTAAGCCCTTTAGTGCATCCAATTTGTAACTCTCGAACGATACTAAGCTTGTATCGATTCGTTCACGTCCAGCATGCAGGGGATCACTCAGGTCTAACAATGCATAGATTAGACTAGCTATATTGATGATAAAGACAATGATCGCGATGATGGCAACAGCGTACCCATAGATCCGGCGGACTTTGTTTTGTTTTTCCATACTTCCTCCTTATTGATTATCGTTTTGTTTAATTTGTCTATATATATTGAAATAGATATAATGCTTGTCTTTTTTAAATAAATTATCATCAGGATATTTTTGTTTAATTGCCAATACACATTTCACCTTCCATTTAAAACATAAGGAAAAATGGGATTTAGACAAGGGGTGAGGGGGTTGTTGGGTTCGTAGAGTTCGTAGGGTTTATTGGGTTCGAAGTTTAGGATTAAGGATTAGAAGAAAGTATGGCACATATATGCTATGGTTCCTATTGAAAGGAGGACAAGCTCTCACCGCTCCTTCTGGAAGAGCATATATTTATTCTGTGTTTCCTTCTGACCGATGAAACGATTGTAAACTACGATTCTACAAATTTTCCTTGCCAATTACGTCCACCACTGTATTCATCCCCGAATAGTAGATGATATGATTCCCAGTTGCTGAAGTTACCCTGGATGTTCCGTGTAGAATACGCCAACTTGCCATTAATGTAACAAAAGACATTCCCCGGAAAATAACTGACAATCACTTGCATGGGTTCACCTGTCTTGACTTTGCATAGATTGACCTGTGGGTTTGTGCGTTGGAACCGGTATCTTTATAAGCGGGTTGGCTGGCAAAGCACAATTGTGTAATATTAAAAAAGACCAGTATAAAATAGTTCAGTATGATTGTTCTTTTCTTTCTTATCTTTGAGTTCTTGCTTAATATTTTGAAGTAATACTCTTTTCTACAGATGTGACTAACTCTCTTTTATTTTTATCTTGAAAACATATGCATATTTACATGGCTTTTCCTTCGGAGGTATTATAGAGAGGCTTTCTTCGCCTGACGTCCATTTTAATTTTTCGTCAGAACCAATCATAGTAACGTCTAACACTTGAATATCTGGCATAGATTGTTTGCCAAGGGATTTGATTTCTACGTTTCCTTCTGGCCAGGCAAGACAAATGGCATAAATAGTATTGTTTTTGGTTGTAAACAGAATATCCTGTGGCGTGTACTCAGGTTCATGAATGGTTCCTAAATCTTCCTCATATGAATCAATAAACAGGACTTTCGTGGGTCCTTCCCGAATAACGTGCCATCGCTTAGTTCCATAAATTGCCTCGCCATTAATTTTCATCCATTCGCCAATCTCTTTTAGCCGTTTTACACTGGGCTCTGGTATTACACCTTCTGCAGTCGGTCCTACATTAAGAAGGAAATTGCCACCCTTGCTAACAATATCGATTAAATTGGTTATAAGTACTTTAGTAGATTTCCAGTTGTTATCATTTTTCTTATATCCCCAGGTATCGTTCATTGTCATACAAGATTCCCAGTCCTTATTCTGATGTTCGGCAGGAATATATTGTTCTGGTGTCAGGTAGTCTCCCATCACCATTTCCATCTTGTCGTTTCCTGCAGCACGATTATTAATAATTAAGTTACTCTTCAATGACCATAGGTAATCCATAATTTCCTTGCCATCTTTTGGAGTCCACCAGTCCACCCATCCACCATCAAACCAGAGAACACCCGGATCATATTGAGTAATAAGCTCTTTCAACTGAGCTTTCATATAATCTATGTACTCTCGTTTTCTTCCTTCTTTGATTAGATTATTACCATAGATATTTTTTTTCTCTTCACGTTTTGGCTCCTGTGCGGGATGATGCCAATCAAGAATGGAATAATAAGTGCAAAACTTAATTCCAACCTTTTTGCATTCCTTATTTAATGCTTTTAGTATATCCTTTTTATAAGGAGTCGCATCCACAATGTCATATTCGGTGACTTTCGAATCAAATAGAGAAAATCCGTCATGATGTTTCGATGTAATCACTATATATTTCACACCTGCTTCCTTAGCAAGTTTTACCCACTCTTCAGCGTTAAACTTTACAGGATTGAACTTATAAGCAAGTTTTTCATACTCATGCACAGGAATATCAGCATGACTCATAATCCACTCGCCAATCCCTTCGTATTCCTGACCTTTCCATACGCCTGCTGGAATCGCATACAATCCCCAGTGAATGAACATACCAAATTTTGCCTCGCGCCACCAACTCATGCGTTGCTCTCTTTCTTCTTTTCTCTTTAGTTTAACTACATGAGTTGTTGCTGCAGATGAGAATAAAAACGCCAAAATCAATCCAAGAATTATAAATTTATATGAGCTTTTAGTTAACATTATAAATCTCCTTTCTATAAATGATTATTTATTTAACACTATTCCATTATATCACAAACTCTATTCCCTGGTTATCTCAATTGACTCGGGTGAGGTTGATTGATATTTAATCCAGATGACCATTGTTTGCGTTCCATTCGTATCTCTTATTAGACCCTGGCGGAAATTTGAACCTGATTCTATTTGTTTGCCATCAATCTTTAGGTTCGCTACAGATTTGTTACCCCAACCTTTTATTACAAAGCAGGCATTTACCATTGGACTATTTTTCGAACAATCCAAATTAAATGTTATGGGGAATGATTCAGCAGTAAGGACATAAGCTCTTTGGCCTTTATCATATTCACCAGAACATCCACTAACTTCAGTAAGTGCTGGAGCTTGCATCCAAGATTTTGCTAATGGGATCAAATCGAGAGGCTTGGTATTAAGCATACACTCCATCATTATCTTTTCATAATATGGAGTGTTGCCTCTTTTTTCTTCTTTATAAATTGGTAGACCTACATGTGTAAGTGAACTATGAGCCGAACGGTCGGGAAAACTTGCATAGCGACCATCTGATGGCATCTGAGCGACTGGCCAGTGATTCCAAGTTGGGAATACAGAGTAAGAAGTTAATTCACCGCCATAAACATTTGACCACTGGAAGTCCCCGATTGTAATAGGATCATATTCACCAGTATAGTTAATATACTGAATACACTTACCTTCGGGTTCTTCAACATCTTCAGGCGGTTTGCCAATCCAGTTATATACTTTATAATCACCTTTTAAGTTAACCATTGTTAAAGCGGCTTTTTTATGGATAATATCCTCAGGATGCTGCTCTGGACCAAAGATTGCTATGGACTCTTGCCATTCGTGATTTCTTTCACCATGTGTCCACAGGTGCATTGTTTTAACTGCGACACCATCAGGGTAAATATAATAGTACCAGTCACTCCAATCGCACCAACCGGTTCTACTATCATAATTTGCCATAACATGATTCACATCAATTAGAGGATAACGCCATTGCACAACCACACGTGCAGGTGTATTTTCAATAATTTTAGCATGATTGGTATAGCTTTCTTTATCAGACATCGGTTCCTGACATCCCCGGCCACCGGATTTATTCCAGGTTTCGTTAAATTCATTGGTGTACCATTGGCCTTTTTCATTGACCATCATGGGAATATATCCAACACCTCTCCAGAATACAAATTTTGTAGGGAGCTCATCAAATTCAACTACAACATCAGGATGTTCGCTAAAACGCCACAGATTATCCCAAATATCATAGAACTTTAAATGAGCACAACAGGCACCAAATTTACGTGTATTTTCCCCTGACGGCAAAACACGTTTATCCATTTCCGGATCATTGCGTTCTTTATATGTTAATTTAATATTTTTGTATGACTGAGCTATCCGCTCTGGACTTAAAGCAATATCATAAACTCTCACTTCATCGATAAGCCCATCAAAAGCATAAAAGTCTGGAAAAGTATTTTTTCTTACTGGATCAACAGGTCGACGTTTCTTCCCTTTACCAATTGCAAGGTCTTTAGTAGAAGTTACGATATTAGCTTTAGCAACACTTTTTTCACCAGCAGGTTTGCAATTTACATAAACTATCATCTTGCCGCTATCTTTATCATAAGTAGCTGCTATATGATACCACCTTCTGCGTTCTAAATGAGTATTAGAAACAAGTTCCTCCCAGGTATCGCCGACTTTTATTTTAAACCCGGGATATCCATGACCATCAATTCCAAGGAAGTAACCTGTATCATTTTCTTTTTTCAATTCTACCCTGAATTCACCTTTACTTTCATCTTCTTCACCTTCATCTTCCTCGCCCGTTAAAACAGCTCTTTGGCCCCGATAAGCTTGAATTTCTTCAGGTACATCATCGCATTGCTGAATAATTGGAACCCAACTCCATGGATACGCCCCAATAGCAACCCATGCTTCGAGAGTAATTTCAGTTGATACTTTTGGAGCCTTATCTGCAGGAAGTTTAATAACAGAATTGTAGCCATCAAACTGTAAAGCTGTTCCCGATACGCCCCTTCTCCAGAGACTCTTATTCCCTTCGATAGTACAATTTTCAATATTGATACTTTCTACTGCAATGCCTCCTTTAGCTTCATCAAATTTCCACCATAGAGCAGGTTTCACCACTACTTCTTTTACAACAGGTGCACCTTTTACAGCAGGTTTCGGCGCTGATTTACCTGGCTGAGTGATATTTTTATCAGTAATACCATTTTCAGCTAATGTAAATGTTTGTGTTGTTATATTTAGTGGATCTCTCCAATCATCAATCTTTTCTGTGCCTTGCTTAACAGTACGAGTAACCTTTTTATCAGGGGTAATATAGAAATATTCGTCAACGAATTTTGTAGGCAAAACGCCAATTTTGGGATTTATTCCACTGAATTCCGGTAGATATCTCCAGTGTATGACTACTTTTTCAGAAGTACTTTCAATAATTTTTACAACTGAAAAAGTATTTGTTTTATCAGGCATTTTATTACTGCCGTCTCCTTTACGCGGCACAATCTCATCAACATACCATTTACCTTCTGAGGTTTGAAAAAAGGGTAAGTAGCTTGAACCTCTCCAAAACACGAATTTTCCATTGCCATCTCCAAGGTCCACAATGATATCAGCATAATCCCCGGTTCTTGAGTACTTTTCAAATCTTTCACCCGAGTTGATTTTAGTGTAAAATGCCCCAAAATCACCGGGAGCTACGCCAAGGTCAAACTTATGAACCTCTGAGGTTGTGCAAACCATAAAAAAGCAAATAAATGCAAGATAAGCTAAGTTACGAATTACTTTCATGCTATACCTCCTTTCATTTTTATTCGTTATTAATTAACTCAACTCTATTGAAAAATAACTTTGAAAACATAAGCATACTCACACGGCTTTTTAGTTCCATTATATCACAAACTCTATTCCCTGGTTATCTCAATTGACTCAGGTGACGTTGATTGATATTTAATCCAGATAACCATTATTTGCGTTCCATCTGTATCCCTTATTAGACCCTGGCGGAAATCTTTTCCTTCTGGCATAAACTTACCATTTATCTTTAGAGTTGCTTTTGATGTGCTTTTCCCCCAATTCTTGATGACAAAACAGGGATTATAAATTGGAGAAATCTCAGAGCCAATTAGATCAAATGACATTTCTGATGAATTCGTCTGCAGGAGGTAAGCCCTTTGTGCTTTATCAAAACCAGAACTACACCCTCCTTTTATATTCTTTAGTTCAGGAGGATAATTCCAGGACTCGGTCAGGGGAAGTAACGAAGATATCGATTTATCTGTAAAACCATATATGGCCATATTGCCATGGAAGACTACATTATCCGCCGCTGCTAATGCTGAATGAGTCACTCGGTCTGGGAATAGCGCTCCCCTGCCATCACTGGGTATCTGTGCAACGGGCCAGTGGTTCCAGGCAACAAAATGAGAATATGGAGAATGAGAGACAGCCCAGGGACGTATGTAGGTACCCTCCTGGAAAATTAAAAAAACCTTGTAGTTGGACTTAAAATTGACTAATTCAATATTTGCATCTTCAAGAGTGTTTTTAGGAAGACCGTTGGACCAGTCAAGAACCAGGGTATCACTTGTCACCCCAGCCCACAACTGAAGATCAGCAAGAATCAAAGCCTGCAAATTGATATTATCTTCGGGTGTTGTTCCAGCCTGACTTAAAAACTGATTATCCTGCCACCCTATATTACCAGCATGGCAATTCACTTTACGAACTCCCAGGCCATCTGGATAAATCGTGAAGTATTCATCAGTCCAACATTTTTCATTGGGGAATTGACACAAAACATCAACCGAAGCATAACGCCAGTGAACAACAACTCGGGCGTCGGTGTTTTCAATTAGCCGCACATGGCTGAATCTGCATTGCTTATCCGACATATGTTCGCAGCAGCCCTTTCCAGTTCCTCCAGTTTCAACACTTTGATCAGCCATCCAGATATTCTTTTCTGTAACCCAACCTGGGCCATAGTTTGTACCATGCCAGAAAACTGCACTTGTAGGATATTCATCGAACTTTACAACAATGTCCGGATAATCACTGGTTCGCCACATATTATCCCAGAGATCATGGTATTTGAGTTTTGTATAATAAGCGCCGAATTTATCGGCCTTGCCAGTCTCTCCAGGCAGAATACGAGCTTGTAAATCAGGATGAGCTCTTAAAGCAGCTCCAGGCTTGAATTTCTTATAAGACTCCGATATCTGATTTGATCCTAACGCTTCATCGTATATCTTAACTTCATCAATGAGTCCTTCTATCCCAATTATTGCAGGTATAGGTAAACCAGGACCAGATAATTTCATGCTATTTAAACCAATCAAAAGGTCTGTGTTGGACATCTCAATATCATTTTTAGCAACCTTTTTTGATCCTTTTCGTCCACCATCAATATACAAGTATAATTTGCCAGTGGGTTTATCAAAATTCCCAGCAACATGAGTCCATCTTTTAAGCGGAATTTGTTCTGAAGACCGCAGTGTTTCCCATTTGCCGCCTACCGCTACCATTAATCCAAGATGCCCATATTTATCAATCCCAAAATAATAACCTCTTTTTTTCCACTCGCATTGATTTACAATAGGAGCCCAGTCGAAAGGATAAGCGCCCAGAGCTATCCAAGCTTCCACAGTTAATCCGCTTTTGATAGATGGCACCCGGGAAGCAGGCAGGGTGATCTTTGAATAATAGCCATCGAAACCCAGCGCTGTACCGGAGATCCCTTTCTTCCAGAGGCTTTTATTACCATCTATAACACAATTAATTCTACTAATACTCTCCTCAGTTTTATCTTCATTAGGTTTCAAGCCCTCGTCAAACTTCCACCAGGCAGCAGGAAACCCAACAACATCAGTTATAACCGGGGAACCATCTACAGGAGGATTCAAAGATTTTACTGGAGGATTTGCGGGTGTATAAGATAACTCTTTAATGCCATCTACTTCAAGTTTTAACTTTTGAGTTGCTATATTTCGAGGATCTTCAAAAACAGTTATCTTCTTTCGACCTTCTCGAATCCTGCGAGTGATGATTCCATCCGGTGTTACTGTATAAATCTCATGAACCACACCATCAAAATTAAGATTTTTAAAGTCAGCTATATATCTCCAGTGTATAATCACCTTAGAAGGACTATTTTCAATGATTCTTACATAAGAATATCGATTGTATTTATCAGGTTTAATCTTATTTCCATCACCTTTGCGTGGCACAATTTCATCAACAAACCATTTACCTTTTTCCGTCTCCCAGTAAGGCAGATAACTGGATTCACGGCTGAATATTAGTTGTTGGTTCTCATCTAATTTTACAACAATATCGGCATACTTTCCTGTTATCTCGTCTTCATAATCCAACCTGGTATAATAGGCTCCAAAAAAAGAGGCATCCGCTAAAACAGGCATTAATGTTACAAATGCAGCAATTGTTATATTGAATAATAATTTTTTCATCAGATTCCTCCCTTTTTATTAATCCAAAACATTTATTGTGGTAGGTTTGTGATTCCTGGAACTCATGATGTTCAGTTGAGCTTGACAAAAAATTATAATTCTCTTAATTTCCATTGTTTCACTCTATATCTTCTCTTTTAGATTATAACTAATTTTTTTCTAATTGCAAGCATTCCAAATAATTATATTTCCACTGTTTAATAAACCATTTACATTATTCCTCTTCCTCATAGATACTTCACAGTAACGTAGTATATTCCATATGTCTTCCCCCTGTCAAATATGTAATCTTTAATAATGCCTGGCCCGATATCCAGCTAAATCTATTATTAAACCACAAAATCTGCAAATAAAACTACTTGATTGATTCTTTGATTTCTCCAGCGACCGTTTTTGGATCCAGTTTCATAATCCTGAAAAGGTCGTCCGAGCTTCCCGAAGGAGCAAAGCCAGAAATGCCAAAAGTATGGAAGTTCACAGATATTCCACTTTCGGCTATGAGGTTACCAACAATGGAACCGAGGCCACTATCTTTTAAATGATCCTCATAGGTAAATACATTCTTCCAGTCAGATAACCATTCTATATCTTTCTTGCTAAGTGCAAGAGGTGAAGAAACATTCATAATCGCTAAAGAAATGCCAAAATTCCTTAAGATATCATGAACCTCTATTGCAAGATGCAAAGCATAACCATAGGAAAATATAACTCCATCTTTTCCGTTCCTGACAGGATCAATCTTACCGTATTCAAACTTGTAGACTCCTCCAAAAAGAGGTTTGCCTTCAGAATCTTGGATCACAACGTCCTTTGCTCTTCCTATAATAACGGCAACATTCCTTTCCATTCCTGGAAGATAACGAATTATTCGATCGGTCTGATTAGAATCGGCAGGAATAACGATTGCAAAATCAGGTAAATTTCTAAGAACTCCGATGTAATCAATACAATGATGAGTCTTGCCGTCTTCACCTACATTAAGACCACAATGGGTCACAATAAGACGGATTTTTGTTCCATTTATGGCATTCAAACGTTGCTGGTTATACATCTCATCAACTCCAAAAACACCAAAATCAGCCAGGAATGTATGGATACCTTGAGTGGAAAGGACTCCTGCAATAGTGGCAGTATTATGTTCCGAAACCCCAGTTTCTATAAAGAAATCTGGCAATTCCTTACTAAATTCTTCGGTTCGAACAGAACTTGCAAGATCGCAATCCAAGACAACTATGCTCCCGGGTCTATTCTCCCTTCCAAGGTCTGCCAATGCAGTTCCAAAAGCATCCCGGTTGCCAATCTTCTCACCAACCTTATATTCTTTTGGTTTTCCTACAACTAATTCTGGAAGGGGACAAACATTGGAAGTCTTTATAGTCGCCACTGGTTTTTCATTTTCTCTTTTTCTTATATATTTGTCTATATCATTCTCCAAGCCGAGTTCCTTAAGGGCTCTATCCAATTCCTCCTCTTTGAGTACTTTACCATGATAAGATTCATCACCCTCCATAAATGAAATTCCCTTACCCATCACAGTTCTTGCAATGACAGCATAATGAGCTTTATCATCCATAACCGCTGTATGCAAAGCTTTATATAAATCTTCAAAGTCGTGTCCACAAACCTCGAGAACCTTCCAACCATCAGCCAGATAATCCTGTTTGATATTTATAGGCATAATATCCTCAACCTTACCAGAAATTTGACGATTGTTGTAATCAATCACAACTGTAAGGTTGTTCAAATTAAACTTGGATGCAAAACGGCGCGCTTCTGCCACCTGTCCTTTTGCCTGCTCTGCGTCACTCATAAGTGTAAATATTCTGGAATTTTTTTTCTTTATCTTTTCGGCCATAGCGAATCCACAGCCTGCAGAGAGACCTTGCCCAAGATTTCCTGTACTCCACTCAATTCCGGGTAAGTGTGCCTCAACATGGCCCTCATAGGGACTACCCGCATAACGAAAAAAACTCAGAATATCTTCTTTATCAAGAATTCCCAGCCTTCCCAATATGGAATACACTCCTGGTGAGGTATGTCCGTGGCTCACCACAATCTTATCCTCTAAAAAGCCAGACAGACTGTAAACAAGTGTGTAGATGTCTATCGATGATAAGGATCCACCTGGATGTCCTGAACCTGCAATTGTGGTCATCTTTAAGATATCACCTCTTGATAGTTTGGAAATCTCTTTTAGTTTACTCAATACTGAATCAGAAATGGATTCTGCTTTGAACCTAAATTCTTCTTTATCCTTGAACCAATCTTGTATTCTTTCTTTTCCCATCTTTTCGCCTTAGCTAATGTTGTGATTGTAAAGTTCCCATTTCAAGTATTTGCCGATAGCCTCTTTTAGAACCTTTCCCACATGAGCCTTAGTTATAGCAACGTGATGCTCAAAGCGATGAGCTGTTATGTATTTAAGCAACTCTTGCAAATTCTCTATTTCGACAACCCCGTAGGCTCCAAATGAATGCAACTGGTCATCGGTGTAGTTACCCTCGGCAAGATAGGAAATTATTTGTCCATTTACATCATCGGTTGATAACCTTAAAAAAGTAGCCGGTCCAGAAGATATCTTTCCTACGCAAGTTCCGTAGGTATTCTCCTTGCCCAGATCACCAGCTATGATATTTTGATAACTCATTTCCACACTCTCAAAAAAACTTGCAGGGAGGTTACTGCAGTGAAATGTTACAGCTTTGTTTCGTTCATTTCCATAGTTGTTATTCCAGTCAGTTAAAGCTGCGGGTTTACCTGAAGCTAACTGGAGAGCATACATAGATAAAGCACCCATTATATCTACTTCACATGCGCTGGGGAGGAAATTTTCGGTCATCATGCTCATAACCGTGCAAGGAACGACACCATAGAATTCCTCAATGGCTGGCCAACATTGGATTGCTGTGGCATCCAGATCGTTATCCTCAACCCACTCTTTTATAACTAATGAGAGCCTTGCAATCTTATCCAGCGCTTTATCGGGTATTCCCCTGGTAGAAATGTAGTCCTTTATCTTTTTGATTTCCTCTCTTACTTGATTTGTATTAGAATCAAGCATTTTCGCTTTTCCAATAATTTGTGAGAGATCAATGGTCTCAACCGATACACCTTCGCGTTCCAATATTTTTTCGCTGTATCTTACTGTATTAAACGGTGCTGTCCGGGTTCCAATAGCACCTAATCGAACGTTCTTCATCCCCCCAACAACACGGCATACATCAGCGAAGTTCTCTAGATCTTTTTTGAATTCGGTAGAGCCTGGTGATTCTACATGGAAAGTAGTATTTGTAAAGGTTATTCCGTACTGATTTAGGTTATTACAAACCGAGATTTTTCCACAAAAGGCATCTCTTCTATTTTCTATCCCCATCTTTTCTATCTCATCGGGAAATCCATGGACCATTACTGGAACGTTAAGACCGGATAGCCTGATGCTTTCAGCTATAGCCTTTTCATCTCCGAAGTTCGGTAATGTTACCAGAATCCCATCTATCTCTTCTCTCTTTTCGGAAAAGAGCGAAGCGCAATGTTTTGCGTCCTCTCTTGTCTCTACAGCACCAAATTTCGTATCTTGAGGAGACAAAACTATGATTTTATACCCCATACTCTCCACAATTTCCAGGATTTCTTCTCGCCCTTTCTCCACAAGAGTGTCGGGAAAAAATCCTCTATTACCCACAATTAACCCAAAAGTAATTTCTCCCCTATCTTTTTTCTCCTTCATTTTAATCTCCTTTAATTTCTGATAAATTATGCATATCTTCTTTTATATCTTCATAGAGTTTTCTGTATATTTTGTAGTACTTATCGTAAATTACCTGGTTCCCGGGGTTTGGTTTATCCACTCTATCTCTACTTGTCCAATTTTTTATTACATCATAGCTATCAAATATACCAACTCCTATCCCAGCTATCAGAGCATCACCCAGAGGTGCACCAACACCGCCTGATGGAACTACCATCTGTCGACCTGTAACATCTGCAAGTATCTTCGTCCAAATTTTAGACTTGGACACTCCACCAACTACACAACACTCCTTTTTTACTGGAAGACCAATCTCATCACCAACTTCCATATTGTGCCTAAGACTGTAAGCCGCTGCTTCCATCAGGGCTCTAAAAAGATGAGCTTTTTTGTGATAGAGAGTTAAGCCGACAATCGTTCCCCTGGCCTCTGGATCCCATATAGGCGACCTCTCACCCATAAAGTAAGGCAATACCACCAAACCTTCTGAACCCGGGGGTATTTTTTCTGCTTGCATATCTAAAAGTTTAAAGGGGTCCATACAAACTTTCTCCCCGGCTTTTACCTCCGGCTTACAAAACTGATCCCTGAACCATCTTGCAAGAGCTCCCGATGTTGCTGACCCTCCCCATGAATAAATCTCTTCTGTTGAGTTTGCAACATGAGGCATCGAAACAAGTTTCTTTGAAAGATTTTCCCCTTTATGTATTACTCCCCAACAAGTCGATGTTCCCATCATAGCAACATTGTCACCTTCCTCAAAGGCTCCAGAGCTAAGGGAGGCCATTGCAGCATCAATCCCTCCAGCCACTACCGGAGTCCCCTTTTGCAAACCACACTTCTCAGCAGCCTCTGTAGTAATTTCTCCTATCACTTCTTCGGATTTTACCAAGTTATCAGGCATCATTTCTCGTGGTATACCAAGTTTTTTGCATAATTCCGTTGACCACTCGAGACTGTGGATATCAAAAACTCCACCCAGGTTACCTGCCGATGAGTAATCTACGGCAAGCTCGCGGGTCAACTTGTATTCGATATAGCTGGATGGAGGAATGAACTTATAAATTTTATCCCAAATTTCAGGCTCTTTATTCTTTATCCATAGAATCTTTGGATATCCGAAATAAGTGTCTACGTAATTCCCCGTTATTCGAAAAACCTCATCTAAGTCTATTTCCTCTTTAATCCATTTAACCTCATCTATAGCGCGTCTATCCATCCAGATTAAACACGGCCGCAAGGGCTTTAGTTCTTTATCTACTGGAATCCCCGAACCTCCATACAACCCACTTATGCATATGGCTGCAACTTCCTTTGGATTTACTTCTGCTTGCTTCAAGCTTTTTCTAATAGACTTATAAGTTGCTTCCTCCCAAACTTTTGGGCACTGCTCGGCCCATAAAGGCTTTGGCTGGGATAGCTCATAAACTTCCAGGGCATAACCAAGTATTTTTCCTTCAGAAGATACTACCACGGTTTTAGTACCCTGGGTTCCAATATCCGTTCCTAAAAGATATGGCTTTGACATAGATTGCTCCTCTTTAGTTTTTATTGACCATAATTTTCAGTGTATTTTTTGTTCAGCCTTTTTGCTTCCTCCATAGATAATTCCTCGGGATTACCATCCATCTCTGCCAGATAGGAAATTCTGGCGCTATGTTCTATCGTCACAGCGGCTTTTAAAGCGTCTAAAGGGGTCTTGCCAGCTGCAAAAACTCCGTGATTCTTCATAAGGATGCCTCTAAACCTACCGGGTCTTGTTTTCTCTGCAAATTCTCTTCCTATAGCCTCATCTCCTGGAGGGACGTATCTCGAAATAGGGATTGGCCCTCCAAAGAGATCTCCGAGCTCAGTGAGATACAAAGGTATACCTCTTCCCATGGCAGCAAACGCCGTAGCATAAGTGGAGTGAGTATGAACTATCCCTCCAATTTCTCTTAGCTGTTTATATATATATAAATGCGCCTGTGTATCCACTGATGGTTTAAGATTACCCTCAATTATATTACCGTCTATATCCACAACGACTAAATCTAATTGAGAAAGCTCTTCATATTTTACTCCACTTGGTTTAATTATCACAAAACCTGTTTCAAAATCTCTTCCACTTGCATTTCCACTCGTCATAACAACTAAATGATTTTTTGGTAATTCTATATTCACTTTCCAAACTTCTTCTTTTAACTTTTCTAACATTTTTAAACTCCTTCTGAAATTATTCTGTCCTTCTGGATAATTTCCTCCTTATACTTCCTCCAGCAACGGCAATAATTATTACTAAACCAATAATTACTTTCTGCCAGAATGCAGACACTCCTAAAAGGACCAATCCGTTTTGTAAGACACCTATAATTGCTGCTCCGATTAAGGATCCCAAAACAGACCCTATTCCTCCAAATAAATCAGTGCCTCCAATAACAACAGCCGCTATAACACTCAATTCATAGCCAGTTCCTGTTGTAGGCGTTCCTTGAGATAAACGAGATGTCATCATTATTCCTGCCACTCCGCACAAAAAACCCGTTATAGTGTAAACCATAATCTTAATTATATGGATATTTACTCCAGATAACCAGGTAGCCTTTTCATTACCTCCAGCAGCATAAATATACCTCCCCCATACAGTTCTCGATAAAAATATATACCCAAAAATATAAACAACTGCCACAATTATACCAGGAACTGGAATTGAGCCTATTGAACCTTCAGATAGAAAGGTAATAGAGCTTGGCAAGCCAGTAATGGGCCACCCTTTTGTGATAACAAGCGCTAAACCCCGGGCAACATTCATCATACCCAGAGTAACTATAAAAGGGGGTAATTCCAATCTATCAATAATTAACCCATTTAAAAAGCCAACAAACGTCCCACTCAATAAGGCTAAGATAATTCCCCCTCCAACACCAAATTTTTTAATAAATAATGCTGCCAAAACATTTACAAGAGCAAGAACACAACCTACCGAGAGGTCAATTCCCCCTGTAAGAATTACCATCGTCATACCAACGCTCATAACTGCGATAAAGGAAAACTGTCTCATTACTGTGGAAATATTATAAACCGTTAAAAATTTTGGAGTAGCAAGAGAAAGAAGGGCACATAACACGATGAACGCTATAAATATTCCAAATTCAGTACTTCTAAAAATAGATTTCAAATCCATTTATTAAACCTCCATTTCCCCGGAAAAGCAATAATGCATAATTAATTCCTGATTTGCTTCTTCTTTAGAAAATTCTGCTGCAGTTATTCCTTCACGCATTACGATTATTCTATCACTTATATTTATAATTTCTGACAACTCTGAAGAAATCAAAATAATTCCTATTCCTTCTTTAATCAAATTATTAATAAGAGAGTATATTTCGCTCTTTGTTCCCACATCTATACCACGAGTTGGGTCATCTAAAATTAGTATTTTTGGCTTTGTTGCCAGCCATTTAGCCAATACAACCTTTTGTTGGTTGCCTCCGCTTAGATCTCTAACCATCTGCCTATAACTTGTTGCTCGAATTTTTAAATCATCACCATAATTGGCAGTTATTTTTTCCTCATCTTTCTGTTTTACAAATCCATAAGAATTTATCCAGGGTAAGTATGCTATTGTGATATTATCCTTTACTGACCTTGTTAAAATAAGACCCTCTCCTCTTCTATCTTCTGGCACAAACCCCATTTTTAATCTAATTGCTTCAGATGGAGAGGATATTTCTACCCTCTTACCCCGAATATAAATTTCACCGCTATCAGGAGGTTCTATACCAAAAATTCCCCTCATCACCTCTGATCTACTCGAGCCCACTAATCCAGCAAAACCCAATACTTCTCCGCTATAAAGTTGAAAACTTATATCTTCATATTTATCTCTTTTTGTTAAGTGTTTCACTTCCAAAACAATTTCGCCTCTCTTAAGCTTTTCCTTTGGGTAAAAATTCTTTAGTTCCCTGCCTACCATCATTTTTACTATTTTATCAGGAGTTGCTTCAGAAATATTTAATGTACCTATATATCCCCCATCTCTTAGAACAGTAACTCTATCAGCTATCTCAAGAACTTCATCTATTATATGAGAAATAAAAATTATCGAAACCCCTCTCTTTTTCAAATTTCGAATAATTTCAAAAAGAGTGTTCTTTTCAGATTCAGTTAAAGCTGATGTTGGCTCATCCATGATTAAAATTTTGGAAGAAAGAGAAAGAGATTTTACTATTTCTACCATTTGTTGTTCAGCAACATTTAATTTCCCAACTAACGTTTGCGGCTTTTTCTTTATTCCTATTTTTTTTAAAAAATACTCAGCATTTTGATATAATTCAGGGAAATTTACAAAGACCGACCTGGTTCGGGGTTCTCTCCCTAAAAAAATATTTTCTGCTATACTAAGATTGGGGATAAGGTTAAATTCCTGATATATTCCACTGATGCCTAAATTCAAAGAATGTTTTGGGTCAAGTAATTCAACTTCTTTTCCATCTAAGATTATACTCCCTTCATCTTTTTTGTAAGCGCCTGTCAATATTTTCGAAAGTGTAGATTTACCTGCCCCGTTTTCACCCACAACAGCATGCACTTCACCTTTTTTCAAATTAAAATCAACTTTATTTAATGCTTTTACACCGGGAAAAGCTTTGGATATACCCGCCATCTTTAAAATATATTCATTATCCATTTTAACCCTCAGCGAATTTTTAATATTTTGGTATATTTTTAAGCTTTTTTCAGTTTTTGGGGAAGTATTTATCTATATTTTCAGCCGTCACAAAAATTATCCCGGTATCTATATTGGGATCAATAGTATTAATCTCCTCAGGAATTTTCATTCTCTCGTTCATATAAATGTCATAAAGTACCTTAATACTAACGTATCCCATCAAATATGGTCTTTGGCCTACTGTCCCTTGAATATATCCCCCTCTTATAAACTCTCTGGTCATTGGAACAGTATCAAAACCTACTATTTTAACTGTTCCTTTCTTATTCACTGTTCGAAGCGCTCGAGCAGCCCCAGGAGCCGCTGCGGCATTTATTCCTACAAACGCTGAAAGATCAGGATGAGATTGGAGGATAGCTTCTGCCTGGGAAAGGGCTAAAGACTCATCATCATTGTTTGCCTGTAAAGTTACTATTTTTATTCCTGGATAAGAGGAGATTACTTCTTTTAATCCTTCAATCCTTCTATTAAGATTTCTCGCCCCCAACCCACCTGTAAGCACAGCTATTTTTCCCTTTTCGCCCACAATCTTTACTACCTTCTTGCCCAACACCTTTCCTGCTTCATAATTGTCTGTTCCTATATAAGAAAATCTTAAACTCTTTGGAGCATCAGAATCAAAGGTTACTACAGGAATTCCCCTTTCGGTAGCTCTTCCAATGATCCCTTCCAGAGCTCCTGGTTCATTAGGAGAAACCCCAATCCCATCTATTCCCCGTGAAATAGCTCCTTCTATAATTGATATCTGGCCAGAACTAATCGCTTCAGGGGGTCCATTAAATATAGCCTTAACTCCTAATTCTTTCGCAGCATCATTCATTCCTCTTTCTACTTCTGCCCAATAGGGCAATCCTACAGATTTTGGAACAAGAATGAAACTTGGAACTTTTCTTTTCTTCACCTCGACTTTTTCCTTTTTACCACAACCAATTATCGAGCCAATCAGTAAAACAACCAGAAGAAAGGCCCCTATTTTTCTAATTTGACCTATCATCTCAAAACCTCCTTTTTAAAGTTGAAATTTTAAAATTCCTTATCGCACAAATTATTGAACATTTGTTTTTTCATCTAAATACAGTAATCTTAGATTCCTGATAAAAAAATTAATAAAAAAAACTTCATTTTTAGAGAGTTTAAGAATTTCTTGATTTGCCCAAATTAACCCTTCCCCCAATTGCTTCAAAATATTCATATTCCGATTCTTATTATAACAAAAACCCCATAGTTGTCAAGGGAACGGTAATTCAGTAATGACAAAGCAAATCAAGAAAAATAAGTCAAATTTTTCCTTTTCTAATCCTTTTAGGAGGTTCCCTGGAGTAAAGATTAGAAGGGGAATTTTTGCTCTTTCCTTTTTCCTTACCTCATTAAATATTCATACAGAGTTTTTTATATCGCTTTATCACCCATAAATTAGGATATTCTTAATGCTCTATAATTACAAGATCCCACGGAGTCAGAGTCACTGCCTGAGATTTTTTGATGGGCTTGTCTGTGAGAAGATTTATACCTCTTTTATAAGGATAAGTAAAAGTTTGATCTTTATCTGAGAAGTTGAAGTAGTAGTGCAAGGTCTTCCCAGCATCGTTTACACCATGTTTAACTTTAATGGATGGTGGCAGATTTTGATCCGGTCCGGTTAGGCCTGCTAATTCTAAAATTTCCAGCATCACTTTTTCCTGAAGTTTATCTGAAAGTACAGTACCCTCATATATTAAAGACCCCTTACCGAACTTATTTCTAGTTATTGCTGGATATTTCTCAAAAACCGGATGTTCGTAAAAAGCCAACGGTTTTGCACCTTCAGGAATAAGAAATTCTGCCTAAACAGATACTTTATTCTCATCTCCCACCTTGTAGGAATCTCCTTTCAGATGTAATGGCTCACTCAGGGTTGAAAACTCCTGATAAGAAAAACCAGCTGCTTTACGTAAAGGCCCTGGCATACGAGACCAACGTACAGTAGAATACTCATTGCAAAAACCACTTTTGAAAGAAAGGAGAAGATTTCCACCTTTTTTAACATAATCTACCAGCTTGTTTAGTAGCTCATCACTGGCTATATAGAGGGGCGGAACAACAATCAAATCATAGTCATCAAAATTATTGCTCGGAGGAAAGACAAAATCCACTTCAATGTTGAGGTTATAAAGCGTCCGATGGAATTGGTGTAAGATGGTCATATAATCAACTTTGTCATCAAATGGCATGAATTTAATGCCTTGATAAGAGTCGATACTATAGAGAATGGCAACTTTGTCAGTCTTTTTTAAATTAACAAGTTTTGGACCAATCCTTTTAAGTTCATGGGCAACTCGGCTAACTTCTTTGTATACTCTATTTGGCTCAAGATCATGTGATAAGACTCCTTTCCAGTATGTTTCCTGGCCATAGTGCAATGAATGCCAATGCCAGTAGGCAACCATATTAGCTCCACTTGCTAAATGGGCGTACACATTCAAGCGAATTTGTCCATCATAAGGGGGAAATTGCCATTTTGAGTCCCATCCTATTGATTGTGCATTGGTCTCAGTAATAAGGTAATTACTTTGTTAAAGTGAACGGTTAAGATCACCGGATAAGGCAATTTCTTCACCCGTAAGTCTATCTTGAACAATATGGTAGGGATTAACGGCGACAATATCTAAATATTTCGCTATTTCAAATTGATCCACATTAGTTTGAACTCCACCAACAAAGTTCCTGAGTGACAAATTGATCGGGCCTTTTGTATTCGTTTACTATTGAAGCTTGCCATGCAAGAAAATCAGTGACGATTTTTCGCTGAAACCGTCCCCATTCTAACTTGTAACTAGGGTTGAGAATTCCGTCTCGCGGCGGAAGCTCATCCAAGTCGTTGATGCGCTGTCCCCAGTAGTTCAAACCCCACACTTTATTAATTTTATCAGCACTGCCAAACTTCTTTTTTAGATAGTCGATAAAACTAAGATAGACATTTCTACCGGCGGTCCCCTGGGAAGTGGTTTCGTTGTCAATCTGGTAGCCGATAACTGCTGGATTGTCTTTAAAATGCAAAACGATTTGCCGGATGACCCGCTCAGAATAATAAAGATAGGCTGGATGGGTAATATCCGCATGTTGCCGCAACCCATAAGGAGTCCTCTCGCACTGTCCTATTTTTTTAACTTGAATTTCCGGATATTTCCTGTAGAGCCAGACTGGAATAGAATAAGTTGGAGTCCCCAAAATCACTTTAATCNCTGCCTTANGGAAGCGGTTAATTATTCTTTCCATCCAGGCAAATTCGAATTCTCCTTCACGGGGTTCCCAGAGACCCCATGTGGATTCACCTAACCGGACNACATTGATGCCCGCTTTCTCCATCATCTTAACATCTTCTTCAAGCCTCTCGTAGGGCATATATTCGTGATAGTAAGATACTCCGTAAAGAGGTATATCAAATTTAGGAGTTTTCGCTATCAAATTAGGGAGGGAAATTAGAAAAACGAGAACTATGAGTAAAACCTGATCTTTTTTTCAAAAACCCACATAAAAAACCTCCTTTTATTCCTTTAAAAGATTCTTAGCCGCAATCTGATTATATCAAAATTTTATTATTCTTAACGAATTCTATTTTTAGTATAACACTGCCAAAAGATCAGATCATAGTCAACCTAACTCTCAGGTGAAAGGGATATCGTGATCGGTTTTCTCGATTCATATTTTATCCAGACGACCAGGTCAATTCCTTGAAGATTTCTTCGATACCCAAAGCGAAAATCCTTCCCTCGTTTGATTGCCCGGTTATTTATCTTTAATGTAGCATTCTTCTCACCCCAGTTCTTGATAACAACTGCAGGATTAAATATGGGCGAATTCTCACTCGCATTCAATACAAACTCGAGAGATTCATCTGTCCTTGACTTTTTGAATAAAATGTAGGCTCGTTCATCCCTGCTGTAGCCTTCATTTCCAAATGCATTGCTTTTTAATTTCAATTGGGCTGGCTGCAGCCAGGATTTGGCCAGTAGCACCAGTTCCCTGGCAGGTTTATTGGTCAGACCCATAATAAATCTGCCAACAAGGTCGCCTTCTTTTGTTCGTTCCATAGGTGGTTCAGGAGAAGTAATTGCAGAACTACATACCCGGTCAGGTGCCTGGGGATATCGTCCGTCTGAGGGCATCTGGCAAACGGGCCAATGATTCCAGGTGGGAAATTTGGAATACTCTTTATGTAGCTCAACCAGACCTCCACCGTATGGAATAACCCGGGTGCCAGGTTCATAGATATAGAATGGTTTATATTGGGATTTGAAATTCACCACATTTATAATGCCATCCGGGATAGGATTATAAAAGTCACCAGCTACCTCTCCGCTACCAGGCCATGGATCCCAGGTATAGGTACGTGATTCACCTTTTAAATTAGCCATCGTAAGCGCAGAAATCTCAACATTATCCTCAGTTTTTTCACCGGGCTGGTTCAAAGCTGCTGGCTCTGTAATGCTATATCCGGGTTCTCTCCCATGAATTACAAAATGTCGAATCGCAGCGCCATCTGGATAAATATAATAGTACTCATCAGCCCAGTTACCCCAGTTGGTAATTGGATCAGTACTTGATATTCTATACAGCACGTCACAGAGTGAATATCGCCAGTGCACAACCGCACGAGCATCGTTATTTTCAATTATACGGACGTGGGCATAACGGCACTGCTTGTCTGACATATGCTCACAGCAACCAAGAACATCACCACCTCCTCCTTCGGCACTTTGATCGCCAACCCATCTTCCATTTTCTGTGACCAGGTTCATATTATAACTTGTGCCTCTCCAGAAGACCATCTTAACGGGTGATTCGTCGAATTTTACCACTATATCAGGATAATCTCCAACCCGCCAGAGGGCGTCCCACTCCTTGTAGAATTTTAGCCTGGTATAATATGCTCCAAACCTTCTGGGTCCCTCTGGAATCTGCGGTAATTTTCGCCAAGTAAGAGTTGGTGCGCTTTCTGGTTTGTTAGCCTTATATGATTTTTCAATCTCTCGCGGTTGAAGCGCTCGATTATAAATCTTGAGTTCATCTATAATTCCGTCAAAGGAGTATGACGCAGGAATGCTAACTTCTGGTCTCACCAAATAAGCAGGTGGAGTTTTCTTATGGTTTCTACCAATCTGAAGGTCAATATCATTAGCGACTATCAATTTTCCCTTTACAGGGAGGAAAGCAGCCTCCTTTCCATTGATATAGATTTTTATACCTTTGTTCTTGTCAAAAGTCCCTACAATGTGTGACCATTTTGTCATGAAAGGGACTCTCTCTTCAGTTGTACATTCTTGCCACCTGTTATTGACTGCAAGGTGAAGCCCAACCTGCCCTCTGCCATTAATTCCGAAGAAGTAACCGGCCTTGTGATCTTTTTCTTGATTCACAATAGCGCACCAGTTCCATGGATAGGCCTGTGGAGCAATCCAGGCCTCTACACTGAAGGCGTCGGTAAAATGAGGTGCATGGGCAGCCTCTCGAATAATATGAGTTGTAAAGCCGTCAAACTTTACTCCATTTCCAGAAACTCCAGGAAGACTGTAGAAGTTGCGAAGAATCATATCTTTTCTCTTAGTAACACTTTCTATAACTGCCTCTCCCTTCCATTTAGCAAAAATCCCATTCATTTCATCCCATATTTCTACAAGGTAATTCCTTTCATCTGTTACATCTTCCCCTACCTTTTTATTATAGAATTCCCATGCTTTTCTCATCTCATCTATGGGGAATTTTATAGGTTTCCCCTCTTTTAGGTCTCCTTCAACTTCTTTTTCATGGCGAAGGAAAATATCCTTGGTAAGAGAGCGTGCAAGTTTCTCTGCCTCTTGATGTTTCCTTTTCTTTCCTTCACTCCAGGTCTTTGGGAAGGTAATTTCTTTTTTCTTTTCAAATGTTCTCTCTAATATTTTCCTTCCTTCTTCAACTCCGGGCCAGGCCTTGACTACCTCATCAAGCTTCCACCAGGCAACTAATCCTTTATCAGAGGCAACTAGAGAAAGAGAACAGAATGTTAACAATAAAATCAAACCCGTTAAACAAATTGCTTTTAATTTAATCCACATTTAAAAGCCTCCAATTTTAGAATTTTATCATGGGAGATAAAAAATAAAATGGCAGTCTTATAAAATATATTTTTAAGTTCTTAAATCCAAGACCGTCATTTTATTTTAAACTTATATCAAAAATCTATCTAAAAAACACCTATTCACCCCATGCATAAGGAGGTGCACCTTCTTTTCCAATATGTACCTTGTATACAACTCCAGGCTCACCTTCGTCGGAATTCCCATGCCACGTTACGTAAGCATCTTCACCCCAAAAAGCAATATATTTATTATTTGTAGTAGGTAATTTAGCAATTACTTCAGCTGTTCCATCAGTGTT
>JGI24025J20009_10000511_pt1 | contig 30124 bp, 23 predicted proteins | sample Cruoilmetagenom3_FD_20009 | JGI IMG/M metagenome (IMG submission 20009) | reverse complement strand
ACAAGCAGAAACGCATTTTGATGCAGCCTGGCGGCAGTGGAAAAACCCCTATCCACCCGTTGAGCAATTCAGCGCAGATGAAGTTGAAGCGATTCACCATGCCTCAATGCGGATCCTGTCTGAGATCGGCATCAAGATCCTGAGCGAAGAGGCCCATGCGCTGTATATAAGCGCAGGCATGACAGACGCCGGTGATCAGGTGGTCAAGTTTGACCCTGATGCACTGATGGATCTGATTGCGCTATCCCCATCAGAAGTTGTGCTGCATGGGCGCGGAGAGGGGCGCGGCGTCACCATCGGCGGGCGCAATGTGGGGATTTGCACCACGGGCGGCACGCCCAATTTTTCGGATATTCAGAACGGGCGCAGACCAGGCACATTGGCAGCACTTGATGACTTGTGCCGCGCGGCGCAAAGTTTTGATGTGATCCACATGATCGGGCCATTTGTCGAAGCGCAGGACGTGGCGCCGGGCCTGCGGCATTACGCGATGACCAAATCAGTGCTGACATTGACCGACAAAGTGCCTTTCGTCTTTTTTCGTGGCACCCAAGCGGTGGCAGACGCCTATGAGATGATCCGCATTGCGCATGGTCTGAGTGCCGAAGAATTTCAGAACAAGGCGGTCAGCTATTCAGTGGCCAATTCCAATTCGCCTTTGCAGCTGGATCACCTGATGTGCCGTGGGATCATTGATGCCGCCCTTGCGGGTCAGTTGATGGTCTTGACGCCCTTTACCCTGGCGGGCGCGATGGCACCTGTCACTTTGCCCGGCGCGATTGCCCAGCAAAACGCCGAGGCATTGGCCGGGATCGCCCTGTCTCAGATCGTGCGGCCGGGCGCGCCGGTTTGCTATGGCAGCTTTACATCGAACGTTGATATGAAATCCGGCGCGCCTGCGTTTGGGACCCCGGAATATGTGAAGGCCGCCTTTGCCTCGGGGCAGATGGCCCGGCGGTATGGGTTGCCCTTGCGTTCATCGGGGGTGACTGCATCCAACGCACCGGACGCGCAGGCGGCCTATGAAATGCAGATGTCACTGTGGGGTGCGTTGATGGGTGGCACCAATCTGTTGTTGCATGGGGCTGGTTGGCTGGAAGGCGGCTTAACTGCCTCGGCTGAGAAATTCATCATGGACGTTGAGATGCTGCAAATGTTCGCCGAGCTGTTCAAGCCGCTTGAGGTGAATGACGCCACTCTGGCCGTGGATGCGATGGCCGATGTGGGCCATGGCGGGCATTTCTTTGGCACGCAGCATACGCTGGATCGGTTTGAGAGCGCATTCTATTCGCCGCTTTTGTCTGATTGGGACAACTTCGAGAACTGGACAGATCGTGGATCACCAGACGCCGCGCAGCGGGCCAACCGGATATTCAATGAAACGATTGAAGCGCATGTTGCGCCACCGATGCCCGCAGACAGGCAAGAAGAAATGGAGGCGTTTATCGCGCGCCGCACATCCGAGGGCGGCGCAGATATTGATCGCTGATTGTTGGCGTCAGGTTGCGCCCTGGCCATCGTCAGCCCAACAAAGCACTGGCGATGGCCGGGGTCAAGCGGGCTTGCTAACCCGCTTCTTTCAATGGGTATGGCTACCCTTTGACAACCATCTGGGGTGAGATCACGTCAATCCCCAGCGCCTTGCCAACCGCATAATAGGTCAGCTGACCGGCATGCACATTCAGCCCATTCAGCAGATGCGCATCGTCGGCACAGGCTTGTTTCCAGCCCTTGTTGGCCAGGGCCAGCATGAACGGCATGGTCGCATTGCCCAACGCGATGGTTGAGGTGCGCGCCACAGCGCCCGGCATATTGGCCACACAATAATGCATGATGCCATCCACGTCATAAATCGGATCAGCGTGGGTGGTCACCTTGGAGGTTTCAAAGCAACCACCCTGGTCAATCGCAACGTCCACCAGAACCGCGCCGGGTTTCATGGTGGCGAATTGCGCGCGCCGAACCAGTTTGGGGGCTTCAGCCCCCGGAATCAGAACCGCGCCGATAACCATGTCAACTTCGCTCAGCAATTCGCCCAGAAGGCCCGCAGACGAATAACCGGTGCTGAACTGGCCACCAAAGACATCATCCAGATACCGCAGACGTGGCAACGAGCGGTCCAGAACGGTGACTTGTGCCCCCATTCCAGCCGCGATTTTGGCAGCATGTGTTCCAACAACACCGCCACCAATCACCACGACCTTGGCAGGGCCAACGCCCGGAACGCCACCCATCAAAACACCGCGCCCGCCATTGGCCTTTTGCAGCGTATAGGCCCCAACCTGTGGTGCCAAACGACCCGCGACTTCGGACATTGGCGCAAGCAAAGGCAGGCCGCCACGATCATCAGTGACGGTTTCATATGCAATCGCAGTACAACCCGATGCAAGCAGATCATGGGTCTGATCGGGATCCGGGGCGAGGTGCAGATAAGTGAACAACAACTGGCCTTCGCGCAGCATTTTGCGCTCAACTGCCTGAGGCTCTTTGACCTTTACGATCATATCAGCGGTGGCAAAAATTTCTTCGGCGGTGTCGATGATCGCAGCACCAGCGGCGATATAATCTTCGTCAGTGAACCCGGCACCTGCGCCCGCTCCAGCCTGAATGATAACATCATGACCATGGTTGACAGCTTCCCGGGCGGCGTTGGGGGTCATCCCGACGCGGAATTCCTGCGGCTTGATCTCGGTTGGGCATCCGATTTTCATGGCGATTCTCCTCACTCCATATACGGGCAGGATGGCGCAAAAAGCGCGCAAGTTGATATGAAATATCCCCGACAATTTGGGCTATTCATCGAAGATAGTTTCATATTATGCTGATTCCTTAGGAGGGCCTGCTAAGATGGCACTAGACTTGATTGATCATCGCCTGTTGAGCGCATTGCAAAAACGCGGACGTATTTCCAATGCCGATCTGGCCGAGGAGGTAAACCTTTCAGCCAGCGCATGTCACCGGCGCGTTCAACGGCTTGAGAGTGACGGGTACATTCGGGGCTATGTCGCCTTGCTGGATGCGCGCAAAATCGGATGCGCGGCCACGGTGTTTGTAGAAATCACCTTATCAACGCAGGCGGATGATGTGCTGGAGGCCTTTGAAAAAGCTGTGTCACGCATTCCGGATGTGTTGGAGTGCCATCTAACGGCAGGCACGGCCGATTACATTATGAAAATCGTGGCCGAGAACACCGAAGATTTTGCCCGTATCCACCGCCAATATCTGACCCGATTACCGGGCGTGTCCAAGATGCAATCAAGCTTTGCCTTGCGCACGGTGGTCAACACGACAGCCCTGCCAGTTTAATCTAAATGCGCGCAGCTTTGTTACGGGGCAAAAGCCCCGGGCAAGTCAAACCGTAATGCAAAAAGCCCCAGCATTTCTGCTGGGGCCAGATGGTGCGCGTTTCCGTGAGTGGTGCGCACCGTAAACATGTGATGAATCCATGGTAATTAGCATTACCTACAATTGTATTAACAATTCCATCACATGCCACATTTGTTGCCAACATCTCGCAATGCAGTTGGTGTGTAATGGGGAAAAATCCAAGGGTTCACCCCGTATGGAAATCCATACCTTTGGGGGCATTAGGGGTGTGACGTGGCGTCACAAAACCCCGGTCACTTTGGAGTGCGCACAGACATCGCAATCCATGCTGCACCCCGGCCTGGTAGCAAGAGCAGGGCCCGCCATATCAAAAAAAGCCCCGGTCATTGCACCGGGGCTTTTCAATTTCAAAGTTGACGCAAATCAGTCGTCGGTTTTTGCCTCAGGCGCGACTTCTTCGCCGGTTTCCTGATTAACAACCTTCATCGACAGGCGCACCTTGCCACGGTCATCAAAGCCCAGCAGTTTAACCCAAACATCCTGGCCTTCTTTCAGCACATCGGACGGGTGGTTCAAACGGCGGTTTTCGATCTGGCTGACATGCACCAGACCGTCACGCTTGCCAAAGAAGTTCACGAAGGCCCCAAAGTCCACGATTTTCACAACCGTACCTTTGTACACTTTGCCTTCTTCGGGCTCGGCCACGATCGAGTGGATCATGTCATAGGCTTTCTGGATCGACTCGTTGTTGGGCGAGGCGATCTTGATGATACCGTCGTCATTGATATCAACTTTGGCGCCCGACACTTCAACGATTTCACGGATCACTTTACCGCCCGAACCGATCACTTCACGGATCTTATCGGTTGGTACCTGCATGGTTTCAATGCGTGGTGCGTGGATCGAAAACTCGCTGGCTGAACTGATCGATTTGTTCATCTCACCCAGGATATGCAAACGGCCTTCTTTGGCTTGTGCCAAGGCTTTTTGCATGATTTCGGGCGTGATGCCGGCCACTTTGATATCCATCTGCAACGAGGTGATACCGTTTTCAGTACCCGCCACTTTGAAGTCCATGTCGCCCAGGTGGTCTTCGTCACCCAAGATGTCGGTCAGAACCGCATATGATCCGTCTTCTTCCAGGATCAGGCCCATGGCGACACCGGCAACCGGCGCTTTCAGGGGCACACCAGCATCCATCATCGACAGCGAACCGCCGCAGACAGATGCCATCGAGGATGAGCCGTTGGATTCAGTGATTTCAGACACCAGACGCACGGTATACGGGAAGTCGGTTGCCGCAGGCAAAACCGCCTGAAGCGCGCGCCACGCCAGTTTACCATGGCCGATTTCGCGGCGTCCCGGAGGGCCCACACGACCAGCTTCACCAACCGAATAGGGAGGGAAGTTATAGTGCAGCAGGAAGTTCGATTTGAACATGCCTAGCAGGCTATCAATCATCTGTTCGTCGTCGCCGGTACCCAGAGTGGTCACAACCAGACCTTGGGTTTCGCCACGGGTAAACAGAGCCGAGCCATGCGTGCGTGGCAAAAGACCGGTTTCACATTCGATCTGGCGCACTTTGTCCAGTGCACGGCCATCAATACGCTTGCCGGTTTTCACAACGTCACCGCGCAGGATGTCGGCCTCGAGCTTTTTCATCGCCGAGCTAAGATTGGCGTCTTCCAGTTGCTCTTCGCTCAACGCTTCTTTGACAGCATCACGCGCTGCGGATACGGCCAGGGTACGCTCTTGTTTGTCGGTGAGGGCAAAGGCTGCACGCATCTGATCTTCGCCAGCCGCTTTGACGGCAGCATACAGATCGCTGTATTCAGGCGGCTGGAAATCAAACGGCTCTTTGGCGCAATCTTCGGCCAGATCAATGATCAGGTCGATGACTGGTTGGATTTGCTCGTGGGCAAAGTTCACTGCGCCCAGCATTTCCTCTTCGCTCAGCTCATAGGCTTCGGATTCAACCATCATGACGGCGTCTTTGGTGCCGGCCACAACCAGATCAAGGCGTTGATCGGGGTTGTTGCGCAGCTCGTGCATGTCGTCGCACATCGGGTTCAGCGTGTATTCGCCATCCTCAAAACCCACGCGACATGCGCCGATGGGGCCACGGAACGGAGCGCCCGAAATGGTCAGCGCGGCCGAGGTGGCGATCATCGCAACCATGTCAGGGTCATTGACCAGATCGTGGCTGAGGACGGTACACATCACCAGGGTTTCATGTTTGAAACCGGGCACGAACAGCGGGCGGATCGGACGGTCGATCAGGCGGGCTGTCAGTGTTTCTTTTTCGGTTGGGCGCGCTTCGCGCTTGAAAAAGCCACCGGGCACTTTGCCGGCTGCATAATATTTCTCTTGATAGTGAACCGTCAGGGGGAAGAAATCCAATCCCGGTTTCGGTTTCTTGGCAAAGGTGACGTTGGCCATGACGCTGGTTTCGCCCAGTGTCACGATGACCGAGCCATCTGCCTGACGGGCAATCTTGCCCGTTTCCAGTGTGAGCGTTTCTTCGCCCCACTGCATTGATTTTTTCACTTCGTTAAACATCTATCGTTTCCTAGTTGGAGGCACTCTTGGGCGAACCCCAAGTCCTCCTTTTTCAATGGCGGCCGCATTGCCGCCGACCCCAATCATTCTTTCATGTGCCCAGGGTCCGGGGCATCACGTCTCAGATTGGGCGCAGATACAGGAGTTTTAGGGATTTGGGAAGGGGTGTGTGTTTTACTGGTCATCAATGGTTACCTCAAAGATAAAACAAACGTGCGCTACATAGGGAAAACCATTTAGATGAATGGGTCGTATGCCCATTGTAAGAGTGCTTGCCTCTGGCGCGGTCGACAAAAGATGTCTGCGGGATCGCAGTTTAATTGCACTTGTCGTGCGTGCCGAGAGAACCCCCTCCAGCGTTTGATCTGCATTTGGTCGATGGTGTCAAGTCGCCTGCCCATGTAGTATCGGCAATACCATTGGAACCAGCCGCGTGGATCTGGACTAATGATCCAACCCTTTTCACGCCAGACCTTGAGTGGCTGCCGACTCTTGATACCAAAGTGGTTCACACTGGCATCTGCTTTTTGAGAAAGCTTGGCATTTTGAAACCAGCTGGCTGGGAATTCTTCCCGGCAATCGTTTAGATACTTACCCTCGAATACGCCAAGCTCAAGCATCTCGCCGGGTGCATAATGGGGCTCGAAACCAGCTTCGAATTGTTGGCCCGCAGGGGCGGTCAATTCGTATTGATACCCGGATTGCATCAGGTCGTTTACCAAAATCACCTTAGATTTTGCCATTGATCTACCCTTCATTGTTGTAAATGCACCTTCGGAAAACCCGTGAGTGCATTTTGTGCAGAAGCGCATGTTAGTGCCAGATGCACCCATCCTGTCCGCCAAGACTTAGCTATCACAATCAAAAAACGCCCGCCTCTTTCGAGACGGGCGCATGATCCATACGGGATCGGAATTCTTAACGGCGGATGCCGAGGCGTTGGATAAGGTCCTTATAGCGGGCGTCATCCTTGGCCTTGACGTAATCCAGAAGCTTCCGGCGCTGAGCGACCATTTTCAAAAGGCCACGGCGTCCGTGGTTGTCTTTTTTGTGGGTCTTAAAGTGCTCGGTCAGCGTGGTGATCCGCGAGGTCAGAATGGCAACCTGTACTTCGGGCGAACCGGTGTCGCCTTCTTTGGTGCCGAATTCTTTCATCACGCGGGCTTTTTCTTCAACAGTGATCGACATCGGGGTCTCCTTTGTTCAAAGGGTTGAGGGCACGAGCCGGGATGTCGTCCAGCAAGGTCCTATAGAGATGTCCCGTAAGTGAACGGGATTGCGGGCGTATAGGGGATATTTTTCTGAAAGGAAAGAGAAATTCCCGACAGCGAAGCTTATGCCGCGGTCAGGCTGTTGAGGGTGGATTGGCCAATCAGAATGATCTGATCCAGCGTCACCTCTTCGTCACTTTCCACCAAAGCGATGCGTACACCGTTCATCATCACATGCTGGCGGTCCGGGTCGTCCTCATCTTCTTCGATGCTCATGTCCGGCTCATCGCCGGTGGTGTCATCATAGACAACCATCAAGCTGTCTTCGGCCACCGAATAATCAAGGATTTCAGCCTGATGATCCTGGTTGAGCCAATCCCCCAGAGCAATGGTATCGGCCCCTTCACCTGCGGTCACGATATCATCCTTGCCCGCCACGATCAGATCGTCGCCACCGCCGCCGTTGAGGTAATCAACCGTGCCATCATCGGCACCATCCGGAACGCCGTTGATGACATCGTCACCCCAGCCGCCAAAAAGTGTGTCAGCACCTTCACCGCCCACAAGCGTGTCATCGCCCAGATCGCCGTGCAGGGCATCATCGCCCGTCCCGCCGTGCAATACATCGTCACCATCGCTGCCGATCAGGCTGTCATCGCCATCCTCGCCGTACAGCGTGTCGTCATCATCATGGCCATAAAGCTCGTCATCATCATCGCCGCCAAACAGGATGTCATACCCTGACCCACCATGCAGCACGTCGTTGCCTTCGTCGCCATAAAGGCTGTCGTCGCCATCATCGCCCAAAAGCCGGTCATCGCCTTCAAGGCCGTGAACTTCGTCATTGCCTTCATAACCGTTCAGTTGATCAAGACCCGCTGTTCCTTCGATGGTGTCATCATCTTCGCCGCCCCAGTCGATGGTACCATCGTCAGGCAAAACATCTGGTTCTTCGTCAAGAATGAGGTTGCTCAGACCGTCGGATTCGGCGTCTTCATTGTGCTCATCATCAGGGCCGCTTCTGAGTGATGGATCACTATCATCTTCGGTTGATGAGCCGTCAAACCCATAGATCGCCGTGGCGCCTACGGCCATGAGGCCCATCAAACCAACCAAAAACATCATAACCGAATTCCACAATTACCCAGCCGGAGTGGGCCACAATCGAGTTCGCAGGTCAACCAGAACTGCAACACAAGGTTAACGCGGTGTCGCGGTTCCGACGCGGCTATCGGACAATTTCAGGCCCCATCAGTGAGTTGGGCAGATAGGTAGAGATCCAAGGGATATAGGTGACCATGATCAGGAAAATGAACAGCACACCCAAGAAGGGCAATGCGGCGCGTACCACGCTCATCATTGGCATGCCGGCCACGCCGGAGGTGACAAAGAGGTTCAGCCCCACAGGTGGTGTGATCATCCCGATTTCCATGTTGACCACCATGATTATGCCCAGATGAATGGGATCAATGCCCAGCTCAATCGCAATGGGAAACACCAGAGGCGCGACGATGACCAACAGGCCGGAGGGCTCCATGAATTGCCCGCCGATCAGCAGGATCACGTTGACCGCGACCAGAAACATCACCGGGCCGAAGCCTGCGGATAACATGGCGTTGGCCACGGCTTGGGGGATTTGTTCCTCGGTCAGCACATGTTTCAGGATCAGCGCATTGGCGATCACAAACATCAGGGTGACGGTCAGCTTGCCCGCTTCAAACAGGGTGCGGCGGGTGTCAACATGGGTGAAAGCGCTCAGCAAAGCTGTTGGCTTTTGCATGAGGCTGAGGCGTTCGCCCCCATTCCGCGCCGCCAGGGGGCCCATGTCACGGTAGATGAAACAGGCCACGAAAAACGCATAGACCGATGCCACAGCGGCGGCTTCTGTCGGGGTGAAGAACGCGCCGGTTACGCCGGGGATGCCGTAGATGCCCACCATGATAATGATGATCAACAAAAGGCCCCAGGCGGCATCGCGGAAGGATGCGCCAATCTCGCTCCAGCCGCGCCATTCGCCCGCGGGCATGTTCTTGATCCGGGCCATGACATAGATGGCAACCATCAGCATGCCACCCGCCATAAGGCCGGGGATCACGCCAGCCAGAAACATCCGGCCCACGGACACTTCGACCGCGGCGGCATAGACCACCATGACAATAGACGGCGGAATAAGGATGCCAAGCGTGCCGGCGTTACAGATCACGCCAGCGGCAAATTCCTTGGTGTAGCCGGCCTGTTTCATCGCGGCGATCACGATAGACCCGATGGCAACCACAGTGGCCGGGGATGACCCTGACAAAGCGGCAAACATCATACAGGCAAACACGCCCGCAATGGCCAACCCCCCGCGCAGATGCCCACGCAGGCAATGGAAAAGCGGATGATCCGCTGTGCCACGCCACCGGTGGACATAAAGCTGGAGGCGAGGATGAAAAACGGGATGGCAAGCAGGGTGTAGTGACCTTCAAAGGCCTCAAACAACGTCTGCGCGACCGAGGCCAGCGAGGTGTCGGAATGCCAGAGCAGGAACAAGACCGAGGACATCCCCAGACTGACAGCAATAGGCACCCCGATAAGCAGGAAGCCAATGACCATGACAAAGAGCAGGACAACAGACATCAGGCGTTCTCCCCGCTTTGCGCGCGCAGGTCATCTAGGTCATCCTCAACCTCATGGCTGGCGACGATACGATCGACTTTGCCGATCCAGACAGCAACGGCGATTTGGATAAACCGATACAAAAGCAGACCCATAGACAATGGCAGCACGGCATAAGGAATGAGCCGCGGCATTTTGGAATAGCTTTCGCCTTCGTTAAATACGTCTTCCATCCATTTCAGGAAGGCGGGATGGGGGATGTCATCCACTTCATACCAGCCCTTGGCGAGGAACTTGTCCTCAAACCCCAGGGGAAACCAGCGCCCTTCGGTGGCGGGCAGGTTGGCGAAATTGGCCCAATAATCCCATGCGCCTTTGAGCAGCAGGAGGGAAAATATGATGCAGATCGCAACCGAAATGAGGGCCAGAATCCGGCGCACCGGCCGCGAGACCATGTTGATGATGGCATCCACACCCAGATGCGCGCCTTTCTTGACCGCATAGGATGCGCCCAACAAGACCAGCCAACCAAACAGGAACACCGTCAGTTCCAGCCCCCAAAGGATGTTGGAATTGAAGCCTTTGCGCGCGATCACATTGGCAAAAGTGATCAGCGTCATGGTGCCCAGCAATATGGCAATGAGGTTTTCCTCAAGCCGGTCGATGAATGTCTCACCCTGTTTGGGATGCATGATGTGTTCCTCCCACGGCGCGATACCTGATGCAGGGCCAGCGGTGGTGGGCCGGCCCTGCATTTGACAGCTTAGCTGCCTTCGTTGATCGCTTGTGCGGCGTCGATGTTTTCCTGACCGACATCATCGGCGAACTGTGCCCAAACGGGTTTCATCGTATCCACCCATGATTGGCGCTGTTCAGCACTCAGTTCACGCACGACTCCTCCGGCATCCAGCACCGATTGACGCGCCGCTTGGTTCACGCTGAAACTTTCGGAGTTCCGCGTCGCGGTCACCTCAGAAAGAATCGTCAGGAACTGATCACGGGTGTCCGGCTCAAGACTGTCGAGCCACTCCACCGACGTCACCACCAGATAATCAATGATACCGTGGTTGGTTTCGGTCACACCATCCTGCACTTCAAAGAACTTCTTGCCGTAGATATTGGACCAGGTGTTTTCCTGACCATCGACAACCTTTTGTTGCAGCGCACCGTAGACTTCTGAGAAGGCCATTTTTTGCGGGCTACCGCCGATGGCTTCCATTTGGGCGACGAGCACATCAGATGATTGCACGCGAAAGCGCAGGCCGTTGGCATCTGTTGGTTCGATCAGTGGCACGTTGGCTGACATCTGTTTCATGCCATTGTGCCAAAAGGCCAGACCTTGCAGGCCACGGCGCTGCATGCTGTCCTTCAGCGCTTGCCCGGCATCAGACGCCTGAAACGTATCCACGGCGTCAATGTTTTTGAACATGAATGGCAGATCGAAAATGCGGTATTTTTTGGTGAATGCCTCAAATTTTGACAGCGAAGGAGCTGCCAGTTGCACATCACCCTGCAACAACGCCTCAAGCACTTTGTTGTCATCATACAACGTCGAGTTGGGGAACACTTCCATGCAGGCTTTGCCGTTCATTTCGTCATTGACGCGTTGCTCCAGCAACGAGGCGGCGATGCCTTTGGGGTGTTTGTCGGTGTTGGTAACGTGGCTGAATTTAATCACAACCTCGCCTTCGTCACAGGCGGCAAATGTGGTGGTGGTTGTCACGCCAAGGGCCAATGCGGCGGCGGCAACTGTGGATAGGAATTTCATGATCTTTTTCCTCCCGAATCGATCATTTCACAGGCAATCAGCACCTTTTCAGATGCGAATACCGTCATTTGAGCGCAGGAGAGGCATTACCGCAAGGGGAACGGGAAGGGGTGTCCCAGCACAAGTAAAACGATAACGAAACAATAGGTTACGCCATTCCTGCCTGTGGTCTGATGTCTCGATTTCGCGCAAGTGGGCGGAATCTCACACATGTCGGGATGATGGATGTGCGTGTATCCGCACACCCAATTGGCCCTGATTGCTGGCAAAGCAGGCCGCCAGAGCGCGGCAACGCCAGGGGACTTAACCACGATAGATTTCGGCACGAATGGCGTGGCGCGCAAGTTTGTCATAAAAGGTTTTGCGGGGCAGTCGCAGCGCTTTGGCGGCCTCAGTGGCATTGCCAGCGTGCTGGCGCAGGGCCTGAACAAGCAAAGCGCTTTCGACCTGCATCATCTGATCGGACAGGCCCAGCGCCTTTGATGAATCGAAATCAGACAGACCCAGCACAAACCGCGTGGCTGCGTTCATCAGATCGCGGGCGTTGCCCGGCCAATCACGCGACATCAGGCGGCTGACCACATCTGGTGGGATCTCGGGCTGCGGCAGTTGCGCTTGTTCTGATGCAGATTGCACATAGTGGCGAAACAACACTGGGATATCCTCGGGCCGGTCCTTGAGCGCCGGAATATGCACAGACACAACGTTTAGCCGGTAAAACAAATCGGGATTGAAACGCCCGGCATGTGCCTCGGCTTCCACATCACGATAGCTGCCACCTAATATGCGAGGGCGAGGGCCAATGCCGGGATCCAATACGTCATAGATCGCAAGCTGGGTGTCGGGGGGCAGGCAGGCTACCTCATCAATAAACAGGGTGCCCGACCCGGCCAAAGACACTGCATCGGCAAGACCCCCTGGGGTGAGCACCGAGCCAGCACGCCTTTCAAATGGCAGATCAGCAGATGCAAGAAGATGGATCACATGGGCCACTTTGGCGATGCCCGCACCCGGTGCACCTGTGATCAGAATTGCAGCATTTGTGCGGGCAGCGGCGCGAACACTCTGGCGCAGGGCATCGGCCAGATGCGACGTGCCAAACAGCAGCCGGGCCGCGGCATCGCCGGTTTCCAACCGGTGCTTCAACTTACGATTTTCCAACACCAGTTGGCGGGTTTGCATGGCCCGTTCAACCACCGAAAGCAGTTCTTTAGGAGGGCAGGGTTTTTCCAGAAAACTATAGGCACCATCCGACATGCCGCGCACGGCCATGGGAATATCGCCTTCACCTGTCAGCAAAATAACCGGCAGGGCGCTGTCTATTTGGCGCGCGTAGGCCAGCAGGTCAAATCCGTCTTTACCCGGCATCCGAATATCCGACAGGATCACACCCTCGAACTCAGGTGTGATGTGTTCCTTGGCCTCAACAAAGCTGGCGGCGACGGTCACGCTGTAATTGGCCAATATCAGAGTCTGACCCAAAGCCTCGCGTACGAATTGGTCGTCATCCACCAATAACACACGCGCGCTCATGCTGCGGCCTCCTGAATGTGGGCCGCGGCCAGTTTGATCTGAAAGATCGCCCCACCTTGGGGATGATTGCGCCCAGTGATGGCGCCGCCAAAACTTTGGACCAATCCATATGAAATCGACAGCCCCAGTCCCATGCCCTCGGATTGACCAACTTCCTTGGTGGAATAGAACGGATCAAAGATCTTTTCGGGGTCATCCAGACCCGGCCCGTTGTCACGAATATTGACCAGAATATTCCCGGCATCGGCGGTAATCCCGATCTCAATCAGCTTGTCATTTTGACCACTCATTGCATCCATCGCATTGCTCAAAAGGTTCATGATCACCTGTTGCAGGCGGACTTCTCCTCCGTGCACAAAGACCGGCGTTTTGGATGGCTCATATTCAAGGCGAACAGCCTCATTTGAGATACGAGTTTCGGCCAGTTCCAACACAGCCTGAATAACGGCCGCAATATCAACGCGTGTCATCGGCTCGGTTTCCTGGCGAGCAAAGGCGCGCAGGTTTTTGATGATCCGGCCCATGCGGCGTGACAGTTCAGCGATGCGGCCCAGATTGGCGTGGGCCTGCTCGGGTTGATCCTTGTCCATAAACAGCTGGGCGTTTTCCGAAAAGGACTGGATCGCCATCAGGGGCTGGTTCAACTCGTGGCTGATGCCTGCTGACATTTGGCCAAGCGCCGAGAGTTTGGCCGCTTGCACCAGATCGGCCTGAGCGCGGCGCAGCGCCGCTTCGGCGTCCTGTCGTTCGGTGACTTCCTGGCGCAGTTGGGTATTGGTGTGGGTCAGCTCTTGCGTGCGCTCGGCCACACGCATTTCCAACCGGGTATTGGCCTGGGCAAGCGTGCGTCTGCGTTCTGTCGCCCAGAACAGGATCGCGCCGAAGGCCAGGCAAAGTGCAGCCGTTACCGCCGCCTGCAACAGGGCGATACGTTCTGCCGGGCGGGTGGAAATCAATGAATGCCCGGTCATACCAATCACTGGCAGAGGCAGCGTTTCGTACACAGCGCGGTCCGGCACATAGCGGCTTTCGGAGGTGGACCACAGTGTCAGCCCCCGCACCTGCCAGCTTTGGTCAGGGCCAAACCCTGTGCCTTTTTCAGTGGGCGAGAATTGCCGGAACAACAACTCTGAGCGGTTGGAAATGAATATCAGACCGGTGTCATCGGTGAACAGAACCACTTGTGGCGCGCCACGCCAATCGGATTCTTCGACCGTTTCCATATCGACACGCACAGCCAGGGTGCCTGCAATTCCCGTCGGGGTGTGTACAGGGGCCAGAAAGGCAAAGTCCCGCAGGGTCCGGTCGTCAGATTGGCCATGGCTGAACCCAAGCGCCCCGGTCATCGGGCGTTGTAATACTGTTTGGTCGGCGCCCTGCGTGGCCCCCTGATCACCTGCTGAACTGGCAATGCGTTGACCTGAGGGCGACAGAAACGAGATCTCAAGCGCGCCGCTGAAGTCAGCTGTTTGCAACAAAAGCGGCTCCACAATGGCAGGGCTGCCCTGACCATTTGCCAAAGCGACAATATCAGGATGATCAGCCATTGTGACGGCCAACAGGCGATACCGGCTAAGCTGCCCGGCCAACCGATCCGAGGCTGAGCGCAGCACAGCGGCACCTTGATCAGATACCTGGCCGATGGCCGAGCGATAGCCAATCCACCAAACCCCGGCGGAAAAAATGACCACCGCCGCCAAAAACGCCAATATGACCTGAACCCTGTGCATTGTTCCTCCGTAGGGAGGGACAGAATAGAAATGTCAGAGCAGGAAGACAATCATGCGTCAGTAGCCGCGCGCCGGGTCCACGATATTATGCAAGGGTTCCCCAGCACGCCAGCGGCGCAAATTGTCCAGAAACATATCGAATGACCGTGCTGCCCAGCCCTCAAACACCGCCGAGCAATGCGGAGAGATGATCACGTTCTCCAACGCCCAGACGGGGCTGTCCTCGGGTAAGGGCTCGGTTGGGAACACATCCAAGGCGGCATGTGCAATGGCACCGGCGCGCAGGGCGTTAACCAATGCATCGCTGTCCACGACACCGCCGCGTGACACATCAACCAATATGGCGCTGGGCTTCATCGCTGCAAAGGCGCGGGCGTCAACCATGGCGCGTGTGCTGGGCAACAATGGCACTGAGATCACCACGAAATCGGCGCGTTTCCACAGCTGGTCCAGATCACCGCTGGCGTGCACCTCATCCACATCTTGCATAGGGAGAGGCCGTGCACGGGTGCCAATGACATGCATGTCAAACGCCTTGGCGCGTTTGGCCACGGCCTGCCCGGTATGGCCAAGGCCCACGATCAGCATCGTCTTGCCTTGCAGGGGCCGCATCAGCCGCCCGGCTTGCCAGTGGCGCGCAGCGCGATCAGCCGCCAACCCATCAATATCCAACGTGAAATGCAGCAAAGAGCCAAAGACATATTCCGCCATCATCGACGAGGCAACACCAGCCGAATTGGTCACGCTCAGCTTATCGGCATCCCAGGTTTCAAGATGATCCACGCCAGAGCCGCCCACAGAAATCCAAGCCGGGCCATCCGGGCCATAAAGCGGTGCACACGGATACCCCGCACGCCCTGCGAAGGTGACGGAGTAAACCACATCGGGTTTGAACGCGGGCACCAGATCATGCATCGCTTCATAGCTGTCACAAGCCTCAGCCGTGACATCTGGCATCGCTTGGGCAAGGCTTTGCATCATCGGGGCGGGATCACTGTCAAGCACGATCACACGAGGGGGGGTGGTCATATCGCATCTCCGGGTTGCTGGATCAGGCTTGCAAGGTCTGTGAAGCGGCTGGAGGGGTCAAGCAAGCGGTCGCGCATCGCCCAGATGGCCCGACTGCGCGCATCACTGAGCACACCAGAGCAAAACACATGAAACTTTTCTTCAACTTCGGTGTCGCTCATCCAGGCATCCGGCCCGCCGCGTGCGGTCACATCACCCGAATTCAAGCGGCGACCATCTGTGAGCACCACCTCCACATCCGACCAGCGGCCCGCCGGAAAACGCGCATTGTGATGATCCACAGGCACGGCTTTGATCTTGGGAATAAGTGCTGCAATGTCAGGGTCGTTTAATCCCGCGCCCTCAATATGACCCGGTGCAATATGGCCGTGTTTCAGCATCGTGGCGATGACAAAATTCATCGAATATTGCGCTTGTGTGGTGGTTTCGGGCAGGCCCGCAAACAGGCGGGCGGCCTCGTCAAATGTGTGTACCTCGATGGAGGCCACGTTGTCAGCCTCACCCCGTCCGAGAGCATCAACTGGCGCACGGCATCTATCGCAGCATGGGCCCAGCGGCAGCAGGGGTAGGGCTTGATGTAGTTCAATGCCACGGTCCATTGCGTGGTAAGGTCTTGCCAGTATTCGGCGGCCTCCTCGGCCTCGGCTGTGATGGCGGGGGCACCGGTGAAGCCACGCATCGCCAGCAATGCCGCCTTGGCCCCAACCATCGCGCCCATACCCGAGCCATCATGCAGCATGGTTGGATTGTCGATCTCTCGCATCATCTGGCTGCGGGGGCCGTGATATTCGGCGATGCCAAGCGCATGACGCAACATGCCTGCATCCGCGCCTTTCAACCGACAGCCCAGCGCCGCCACACCCAAGGCATTCCAGGCACCGGACGTGTGATAATCACTGACCGTGGCATGCAACGCAATTCCGGCGCAGGCGCTGATTTCGTAAGCCATAGCCAGGGCTGTCAGCGCCTGAGGGCCTGTCAGGTCAGGATAATGTTGCGCAAAGGCGAACAGTGCCGGCACCACAGCGCATCCGATATGTCCTTTGGTGGGCATATACCCATCATGCCCATCCAGGTTGTCAATTTGCGTGACCAAGGCCCAAGCCGCCCCCGGAATGCTGACGCGCCGCCCATCAAACAGCATTGTTGCGGCACTCGCCTCGGATCCGGCTGCATGGAATTCAGCGGCATGATCACGGGCGATGCGGCCCACATCCAGCACAGTTGCCCCCGCGGCCACGCCCAGCGTGTCGATCAGCAACGTGGCGCAATGGCGCAGGGCAGCTTCGGGCACCGCCAGATCACGATCGAGTACAAACTCGGCAATGCGGGCAAACTGCGCATCATTCGGTTGGGCAATTTTTCGTTGGGGCGATGTCAATGTGCGTTACTTTCAAACAGTCGGCCAAAGCCCTTGGGCACTTCATCCAAGCCCAGCAATTGCATGGTTTGGAACATCATTGCCTGATTTGATGTCACCACGGGTTTGCCAAGTTGGTTTTCAATTTCCCAAATCACTTCGGTTGAGCGCATATCGGTGCACGACAACACCACCACTTGCGCTTGAGGGCTATCTGCCTGCAACGCCAGTTTCACCACAGCATCCGGTGGCATGGCCCCCTGCCCGGCATTGCCCAAACGCTCGGTAACATCTGCACGCGAAACGCTGGCAATCCCTTCATCCGCCAGGAACGCAATCGCACGGTCATTGAGGCTGGCCACATAGGGCGAAGCAAAGGCGATTTGGGTGGCCTCAAGGCTGCGTAGCGCATGCACCAAAGCCCCCGCAGCAGTGACGGTCTGAGCCCCACTAAGGTCTTTGATCCTGGCACTTAAACCACGATCAAACGCCGGGCCATGCGCGAGGGTGGCCGAGGTGCACCCATACAAAATGACATCGGGTTTCACGCCTAGCAGCAGGTGCAATGGCCCGTCCAGATCGGCGGCTCCCAGCTCGGCCATCTGATCTTCGTCAGGCACTTCGTCTTCGTCATATCCACCCAACCGGGTGAAATGCACCGATACGCCATCCGGGCACATCATCGCCAAATCTGGCTCCAGATTGGTGTTGGTAAAGGGCACCAGAACCCCGATCCGCGCGCGCCCTCGGGTGGCTGTGGTCATCGGATATTCCCTTTTGTTGTACACCAATCCTCAAGCAGATTGGCGGCCAAACCCATATCTTCGGATTGGGCGATGGTAGCGCGCAGGCAATCGGGCAGGCCAGCGCCGGTTTGAGGCCTGAGAAATACGCCCTCGCTGCGCAGCGCCGCATCCGCATCTGCCGCGGCTTTGGCGGATGGAAAGCGGATCAGCACGAAGTTGGTAAAGCTTTCCAGCACATCAAGCCCCATCCGCCGGACCCGATCAGCAAAGGCATCGCGTAGCGCAATCGTCATGGCGCAGGTTTCGCGCATATAGGCCTGATCATGCATCGCAGCCGTTGCCGCCAACTGACCTGCAAGGGCAACGTTGTTTGGGTTCAGAAGCTTGCGCAGCTGCCCGACAATTTCAGCCGGGAAAAACCCCCATCCTACGCGCAGTCCGGCCAGACCATAGGCCTTGGACAACGTGCGCAACACCACGGTATCACCACGCGCCACCAGATCGAACATCGCCTCGCTCAGGTGATCGGCAAATTCACCGTAGGCCTCATCAATGACCAGCAAAACATCACCGGGCAAGCCATCGCGCAGCCGCATCAGCTCAGCTCGGGGATGCGTGTGCCGGTGGGATTGCCGGGGTTGGCCACAAACACCACGCGGGTTTCAGGGGTCAAATGCGCCAGCAATGCATCCACATCTACTGTGGCATTCGCCTCGGGTGCTGCATCCAGTCGCGCACCAGTCATTTGTGTGGCTGTGCGAAAAAACGGATAGGCATGGGCTGGCACCAGGGCCGCGCGACCCGGCTCCAGATAGGCGCGCGCAAGGGCACCGATCAGGTCAAGCGAGCCATTGCCGCAAATGATCTGATCTGCCGGAACCCGGTGCACCTGGCTGATCGCCTCTCGCAGGTCTCTCCAATCAGGATCGGGATAGAGTTGCACAGCGAGCGCGGCCCGGTGAAGCGCCTTTGCCACCTCAGGGCTGGGGGCGCGCAGNCATTCNTTTTGCGACAGCGACACNAAGCGTTTGCCGACNGGTGGCNCCAGATCNGCCAACGCGTAAGCCGCCATTGCAGCAATGTGAGGGAGTGCAGGGATCATGTTGCAGGATCCTTTGGCGCATGTGGATACCATGTTTGTGCGGTTTCCTGGCTGATTGTGCCTTCGCGCACATCACGTTGGACATGCGCAGGCTCCCGCATCTGTGGAGGGCCAAAACCACCGCCGCCGGGGGTCTCAAGTATCAGGGGTTTGTCCGCAGGCACCCGGATTGTGCCTTTGCTGGGCAGGTCAGGCCCGTCGTGGCCCACACGGATACGGCCCTTCAACCCCGGCCCGCCGCCTTGTCGGCCCTCGGCGGCAAAACGCACGCGTTCCACCGATAAAAATACCAGCAGATCATCATCCCCAGCCGAGGCGATTTCGATATGTTGGCCATGGCCACCTTGGTGCTGACCGACGCCACCACTGTCAGTGCGCAATTCGCGCCGTGTGATCAGGATCGGGGCCACCGCCTCGGTCGGCTCAATCTGAGAGCCCCACACACCACTAGGAAAGGCGGTGGCTGAAAGCCCATCTTTGTCGGGGCGCGCACCGGTGCCGCCATTGAAAACCAGCTCTAGTGCAAAGGCCTGCCCGCCATCGCGTGCGGTTTCGGGCGTATGGCGAATGGGCACATCATAAAGACATGACGCACCTTCGGCTGGCACTTTGTCTGGCAGGGCCTGGGTCAGGCAGCCATAGACCAGATCGGGCGTCATCTGCCCCAGAGAATGACGCATGGCCACGGGAACGGGTGGTTGCGCATTCAGGATACAGCCGGGTGGCCCGACCACACGAAATGGCTCTAACGACCCGGCATTGTTGGGAATATCGGCGCCAATGATGCACCGCAGTGCAAACACCGAATAGGCAGTTGCATAATTCAGCGGCACGTTGATCCCCTTGGGGGAACAGGGCGAAGTGCCGTCATAATCCAACAGGATGTGGTCATCAGCCACTGTCAAAATCGCGGCCAAAGTAATAGGCGTATCATAGCCATCAACCTGAATGGAATGGCGATAGACACCGTTTGGCACCTCAGAAATCGCTTGCAGTGTGCCCCGGCGCGAGGTGTCGATGATGTAACTCGCCAGTGGGTCAAGATCATCCAGATCAAATTCGGCCATCATGCCCGACAGACGCGCGGCACCGGTTTCACAGCAGGCAATCAGGGCATAGATGTCGCCCTCATTGGCAATAGGTTCACGCGAATTGGCGCGCACGATGTCCATCAGCAACGCATTTACCGTGCCTGCGTCCACCAGTTTGCATGGCGGGATCATCAGGCCTTCGTCAAACACGTCTGATCCATCAGGCCCCATGCCCAGCCCGCCCAAATCAGCCAAATGCGAGGTGCAGGAGGTAAAACCAACCACCCGATCCTTGTAAAATATTGGTTGCATCAACAGAAAATCATTCAGATGCCCCGAGGCCAGCCAGGGATCATTGGTCATATAGATGTCGCCGGGTTTCATATGTTGAATTTCAAAGCGCGCGAGCAGGTTTTTCACCGCTTCGGCCATGGTGTTGATATGCCCCGGCGTGCCGGTGACAGCCTGCGCCAGCATACGCCCTTGTTGATCAAATATACCGGCTGAAATATCGCCGCTTTCACGCACAATGGGGCTGAAGGCTGCACGGATCAGCGCCTGGCCCTGTTCTTCGACCACAGCCAGAAGCCGGTTCCACATCACTTGCAAACGGGTTTGGGGGATCTGGGTCATGATGGGCCTCCTTTGCGGGTTAGGATGATGGTGGCGTCACCATCAATCTGGGCATCAAAATCGGCACTGACATAGGTTGTCGTTTGCGGCTCAACAATCAGCGCGGGACCACTCAGGTGTTGTCCGGGGCTTAGCAGTGCACGGTCATAGACAGCAGCATTTCGTCGGGTTTGTGTCACCTCACACTGGATTGAATGCTGGCGTTGTGGGGTGGCCGCCACCTGATCGGGAGCTTCAGCCGCCTGCCCTGAGCTGTCAGCTTGTGTTGCCACCCGAACCGACCAGTTAAGCACTTCGATCACCATCCCCGGCACAGCGCGGGAAAACTGAGCACGGTATTCCGCCTCAAATAGACCCCTCAGATGGCCGAGGTCATCGGGCGTCAGATGCCGGTCTGGTAGGGCAATTTCAATCTCATGCCCTTGCCCGTGATAGCGCATGAAAGCTGTGCGGACGGTATGAAGTTCCGCATCCCTTGCACCGGCGCCTACAACCGTTTCAGCCTCATGGATCATCCCATCAAAGAAGGTGTTCAACCCGTCGATATCCAGCGTTTTAAGAGTGGCATAACGGCTGCGTACAATCTCAAATGACACGGGCGCATAGAGAAAACCAACAGCCGAGCCCACGCCCGGATCACGCGGGATCAGGATGCGTGACACCCCGGCACGCCGCGCCACACGGGTGGCATGAAGCGGGCCGTTGCCGCCAAAGGCAATCATCGTGCGGGCACCCAGATCCTTGCCCGATTCCACCGCATGCATGCGCCCGGCACCTGCCATGCTTTCATCCACAATTTCGCTGATACCGCTGGCAGCTTCGTTGATGCTCAGATCAGGCAGCTCCTTAAAACAGATATCAATGGCCGCGCTGGCGGTACTTGTGTCAATCTTCAACCGGCCCTCGGCAAAACTAGCGGGTTCAATCAATCCCTGCTGAATATCCGCATCAGTGACCGTTGCCTCCTGCCCGCCCTTGCCAAAGGCGGCGGGGCCCGGCTCGCTGCCCGCAGATTGCGGGCCGACCTGTATGCGCCCCAACCTGTCCAGGCTGGCGATGGAGCCACCACCGGCACCGATCTCGATCATTTCCAACACGGGGATACGCACAGGCATGCCGCTGCCTTTGATAAACCGTGCGGCGCGGGCGATTTCAAAGCGACGTGCACTTTGCGGCTGATAGTCGTCGATCAGACAAAGCTTGGCCGTGGTGCCGCCCATATCGAACGACAGAACCTGGTTTGTACCGGCGCGTTGTGCAATGCGTGCGGCCAGAATGGCCCCACCAGCCGGGCCAGATTCGACCAGTCGAATGGGCAAGGCGGCGGCAGTTTGCAGCGTGGTCATACCGCCACCAGCAGTCATCATCAGGATCGGGCATTGCAGGCCTTCGCCCTCAAACTGACGCGCAAAATCCGCCAGATACTGAGACATCATTGGTTGGATATAGGCGTTGGCAATGGTCGTGCACAGCCGGTCAAACTCGCGCGCTTCGGGGCTGACATCGCTTGAGATCGAAATTGAAAGGCCCGGCAATTGCGCCTGCAACATATCTCGCAGACGGTGTTCATGGGCGGGGGCGGCATAGCTGTGCATCAGGCAGATCGCCACGGCTTCGGCTTTGCTGGTGCGAAGTTGATCAATCAGATCCTCAACGCCAGCTTCATCCAAGGCCTCCAACTGGTTGCCTTTGGCATCCATGCGCCCGCCAATGGTAAAGCTGCGGGCGCGGGGCACCAGCAAATCAGGTTTCTCGATGTTGATATCATATTGGCTGTAGCGCCGCTCGTAGGCGATCTCCAGAATATCGCGGAACCCTTTGGTGGTGATACTGGCCACGCGTGCTCCGCGCCGCTCAATCAGCGCATTGGTGGCCAGCGTGGTGCCATGGATGAACCCATTGATCTGCGCCCAATCCGCAGCTGCGGGCGCCAGTACATCACGCACCCCGTGCATCGCACCATCGGTGGGGTTGGCGGGTGTTGTTGGGGTTTTGGCCGTGGCTAGCACAGCGCCCAACTGGTTCATCAACACGGTATCGGTAAAGGTGCCTCCAATATCAACGGCAACCCGAAAGGTAGTGTGGTTTGTCATGGAATGGTCCGAAAGTCGGGGCGCATCGCGCGGTACAGGACAAATAGGGAAAGCTCCGGGGCAAATGCCCGGCTACCACTTTGATCTAGATAACCAGATCAACCCGCTCTGCGCGGCGTCCAATACGCCTGTCCTGCACCTGATGTGGCATTGATCCACAACCCTCCGGTTCCTGACCAAACGCTGTGCCCAATCCAGATTTTTGTCAAGCGTTTTGAAATGTGCGTCACATCCGCCCCGCGCGCGGAGTGGCATGGCCACGACATACAAAGCATGCGCGAAAGCGCATTCAATTTAACAGAGGCCGCAGATAGAAAGGTCAGAAGTCGAGGTTTTCCACATTCAGCGCGTTTTGTTGGATGAATTCGCGGCGCGGTTCCACCACATCGCCCATCAGTTTGGTGAACAGATCATCAGCATCGGCCATATCAGCCACCTTCACCTGCAGCAAAATACGTGCCTCGGGGTCAAGTGTGGTTTCCCACAGCTGATCGGGGTTCATTTCACCAAGGCCCTTGTAGCGTTGCAAGGTCAGGCCCTTTTCGCCCTCCGATAAGATCGAGTTCAGCAGATCAAGCGGGCCATGGATGTTTTGCACCCGGTCTTTGCGCGATAATGTTGCGGGCAGCGCATAGATTTCCCGCAAGGGTTTGGTCATCTGTGACAGTTTGCGCGCTTCACCGCCGCGCAAAACAGCACCATCCAATGTCCGCACTTCCTCAACACCGCGCAGAATACGGGTCAGGCGAATGCCATGATCCTGTGTCGGGCGGCCCTGCCAACCACGTTCGTATTCCAAAGCGATTTGATCGAGCCGCGCGGCAACAGCATCGGCCACACCTTGCACATCGCCATCCACACGGCCCGGCACAAAGGCCTCGGCAATCACGGCCTGTTCCAGAATGTGACGTGGGTAATGGGTTGGAAAGGCGTCCAGAATCCGGCTCGTCTGGCGCGCTTCGTCCACAACACGCACCAGATCCTTACCCATGATTTCTTCGCCATTTCCAAGGCGCAGCACCGCATCAACAGTACCCTGCTGGATCAGATAATCCTGCATCTCGGCCTCGTCTTTAAGGTAAACCTCGGATTTGCCGCGCATCACTTTGTACAGTGGCGGCTGCGCAATATAGAGGTATCCACCTTCGATCAACTCAGGCATCTGCCGGTAAAAGAACGTCAGCAACAGGGTGCGAATATGTGCGCCATCCACATCAGCATCGGTCATGATGACAATCTTGTGGTACCGCAGTTTGGAAATGTCGAACTCATCACGGCCAATGCCAGTGCCCAGAGCCATCACTATATTGCCAATTTCCTGGCTACCCAACATGCGGTCAAACCGGGCGCGTTCCACGTTCAGGATTTTACCCTTCAGCGGCAGGATTGCCTGCGTGGCGCGGTCACGGCCTGTCTGAGCAGACCCACCGGCGCTGTCACCCTCCACCAGGAAGATTTCAGTGTTGGCCGGGTTCTTGTCAGAACAATCCTTCAGCTTGGAGCTGAGAAAGTTCATATCCATCGGATTTTTGCGCCGGGTCAGATCACGCGCCTTGCGGGCAGCTTCGCGCGCCAGTGCGGCTTCGACGATCTTGCCAACGATCATCCTGGCCTCATTGGGGTTTTCCTCAAACCACTCGGCCAGCTTTTCGTTCATCAGGCTTTCAACCGCCGGGCGCACCTCAGAGGACACCAGCTTGTCCTTGGTCTGGCTTGAAAACTTGGGGTCAGGCACTTTGACGGACAAAACACAGGTCAAACCTTCGCGCGCATCATCCCCGGTAAAGCTCACCTTTTCCTTTTTGGCGATACCGCTGGTCTGGGCATAATTGTTGATGGTGCGGGTGAGTGCCCCCCGAAAGCCCGCCATATGTGTCCCGCCATCGCGCTGCGGGATGTTGTTGGTGAAGGGCAGCACCGTTTCGTGATAGCTGTCGTTCCACCACATCGCCACTTCGACAACGATGTCGTCCCGCTCGCCAATGATGAAAATCGGCTCAGCCAGCATTGGGGTCTTGCTGCGGTCCAGGTATTTGACGAATTCCTTGACGCCACCATCATAATACAGCTCGGATTTAAGATGCTCGGCCGGGCGTTCATCGGTCAGAACAATCCGTACGCCCGAATTCAGGAACGCCAGTTCGCGCAGGCGCTTTTCCAGCGTTTCAAACGAGTATTCGAGGTTAGAGAATGTATCGGTTGAAGCCAGGAAACGCACCTCTGTTCCCTTGCGGCCATTTGCATCGCCGACAACCTTCAGATGTTCTGTGGTAAAGCCGCCTTCAAACCGGGCGAAATGTTCTTTGCCGTTGCGCCAGACCCGCAGCTCCAGCCAATCGCTCAACGCGTTGACCACAGACACGCCCACACCGTGCAACCCGCCCGACACCTTGTAGGAATTGCTGTCAAACTTGCCGCCGGCATGCAGCTGGGTCATGATGACTTCAGCCGCTGACACGCCTTCTTCTTCGTGCAGATCGACCGGAATACCACGGCCATTGTCACTGACAGACACCGAGGAATCGGCGTGAATTGTCACCGTCACAACGTCAGCATGGCCAGCCAGGGCTTCGTCAATGCCGTTATCGACAACCTCATACACCATATGATGCAGACCCGAGCCATCATCCGTATCCCCGATATACATGCCGGGCCGCTTGCGCACAGCTTCCAAGCCCTTGAGAACTTTGATAGAATCAGCACCATATTCTTCGGGTGATGCGGAGGGCTCGGCCATACGAAAAGTCCTTATCGTTTTTCCGATTTTATACGATTTTTCAGGGGGTTTGTCACGCGGTGACCACAAGATTTTGTGGGGCGTCGTGGTATTTATAACAAGAGGTGAAACTTGGGCTGTGACAGGCGGTCTCGTGCGTTTCACGACATCATCAACAACGGGACCTCCCATTTACATTGACGTGATCCCGGAGTGTGGGATTGACCTTTGACGAGGGGTGCCACGTTTGAGCGAAGCAATGCAAAGCACGAAGGTTTTCGCATCCCTTGTCGGGCTGTGGCACCTAGTCCAACTGTTGCAACTCCACGTCAGACGAGCCGCCCTCTTCTGTCACCACCACATGTTGCGCGCGGTCACCCAATTCAGAAAACAACTCTGCCCCGGTGCCTGTCATCCACGCCTGAGACCCAAGCGCACAAATCTCGTCATAGAGCGCCGCACGGCGATTGCTATCCAGATGGGCGGCCACCTCATCCAGCAGCAATATCGGTGGAGCGCCAAAATCACGCTTCAAGGCGCGCCCATTGGCCAGAATCAGCGAGACCAGCAATGCCTTCTGTTCCCCGGTGGAGCAATCCCTGGCAGGCACGCCTTTGGCCGCATAAACCCCGTATAGATCGGCGCGGTGCGGGCCCACCAACGTGCGCCCGGCGCTCAGATCCCGGAACCGGCTTTCTGACAGCGCCTCGCGGAAATCGGCCACACCTTCGGGCATTTCACCTTCGGTCATGCTCAGCTCCAGTTCGGCCACAGGAAATGTTGTCTCGGCCTCGGCCTGCGCCGCCTGTAGCTGTTCCAGCGCCAGTTGCCTGTTGGCGTGGATGGCGGCGCCCGCTTCGGCCATCTGGCGTTCAACGGCGACATACCAATGGCCGTCACGCACCTGATCCTTTAACAATCGATTGCGTTCGCGCATGGCCTTTTCATATGTCAGCGATACCTCAGCATGCGAGGGCACAAAACTGAGCGTCATACGGTCCAGAAACCGCCGCCGCCCATCCGCGCCTTCGATCCACAGCCGGTCCATAGCCGGGATCAGCCACAACACCCGCGCAATACGGCCCAGCGCCACCTGAGAGGCGGCTTTCTCATCTATCTTTAGCTGTCGTGCGGCCCCTGCATCAGACCAGATTTCGACCTCATGCACCTGATGCAATGAATGCAGCACGCCCTTCAGCTTCCATCCCAGCGCCTCGGGGCGGCGCACCATGTCCTGTGCTGCGCCGCGCCGCAAACCGCGGCCGGGGGAAAACAGTGATACCGCTTCCAGAATATTGGTTTTGCCCGCCCCGTTGGCCCCGTGAATAGCGATTGGGCGGCCATCAAGCTCCAGTTTCGCGCCAAGGTGCGACCGGAAATGCGACAGGCTGAGTTGTGAGAGATAAAGGCCGGTCATCTACCGCCCTTCTTCTTGCTAAAAATATCCCCGCCGGAGGCTGCGACAGTCGTCACACCCGCATCGGCATGACCACATAAACGGCACTTGTGTCATTGCCTTCGCGCATCAGGGTCGGATCACCGGCCGAGTTGAACAGGAACACAGCGTTTTCGCGGTCAACCTGACTGGCAATTTCCAGCAGGTATTTGGCATTAAAGCCGATTTCCAAGCGCTCGTCATTGTACGCCACGGCCAGTTCTTCTTCGGCGGCACCGCTGTCGGGGGCGTTGACGGATAGCACAAGACGGTCCTCATCTAGTGACAGCTTCACAGCGCGTGAGCGTTCTGATGAAACAGTTGCAACCCGGTCCACGGCTTGGGCGAACTCGGCGGCGTCCACCTCCATTTTACGGGTGTTTCCCTGCGGGATGACACGGGTGTAATCGGGGAAGGTGCCGTCAATAACCTTGGATGTCAGGGTGATTTCGGGTGTGGCAAAGCGCACTTTGGTTTCAGACACGGACACAGCGATTTCCATATCGTCGTCATCCAGCAGTTTGCGCAGCTCACCCACGGTTTTGCGCGGCACGATCACGCCGGGCATTTCTTCGGCACCCGGTGGCAGATCACTGTCGACGCGGGCCAGGCGGTGGCCATCGGTGGCAACACAGCGCAGATGTTTGCCGCCATCGCCTTCGGCAACATGCATATAGACACCGTTCAGGTAATACCGGGTCTCTTCGGTTGAAATGGCGAATTTGGACTTGTCGAACAGGCGGCGCAATACGCCTGCCTTGGCCGAAAAATTGCTGGCATATTCAGACGACGCCATAACAGGGAAGTCTTCTTTGGGCAGCGTGGCGAGGTTGAAGTTGGAGCGCCCTGCTTCAACGGTTAGTCGACCGGCAGCGCTGTCATCCGTGAGCGTCACAAGCGCGCCATCGGGCAGTTTGCGCACGATTTCATGCAGGGTGACGGCAGAAACGGTTGTGGCGCCGGCCCGCTCGACCTTGGCCGCGCCCTTGTCCACCACTTCGATATCAAGGTCCGTGGCGCGAAATGAAACTTCATCGCCTTCGGCCTCGATCAGAACATTGGCAAGGATCGGAATTGTATTGCGCCGCTCGACCACCGATTGCGCCTGTGACACGGCTTTTAACAGCGTGCCGCGTTCAATACTAAATTTCATACCCTCGCTCCGTCATAGATGCCCAGCCCATGCCGGGAGGGGCAAGGTATCACCTTCCCTCTCTGGCTCAAGCGTTTTTTAACTTGTCGGCTGGAATGGCAGGGGCGTCAAGGCCACCTGCCCGTTGGCGTGCTCAGCTTTCCAGTGTTCGGCGCAGAATTTCGAGGTCTTCTGCGATCTGGGCATCCTGATTGCGCAGCTCTTCGATGCGTTTGACGCCGTGCATCACGGTCGTGTGGTCACGCCCGCCAAAACGGCGGCCAATCTCGGGCAGGGAGCGGCTTGTCATCTGTTTGCACAGATACATCGCCACCTGACGTGGGCGCGCAAAGTTGCGCAGGCGTTTAGGGCCAATCATTTCAGACAGGCGAATATTGTAATGCTCGGCCACGCGACGCTGAATTTCCTCGATCGAAATTTTGCGCTCGGATGCGCGCAGTACATCGGCCAGGCAATCCTGAGCCAGTTCCAGCGTCACCTCTTGTTTGACCAATGATGCAAAGGCAAACAGACGCGTCAAAGCGCCTTCAAGGACACGCACATTGGTGCTGATCCGGTGGGCAAGGAACTCAAGCACACCTTCGGCCATATCCAGTTCAGGATATTGCGCGCGGTGGCGGGTGACCTTGGATTGCAGGATGCCGAGGCGCAATTCATAGTCGGTAGGGTGCAAATCCACCACAAGGCCACATTGCAGGCGTGATTTGATCCGCTCTTCGAGGTTCTTGATGTCCACCGGCGCACGATCAGCCGAAATAATGATCTGTTTATTTTGGTCGACCAGCGCGTTGAAGGTGTGAAAGAACTCTTCTTGCGTGCTTTCTTTGCCCGCGATGAATTGCACATCATCCACCATCAACACATCCACCGAGCGGAACATCTGTTTGAAGTCCATCATACGACGGTCGCGCAGGGCCTGAACGAAACGGTACATGAATTGCTCTGCCGACAGGTAGACCACATTCAATTCGGGGCGGTTGTGTTGCAGATCCCAGGCGATGGCGTGCATCAGGTGTGTCTTGCCCAGGCCAACACCGCCATAAAGGAAGAGCGGGTTAAACGTAACGGGGCCACCCTCGGCCACGCGTTTGGCAGCGGCATGGGCCAGCTCGTTTGGCTTGCCAACCACAAAGCTCTCAAACTTGAAACGTTCGTCCAGCGGGGCGGTGGGAATCAGAAATTCATCATCCGCGCGGGTTTGTGCGGTTGTTTGTGCAGTCGAATGGGTTGGCTTTGTCGCGNTCTTGGGTTGCGCGGGTTTGCGTGCAGCGTTGGCTGGCACCTTGAACTGAACACGACGCACATCAGGNGNCANCANATTGANNTGATACAAGATCCGTTCGCCAAAATTCTGAGATACATAGTTGCCAATGAAACTGGTCGGCACATGAAACAAAGCGATGCCATCANCAACGCCCGAATACTCAAGTGGCTCAATCCAATTTTTGAAGTTACTCGCCCCGACGGATTTCAAAAGCTCTTCTTTAAGCTCTTCCCAATCTGTTTTTGTCATTACACCCAATTCCACAACTCTATCTACTTTTTGTCCGTCTGACGCCAATTGGCGTCGCCCCTTCAAGCGCTCACGGGAAGGAAGAACAAAATGCCGTGGTGCCCTGCTAATCGTCAGCAGAGCCGGTGGTTCATTTCAATCTCTAGTGTACACAACGAGCAACGAGATCATCATGCCGACGCCATCCCCAATAACGAGCGCGGTCGATCTTATTGTCGCGTGCATACCTGATGAACATGGCATGTTTAACGCGTCCTGAGACCAGTCACGCAGCGTGATGTGGCCAATCTCAAGCGCCTCTGCCTGTCCCCCCAAGCGTGAATCGCACTCCGAAACTAACAAGCTGTCAGTGGCCATTTCAACCAATCTTCGCGCTTGACACAACGATTGGTCAAAAAGAATCTGTTGAGCCAATTTTTCAACATATCCAAAGAAAAAAGGCGCCCCGAAAGAGCGCCTTTTTCTATCAACGAGTTAACGTGGATTCTTTAACCCAGGGCTTTGACCCGAGCCGACAGGCGCGACATTTTCCGCGAAGCCGTGTTTTTGTGGTAAACGCCTTTGGTGACGCCGCGCATCATCTCGGG
>JGI24025J20009_10000508_pt1 | contig 30243 bp, 25 predicted proteins | sample Cruoilmetagenom3_FD_20009 | JGI IMG/M metagenome (IMG submission 20009) | reverse complement strand
CGCCCGAGGTCAAAACGATATCCCCAATCCGGTCGGCGGGGAGTTCAAACCGAACCACAGCCTCTTCGCGCGTGATCGCGGTTTCAATCCCGTCAATTTGCGAAAGACGGGACAGAATGTCTGCCCGGTTAGCACTTTCCGGCAAATACGCTGTCGCAAACGAGCCCAGAGCGCCGTGGTGTACTACATATGGGTCTGTGATCGGGAGGATAACCCGCGCGGCAGATTCGCCGAGCCATTCGTCAAGCACATCCTGAATGTAGATGACATTCGGGGAGCCATCTGCGTGGTGCTTTGGCTTCATGCCATGGTCAGCGGTTATAACTATTGCCGCTCCCATTTCATCCAATTGCCCAAGGTACCGGTCAAACATTTCGTAAAAATCATTGGCCTCTTTGATACCCGGTGCGTATTTGTGCTGCACGTAATCGGTTGTTGTCAAATACATGACATCCGGCTGCCATTCGGCCAGTAGCTTAACCCCGGCAGCAAACACAAATTCGGAAAGGCCCGCGGAGTAGACTTCGGGTACCGGCATGCCTAACCATGCGCTACCATTATCTATCCCGTGCTCATCAATGTTAGAAACGTCCGACCGTTCGGCCGAGAAGCAAATAGCGCGATCTTCGTCGAACTTGAGCCCCGCGCCCAGCAAAGCACGCAATTTATCCTTCGCGGTTACAATCGCCACTTTTGCGCCCGCATCATAGAATTTTTGAAAGATTGTGGGTGCGCGCAGAAACCGGACATCGTTCATCATGACCTCTTCGCCGGTCTCTGGCTCATAGAGGTAGTTTCCGCAAATCCCGTGCACAACCGGCGGGCGGCCGGTGGCGATGGACAGGTTGTTGGGATTTGTAAAAGAAGGAATCACGCTATTCGCAAAGCGCACAGTGCCGGTTTCTTTAATCCGCTCTAAGTTGGGCATCAAACCGGCCTTGATGGCTTCATCAAGGTAGGCAGGCTCACAACCGTCAAGGCAAATGGCGATGGCTGTTGTTTTGGGGGCGGCATAGGTGCGATCATTTGCGGTAATGGGGCTCAAAGGGGTCATAGATTAGTCTCCGTTATAGGCTCAAGCGGCGAGTTTTGCGCGTTCTTTTAGGGCGAGTGCGGGAGGCGTTGCATCTTTAACGCCCATTTCGAATAAGGTTTCTTTGGCGGCTTGCACCACTTTTAGCATTACAGGTTCGTCCATCTGACCGATACACCCGATACGAAAGCTGGCCACAACCGTTAGTTTTCCGGGATAGATGATAAATCCCTTCGCCTTCATCAAGTTATAAAACGTATCAAAGCTGAATTTCGGGTCTTCCGGGCAGAAAAAGGTCACAATAATCGGGGAAAGCCAACGATCTTTTAGGAGGGTTTCAAAGCCCAGATCACGCATGCCTTCTACAACGACATCCCTGTTGCGGGTGTAACGCGCCCCGCGGCCTGCAACCCCACCTTCAGCCTGATGCGCCCGAAGCGCCTCAACAAAGGCTACAACAACATGGGTGGGTGGCGTAAACCGCCACTGGCCTGTTTTGTTCATGTGGGACCACTGAGCATGCACATCCAGACTGAGCGAGTGGCTACGACCTTTTGCGGCTTCCAGCTCTTGCTTGCGGGCAATGATAAAACCAAACCCCGGGACACCTTCAATACACTTATTTGCGGAAGAAACCATCGCTTCATAACGTACTTCGTTGACATCCAGCGGCACAGCTCCGAATGCACTCATGCTATCAACGAGCAATTTTCGCCCCTGTGCATATACTGCATCCGAAATCTCTTTGATCGGGTTCAAGATACCCGAGCTGGTTTCGCAGTGAACGACAACAACATGCGTTATCGAAGGATCGTTCAACAAGGCTTCTGTAACTTCTCCGCCGCGCGGCGGCATGTAGTCGCCTTTGTCAATAACGGTGTATTTGCGCTTCAAATATCCGAGTGTTTGCGCGATACGCTGGCCATAGGCGCCGTTGCTGAGAACAAGAACCTTGCCCTCAAGCGGCACGAAAGATCCGAGCATTGCTTCAACCGAAAAGCTGCCGCTACCCTGCATTGGCACACAATCTAGTTGATCGTCGCGGTCACCCGTTAAGGCCAGCAATGATGCCCGCATTTCGCGGGTCAACGCGCGAAAGTCCTCATCCCAGGAGCCCCAATCTTTCAGCATTGCCCGCTTTACGGCGGCAGACGTGGTGAGCGGGCCGGGGGTCAACAGATAGGGCTCTCCCATCAACGGGGCTTCCAGCGGTTTATCAACATTTGTCATGGCGTGGCCTTTGGGAAGTTTCGAATACGATACTCACACGCAATTCCTACTTTTTTTGTGCATGGCTGTAAAATTGGAAAATTGTATCGATATATAACCATGGATTATGGAAGCAGTCGTCCAATACGACAGAAATCTTGTAATCACAGATAGTAGGAATAGCCGTTATATCGATTACGTTTTCGCGGCTCCATCCGCACCACGAACTGCCCTTTTCAACTAATCATATGTTAAATTATATAATTTTGCCTTATATATAACGCATTCCACTTTGGACAGGACGAAAACATGCGATATGCCCAGCTTCGAGCTTTTCACTACGTGGCTATTCACGGCGGTTTTTCTCGCGCCGCCGAGGCCCTGCTTTTATCGCAACCTGCGATTTCAGACCAAGTCCGAAAACTTGAGGAAGAGTATGATATTTTGCTATTTGACCGCAGTAAACGTCAGGTCTCAACTACCTCAAAAGGTAAAGAGCTGTTATCCATAACCCGCAAAATGTTTGATCAGGAACAGCAGGCCCGCGAATTTCTGAGTGAAAGCAGCATTCTAAGTTCAGGAGCTTTAAGGCTTTTTGTTGACTCCGCCTATCATGTAACGGATTTGTTGAGTTCATTTAGGCACCGCTACCCGCGCATCGCAATTTCTATGCGTGTCGGAAACTCAAATGACGTGACTTCAGCGCTTTTGTCTTACGAGGCCGATATCGGGGTTCTTGGAGAGGTGTCGCCAAGAAAAGAGTTTGATATGGTTCATCTCGGCGCGTCACCTTTGGTAGCATTTGCTGCGAAAGGCTCCGCTTACAAGCACCTAAAACTAGAAGCCTATGCAGACCTGTTGGATTATCCGCTAGTTATGCGCGAATCCGGTTCCAAAACGCGACAGAAATTGGAGCAATCCGCACAAAATGTCGGTGTTCCCCTTACACCGACAATTGTTACGGAAGGTCGTGAGGCGGTTCGGGAAGTGGTTGCCTCCGGCACCGGAATCGGTTTCGTTTCAATGGCCGAGTTTTCACCCGACCCACGTCTTTTTCATGTTCCACTTCCCGAGCCCTTTCCTATGATGGATGAAGTTATTGTCTGCCTGAGGGATCGACATAATCAGAAGGTTATCAAAGCGTTTATGGCAATGGCGGCCCACCAGATTTCGCAGAAAATTTTGGAAAGCTAACAAAATCGAGGGTTCACTGGGTTTGTAAAAAACCTATGCCGTTGTTTCGGGCAACATTGAATTGATTATACTGAAAACTATGGTTATAATCAATTCGTGCATAATCGATATACCAAACCACAAAGGGTCTAAAAAATGAAAAAGGTTCTGTTATCAACTTTTGCCTTGCTCGCGACGACTGCGGCAAATGCCGGCTCGCTCGTTTATACAGCGCCGGAAGTAATCGCCATCGAGGAACCTGCTCGCATGGGTGGTTCCGGTGCGTGGATCATTCCACTTATTATCGTTTCGGTTCTTATATTGACCCTGACCGATGATGACGATGAGCCTCAGACCAACGGTATGCAACCCAATGGCGTTACATACTGATAAAATGTAAAAACATAGCAAAGTAGAATGCGGTTGTACTTTGATTTTGCTAGATACTTCGCGAATTTTCGCGGAGTTTCAACTGCTTGCTTTTTGGCAGTTATCTTATCCGCTTCCAGCGTTAATACTTTAATGGCAGGTTCAGAAGACCTGTTTTACCCGATGCGGACGGACTGGTCGGAAAGCAACGGCAAGGTTAACTTGTCTGTTTATGTTTTTAACGACCTCGATGAAAGCGGTGAATACGATCTGGGTGACAGAGCCATGTCTGGCATCGCAACAGGGATTCGCCAATCCGGGATTCCCTTTTCAATTTCGCGCAGTAACGGAAACGGTTTTGCGAATTTTGATGCTTCAAGCTTTGACGAATCTGCAATTATTGATGCTGCCGGAAGTTATGAGTTCGAAGTTTTTTCACCTCCCGGATGGTATATAAGCACCGGCAATCAAGTGCAGCAAAGAGAAGTTATCGCCCTCCCCGGATCTCTTGCGGGTCTCATTCTGTCCGCGCCTCTGGAACCTGTCGGATTGGTTAGGTATAAATTCGTTCGTGGCACCTATTCCCTTCCATCCGCTGGCTTTTTGAAACTGGAAAAAAATGGCGCTGTGGTTGCGCAGGCAGAACTTGCCCCCGGTGAAGAGTTTCTCTGGCCCGTAGAGCCGGGTCAATATGAATTGGTTAGCGAAGCTGGCAGCCGTCCCGTTCATGTCGGACAATATCCGGTAGATATCGGCAAGGTAACCGCCTTTCCGCCATCAACCGCATTTGGAAACGTAGTCCATTTTGAAGACATGGCAGCTGGCGGGCTTGAAAAAGCACCAAGCGGTTACGGCGGATTAAACTGGTTTAATCTCAATATAATGGAAAACAATTACATGCCCGACAGCGTGGGCACTGTGAACGGCGCTACAAGCGGCATCAACATTGTTTATACAAGCTCTGGTCATCCGGCTTCCATCTATCGTGATTCACCATTTGATTTTATCGGTGTCAATTTGACCCTCGCTTGGCCTCGATCAGAAGGCGAAATGTTGGAATTCCGGTTTTTCCAAGGTGACAATCTGGCTTTAACCGACAGCATCGGTCTGTCGGCTTATGGTCCCATTACCTATCAACCCTTGCTTTCCGGCATAACCAGAATTGAGCTTTCAACCCCGCATTATTGGCAAGCCGTTCTGGATGATTTGATCGTAATAACGCCTTAGCCATTCGGCTCTTTTGTAGCGCTCATTGCTCTGCTAAAAAGGTCGCTATCAATTCAGGAGAAGACGATGGGTTTTGCAGCGATTATACTGGCGGCCGGTAAAGGAAGCCGAATGAAATCCGACATGCCCAAAGTTATGCATGGTCTGGCGGGTGTGCCGATGCTAGCGCATGTGTTAAAAACGGCTACAGAAGCCGGTGCAACCAAAAAGGTTGTTGTTATTGGCCATGGCGGTGAACTCGTATCTAAGGCCGCGCTGGCCCTCGACGCAGAGGTTCAAATCGCCGAGCAAGCTGAGCAAAACGGAACCGGGCACGCGGTTATACAGGCCAAAACAGCCTTGGAAGGCTTTAAAGGCGATATCATCGTTCTTTACGGAGATACGCCTTTCGTAAAGCCTGAATCACTGGGTAAAATGCTGGCAGCCCGCGCTCAAGGTAACGATGTGGTCGTTTTAGGGTTTAAAGCCAGCAATCCAGAAGGTTATGGGCGCCTCAGCATGAGCGGCGACAGTCTGGAAGCCATAATTGAACATAAAGATTGCTCACCAGAACAGTGTGAGATCGATTTTTGTAACTCGGGTGTGGTATGCGCCAATACTGAAACCCTTTTTAGCCTTTTGGATGAAGTCGGGAGCAATAATGCCAGTGGAGAGGTTTACCTTACCGATATTGTAGCGATCGCAAGAGTGAAAGGGTTATCCTGCACTGCAATTACTTGCGATGAAGAAGAAACGTTGGGCGTTAACTCTCGCAGCGATCTGGCGAGAGCCGAACAGTCGTTTCAGGAAAGTGCCAGAACTCAGGCACTTGAAAACGGGACAACTCTCGTTGCGCCCCAAACGGTATACTTTTCTCTCGACACACTAGTTGGCGCGGACGTAGTCATTGAGCCAAATGTTATATTCGGCCCCGGCGTAACGGTCGAAAATGGCGCGCAAATTCGCGCTTTCAGCCATCTTGAAGGATGCCACATTTCCGAAGGCGCGGTTGTTGGCCCTTATGCCAGACTTAGACCGGGGGCCGAAATAGGCGCATTTGGCAAAGTCGGGAACTTTGTCGAGATCAAGAATGCTGTGGTCGGCAAGGGTGCCAAGGTCAACCACCTGAGCTACGTTGGAGATGCCGAAATAGGCGCCGATAGCAACATTGGGGCCGGTGTCATTTTTTGCAACTATGACGGGGTTTTCAAGCACCAATCAACGCTTGGAGAACGTGTGTTTGTGGGGTCAAATTCGGCGTTGGTATCGCCGGTAAATATAGGTAGCGACGCTCTAATCGGAACCGGAAGTGTTATTACCTCGGATGTTCCGTCGGGTGATTTATCGCTGGCACGCGCCAAACAAGTTAATAAAACCGGGCGTGGAAAACGGTTGATGGACATGCTAAGAGCTCGAAAGAAATGACGCCGCTTGAACAACTTCGCCATTTGGGCAACGCCCAAAAAGCATCAGAAATGGTGTCTTATCACAAGCTACACCGAGAATGTTTGGGTGTTTCAAACCCGCAAATCGACGAACTGGTTAAGAAATGGCGCGCGGAGTGCGATGTTGAGGCGCGCGTAGCCATGGCAGACGAACTCTGGCGGACCGACGTTTTTGAAGCGCGGATTTCAGCAGCGAAGCTATTAGTGCAAGCAAGGTTACGCCCCTCTGACGAAAGCGCTTGGGCGCTTATATCGTCTTGGGTGCCGCAATTCGACGGATGGGCCATTGCTGATCACGCAGCCTCGGCCGGGAGTAAAAGACTGGTCGCAAATCCGTCTCGATTAGATGTCGTTGAGGGCTGGACAAAATCCGAGCATATGTGGTCTCGCCGCGCTGCGCTGGTTATGACCCTTCCCTGGTCAAAACTGAACCACTTAACACCAGAGCAAAACAATGCGCGCGAACGGATATTGGGCTGGGCGTCGAGCTATGTTGATGACCAGGAATGGTTTATTCAAAAAGCCATAGCGTGGTGGTTACGCGATTTGTCAAAGCATGACCCAAGCCGCGTTACCGCGTTTCTTTCGGAACACAGAGACCGTATGAAGCCCTTTGCCGTTAAAATTGCGAGCAAATACTTGAGTCAAAGCATGTCCTTCAAATAGTGCCCGGTGTGGCTTCCTGTAGTCTTGGCAATTTTTTCGGGTGTCCCTGTCGCGACGATCTCGCCGCCGCCATCACCGCCTTCCGGCCCGATATCGATCACAAAATCGGCTGTTTTTATGACATCAAGATTATGCTCAATCACAACAACCGTGTTCCCCTGATCCACAAGTTCATGCAGAACCTCCAATAGCTTTTTGACATCTTCGAAATGCAGGCCAGTGGTTGGTTCGTCAAGAATATAGAGCGTGCGTCCGGTTGAACGTTTCGAGAGTTCTTTAGACAGCTTAACTCTCTGGGCTTCACCGCCGGAAAGCGTTGTCGCCTGCTGGCCGACCTTGATATAGCCAAGGCCAACCCGCAGAAGAGCCGTCATTTTGTCTCGGATTGAAGGAACCGCGCGGAAGAACTCTTCGGCTTCCTCAACAGTCATATCAAGAACATCCGCTATGCTTTTGCCTTTAAACAAAATTTCCAATGTTTCCCTGTTAAACCGCTTCCCTTTGCAGCTTTCGCATTCAACATAAACATCAGGAAGAAAGTGCATCTCGATTTTGATAACACCGTCACCCTTACAGGCCTCACAGCGTCCGCCCTTGACATTAAAACTGAACCGCCCCGCCTTGTAGCCGCGTGTTTTGGCTTCCGGCAATCCGGCAAACCAGTCCCGAATGGGGGTAAATGCGCCCGTATAAGTCGCCGGGTTAGATCGAGGGGTGCGCCCGATAGCGCGTTGGTCAATGTCAATTACCTTGTCAAGGTATTCCAACCCTGTGATCGATTTGCACGGTGCCGGAACCTGCCGTGCACGGTTCAGGCGCATTGAGGCGGTTTTGAACAAAGTCTCAATTGTGAGCGTAGACTTCCCTCCACCGGAAACTCCGGTCACGCAGGTAAAGGTACCAAGAGGAAAGGAAGCGGTCACGTCTTTTAAGTTGTTTCCGGTGGCACCTTTTACAACAACCTTCTTACCATTCCCTTTTCGGCGGAGATCGGGAACCGGAATAGCGCGTTTTCCGGTGAGGTATTGTCCGGTGATGGAAGCATCACAATCAGCAATTTCCGCAGGGGTGCCTTCTGCGATAACCTCGCCACCGTGAACCCCGGCACCGGGGCCAATATCCAGCACGTGATCTGCCTCCCGAATGGCTTCTTCATCATGTTCGACCACAAGCACCGAATTCCCTTGATCTCGCAGGTTTTTAAGTGTGGTAAGCAATCGGCCGTTATCTCGTTGGTGGAGCCCTATGCTGGGCTCATCCAGCACATAAAGCACTCCGGTCAAGCCGGACCCAATCTGGCTGGCAAGTCGAATTCGCTGGCTTTCACCACCGCTCAGAGTTCCTGATGCCCGGGCAAGCGTTAGATAATTGAGCCCTACATTAACCAGAAAACCGAGCCGCTCTCGAATCTCTTTCAGGATTGCCACCGCGATCTGGTTTTTCTGGTCGCTCAATTGTGTAGGTACCGATTCCGCCCATTCTTGCGCTTCGGCGATCGAAAGCTGGACCACCTGCCCGGCATGTTTACCGGCAATTTTCACGGCCAGCGCTTCTGGCTTGAGGCGGTAGCCGTCACATATTTCGCAGTGTTTTGTATTCTGATAGCGCTCGAACTCCTCACGTATCCAATTGCTGTCGGTTTCCCGATAGCGGCGCTTCATATTGGGGATAACCCCTTCAAAGGGGCGCTTTACCTGATAAACCCGCCCGCCTTCGTCATATCTGAAGCTAATTTCCTCGCCCTCGGAGCCATAGAGCATCACCTTTTTAATTTTTTCCGGCAAATCTCCCCAAGGCAATGATTTATCAAAGTCGTAGTGCTCGGCAATAGATTCGATTGTCTGCCTGAAATAAGGAGACTTCCCCTTGGCCCATGGCACCAAAGCGCCATTATAAAGAGTTATCGAGTGATCCGGGACGATCAGGTTTTCGTCAAAAAACATCTCGACGCCAAGACCATCGCAAGCGGGGCATGCCCCAAAAGGCGCATTAAAAGAAAACAACCTCGGTTCGATCTCGGGAATCGTGAACCCGCTTACCGGGCAGGCGTAGTTCTCTGAAAACACATGGCGCTCGGCGTCGTCATCAGCAATTTCAAAAACAGCAATACCCTCGGCAAGGTCAAGCGCGGTGCGGAGGCTATCAGCCAATCGCGTTTCCAGACCGGGCTTTAGCACCAACCTATCAACCACAACATCAATATTCTGCCGGAACTTTTTATCGAGCTTAGGTGGCTCGTCCAATTCATAGAACTCACCATTTACTTTAACGCGCTGGAAGCCTTGCTTCCTTAAGTCCGCGAATTCCTTATTATACTCGCCTTTTCGGTCCCTTACGATGGGCGCCAGCAAATAGGCGCGGGTCCCCTCTTCCATTCCCATGATCCGGTCAACCATCTCGGAAACCTGTTGGGCCTCAATCGGAAGCCCCGTTGCCGGTGAATACGGGGTTCCCACTCTGGCAAATAGCAGGCGAAGATAATCATATATTTCGGTAACCGTTCCAACCGTCGAACGAGGATTCTTGGAAGTGGTCTTCTGTTCAATCGAAATGGCGGGAGAAAGGCCGGATATATGGTCCATATCCGGTTTCTGCATCATATCGAGGAATTGCCGCGCGTAGGCGGACAGGCTTTCGACATAGCGGCGCTGGCCTTCCGCATAAATCGTATCAAATGCCAGACTCGATTTGCCCGAACCGGACAGGCCCGTGATTACAACCAGCTTATCACGCGGGATATCTACGTTAACAGATTTAAGATTGTGCGCGCGCGCACCTCTGACTTCAATATTTTTAAACATTCCCGCCCCCGTTTGCCGTGTGCCTAACATTTTCGCACTCGGGCTGTAAATATGAGAACATTAGAGCAACATTGCAAGTTCTTTTCCGAATTAATCGAGAAGATTTCTTAATATTCGCTTATATGAATATTAAGTCTTGATTATTGATCCACATCAACTATCTCTTATCCCAACAGAGTAACTCAGAGGGGAGATTCCCATGAATATGCCATTTGGTCGTCAGACCGCCGTTCAAGGTATCGCGCCAGCCGATGCCGTATCGAAAGTGAAAAACAAAGAAGCCATTATCATTGATGTTCGTGATATCAACGAGTTGATGTCTTCGGGCAAAGCCAAAGATGCGCTTCATATTCCATTGATGATGATGCAAACGCGCGCTGATCCGCGCCACCCGGAGTTCCATCCGGAACTCAGCACCGACTCGGCTGTTATCCTTTACTGCGCCTCGGGGGCCCGCTCCGGTATGGCCGCTCAAATGTTGGCTGCCCACGGCTTTAACGAAATCTATAATCTTGGAGGCTTGATGCACTGGCACCACGGTGGCGGTGAGATCGTTGCTCACGCGTAAGCAAAAACGCCAAAGAAAAAAAGGAGGTCGGCTGAAAAGCCGGCCTTTTTTTATGGGCTATGGTTTTTACGAAATAAATTTTGAAAAAGTTCTGTAAGAAAAATTGCCAAATACCCGTTCAACCGAGATAAAACACAGTTTTTATCTGAGAGAATGGTGCGGTCGAGAAGACTCGAACTTCCACGGGTGTTACCCCACAGCGACCTCAACGCTGCGCGTCTACCAATTCCGCCACGACCGCATCTTCGAGGCTGAGCAGCGTATAGCATTGTGATTTCGGGAAAGAAAGAGGCAAAAACACCGTGACAAACAAAAAAAGACCCGCGCAATTCTGGCGGGTCTTTCAAAGGGATTTTAACCGGTTTTAGTTGCTAGCGCCTGTTGAGAAAAAACCGCCCGTGGTGGTCGCAGCAGGTGCAACTGCCGGCTCAGCGGGAGCTGCGGTTGGAAGCCCGCGCATAGAGTTTGCCAGTGTCACGGCAACAGTAGCGCTAACGGCTCCGCTTTGACCCGAAATCGATTCTTGCCCACTCGCAAATGCTAGCGAGGCGTTATCAAGCCATTCTGCGCCCCGGTCGACGTTGGTTTTACCATCAAATCCAAAGCCCAAAGCCAAATGGTAAGCGAGCAATTCTTCGTAGCCTGACTGACCCACACCCACCAAGGCCATAATTGACGCTAGGGCTACGTCAGAATTGTCAGTTGAATATCCAACGCCCAAACATACTTTCGATATGCCTTCGAGCGCGTTGGCATTGCTGCCGGATATGCTAACCCAAGACATTAAGTCTGATTTGGCAGAACTGGCGTTTGTGAGAGAAACGCGACTCACATATGGCTCAAGTGTTGGGGTGAATCCTTCGCACTGCGCTTGAATATCCGCGCGGGACGTTCCTTGAACAGAAGCCGCGAGCCGGTCACCCTCGTCGATCGCATAAGCGCGAAGGTTACAGAATTGCGCTTCAATGGAATTGGGTTGAATGCCTGAAATGCAGAGCTCGTTCATCGAAGGCTCTTGGGACGTGACAAACATTGGCAGACCGGCCGGGCTGGTTGCAGCCGATGACCCGGAAGCGAAATCGTTTGCCGGGCTATTTGCCTGAAACGCACCGCCACCAAGCGGGGTCGTCCCCAAACCACCTCCACCTTGCTGTTGCCGCATGAAAGACACCAGCAATCCGCGGGAGCCGTTCGGATCTGTCAGGATAATACGGCTGGTTTCCGCCCCACCTAGCTCGGCGCGTTGGTGCGAATTGAGCAGGAAATCCTTTTCAAAAGACGTCAGCTCTCCGGTGACCGGGAATTGCATAAACGCCTGATACTGGCTGACAGCTGTTCTTGTGTTGCGGCCAAACACGCCATCTGGCGTGCCTGCCGGGAATTCAAAGTAGTTCAGCGCGGATTGCACAGCGCGATTCTCGTTTCGTTGAGCGCTGGAAGCCGTGCTTGTTGTTGTCCGCTGGTTTTGGGTTGCACCCGCAACGATGGCACCGCCTATCAACGCACCCACGATAGCGGCGCCGGCGTTCCCGCCGGCAATTGCTTTGTTCAACGGGATCGTGGAACCCGCAACGGACAACGCCAAAATCATGGCTGAAGATGTAAGCTGTTTTTTCATTTGAGAAACTCCTTTAACAATAATTCCGCATGATAATAACATACGAAATGATTCGCGAAAATAAGTGATTTCGGACAATTTTCACGGGAAATAAGATGATTGACTGGANTATTTCGGAGGGATTGACTCCNTATCCTGANGCGNTGGCGCATATGGAGAGAAGAGTCGCCGACATATTGGCTGGCAACGCGCCCGAGCAGGTCTGGCTGGTGGAGCACCCGCCAATGTTTACCGCAGGCACGAGTGCAAAGCGGGAAGATTTGATCGCGCCCGATTTGTTTGACGTGTTTGAGAGCCGTCGGGGTGGCGAATATACCTATCATGGGCCCGGTCAACGAGTCGCCTATGCTATGCTCGACCTCAACAAACGTGGCCGTGATGTTCGCGCCTATGTCGCCAAGCTTGAGGCATGGATTATTGAAACCCTGGCACATTTCAATGTGCAAGCAGGAAGGCGCGAAGGACGTGTGGGGGTTTGGGTTGACCGACCAGACCGCCCTGCTCTGCCAGATGGCCGGCCCGCTGAAGATAAAATTGCGGCGATCGGCGTTCGCATTCGCAAATGGGTGACCTTTCACGGCATTTCAATCAACGTAGAGCCAGATTTGAGCCATTACCAAGGAATTGTTCCGTGCGGTTTGGCCGACTACGGGGTCACAAGTTTGGTTGATTTGGGCATTCCGGCCAGCATGGATGACCTGGACATCGCACTGCGGCGGGGTTTCGCTCAAATATTTGAAGATTAATCAAATCGTTGAGCCTGCGACATTATTACATTGAATGGTTTAGGAGAAACACTCTATATTCGCGGAACAGATATTCGCATTCTACAGGAGAATTCCATGCTTAAGTCACTCGTTCTTACCACCTTTGTAGCCAGCGGCGCTATGGCAACGGCAGCCTTTGCCGAAGGTGATGCTGCTGCGGGCGAAAGCGTTTTTAACCGCTGCAAATCCTGCCACGGCATTGTGGATGGTGATGAAGTGATCGTTCGCGGCGGTCGCACAGGCCCGAACCTGTTTGGGGTAATCGGGCGCACAGCTGGCACGGTTGAAGGGTTCCGCTACGGCGACGCAATCGTAGCTGCTGGAGAAGCTGGCTTGGTTTGGACCGAAGAAACAATAGCCGCATACACAGCAGACCCTAGCGGATATTTGAGAGATTTCCTTGACGACGCTTCCGTGCGCGGGAAAATGACCTTCAAATTGCGGGCCGGTGGTGAAGATGTTGCGGCTTACCTCGCTAGCCTTTCGCCAGAGATGGAACATGACGACGATGATGATGATGGCGATAGCTAAATCTCGAAAAAAATAATTTTTCCGCTTAACTAAAAGCGTCGCCGGTTCTTCTGGCGGCGCTTTTTTTATTTGGGCATTACTTCGGCGCTACAAAAAATTGATCTGCGTCAATCATTACAGTTGAGAAGCAATGAATCTTGCTTTATCCAAGTAAAAAAACGGAGTGAGGCGCAATCAAAAACTAGATTCGCCACAATAGGGACATGTCAGGAGTATATAATGGCAAACGCAGCCACACATGACCATGATGACCATGCACGACCGGGGTTCTTTACTCGGTGGTTCATGTCAACCAACCACAAAGACATTGGTATTCTATACCTGTTTACGTCAGCCGCGGTTGGTTTTATTTCGGTCTGTCTGACCGTTTACATGCGCATGGAGCTCATGGAGCCCGGCGTGCAATATATGTGTGACGAGGGTGCACGGATTTTCAGCCAAGCGCCCCTTGGTGAATGTACGCCAAACGGTCATCTGTGGAATGTGATGATCACCTATCACGGCGTCTTGATGATGTTCTTCGTGGTGATTCCCGCCCTATTTGGCGGGTTTGGCAACTATTTCATGCCGCTTATGATTGGTGCGCCGGATATGGCGTTCCCCCGCCTCAACAACCTTTCTTTCTGGCTCTATGTCTGTGGTGCTTCGCTCGGCGTCGCCTCGCTTCTGGCTCCCGGCGGTAACGGGCAGCTTGGGTCTGGCGTTGGTTGGGTGCTTTATCCACCGCTTTCTACTACTGAAGGCGGGTATTCCATGGACCTCGCCATATTCGCGGTACACGTTTCGGGGGCCTCTTCTATCCTTGGCGCGATCAATATGATCACCACGTTCCTGAACATGCGCGCACCGGGCATGACCTTGCACAAAACCCCGCTTTTTGCGTGGTCGATCTTTGTGACAGCGTTCCTTATTCTATTCAGCCTACCAGTGCTTGCTGGCGCGATCACTATGTTGCTGACAGACCGGAACTTCGGGACAACCTTCTTTGATCCGGCCGGCGGCGGGGATCCGGTCCTTTACCAGCACCTGCTCTGGTTCTTCGGCCACCCCGAAGTTTACATGATCATTGTGCCGGGATTTGGTATTATCAGCCACATTATTTCGACCTTTTCCAAAAAGCCGATTTTTGGCTACCTGCCAATGGTTTACGCGATGGTCGCTATCGGCGTGCTCGGCTTTGTTGTTTGGGCCCACCACATGTATACCGTTGGTATGTCCACCACGCAGCAGAGCTACTTCATGCTGGCAACCATGGTGATCGCGGTGCCAACCGGCGTAAAAATCTTTTCTTGGATTGCGACAATGTGGGGTGGCTCGATTGAGTTCAAAACCCCGATGCTGTGGGCGATGGGCTTCTTGTTCCTGTTCACCGTTGGTGGCGTGACCGGTATTGTTCTCTCACAAGCTCCGCTTGATCGTGGCTACCACGACACCTACTATGTTGTGGCCCACTTCCACTACGTGATGTCGCTTGGCGCTATTTTCTGTATCTTCGGTGGTATCTATTACTGGTTTGCCAAGATGTCGGGCCGTCAATACCCTGAATGGGCTGGTCAACTGCACTTCTACACAATGTTTATCGGTGCGAACCTGACCTTCTTCCCGCAGCACTTCCTTGGCCGTCAGGGCATGCCGCGCCGTTATCTGGATTACCCTGAGCAATTCGCACAGTGGAATTTCTTGTCCTCTATTGGCGCATTCGTTTCGTTTGCTTCGTTTGTATTCTTTATCGGCATCGTGGTTTACACTTTGCGCTACGGTAAAAAAGTGACCGAACCGGCATATTGGGGCGAACATGCAGATACACTTGAGTGGACCCTGCCGAACCCGCCGCCCGAGCACACCTTTGAAACCCTGCCTACGCAGGAAATGTGGGACAAAGGCGGCCACTAGTGGACTCAGGTTCACCAAAATTCAAAAGGGCCGCATATGATGCGGCCCTTTCCAGTTCCGAACCCGTAATTCGAGAAGACCCTCCGCTTTGGGAAATCACCTTGTGGCCACATCGTTCTCTTGGCCGAACAGGGTTTCGCAACACCATGATACTGGTCGCGTTTGGATTGCTCCTCCCGACACTGCCATTGTTTTTTACCACTGCCGGATGGACCATGGTGCCATTTATTGGCGGCGCGTTTTTGATGATGTGGCTCGCGTTCAAGCTCAACTACCGTCATGGGCGGATCACCGAGCATTTAAGCCTGTGGTCGGACATTATTGCGGTGGAACGGCATGAGCTTGACGGGGAAATTAAACGTTGGAAAGCCAATCCTTACTGGCTTCGGATCAAATTGATCAAGGAAGGTGGACCGGTAGACAACTACCTCACCCTTATCGGGAATGATCGCGAAATTGAATTGGGAGCTTTCCTTAGCCCTGAAGAGCGCCTGGCTTTGAAAGACGAGATTGAAAGTCGTATAAACCGACTAAATATCAATACTTAACCCTACCAGTTTCCCCTCGCCCTCCCTATATTTTTTAGTCATGAGGCAATTTCTTATTAGTATATCCACAGTGGTCTGGCCTTTCCAAGCCAGCGCGCCTCGTTTATGCCTAGGAGACCAAAATTCGAAAGAAGCAAGATGATTTACAATTCGGCAATCGATTGGAAGAACGCAACGCATAAACGCGTCGCGTTATTTGGGATGTCCGGCCTTGGGAAAACCTATCTTTCAGAGATGCTGCGCGCTGGTGGAGATTGGTTCCACTATTCGGTCGATTACCGGATCGGTACGCGCTACATGGGCGAGCACATCGTTGATAATTTCAAGCGCGAAGCCATGCGGAATCCGTTTCTGCGTGAGCTTCTGATGTCCGATTCAATCTATATCGCATCAAATATTACCTTCGAAAACCTCACGCCACTTTCCACTTATTTGGGCAAACCTGGCCCAGAAAGTAGTGGCGGCATCGAGCTTGACGAATATGTAAAACGCCAGCGCCAACACCGGGTTGCCGAGCAAGAGGCCGTTAAAGACACCGCGCTTTTCGTTCACAAAGCTTTGGATATCTATGGCTATGAGAATTTCGTATGCGATACGTCTGGGTCCATTTGCGAGGTAGTGGATAGCGATAACCCTGATGACCCTGTCATGAGCGCTCTGGCATCNGCAGCCCTGCCCGTTTGGATCAGAGGGAACGAAGGACACACTGAAGAGCTCAANGCGCGATTTGATGCGGCACCAAAGCCCATGTATTACAGAGAAGAATTCTTGCTTGCCAAATGGAACGAATACCTCGCCATTAACGGCATAAAGGCCGATCAGGTGGACCCGGATGAATTTATCCGCTGGGGATACGGTGAGCTGTTGCAAAGCCGACTGCCACGTTATGAAGCCATAGCAAAAAACTGGGGTGTAACCATCGCAGCTGACGAAGTCCGCCATATCCGTGACTCGCACGATTTTAGCGAATTGATCGGCCAAGCCATAGATCGGACCACCTGATGCCTATTCGTATCCCGGCCAACCTGCCCGCTTACGATATTCTGCGCTCTGAAGGCGTGAATGTCATGGATGAAGCCACCGCCAACCGGCAGGAAGTGCGCCCGCTACAAATCGGATTGCTCAACCTGATGCCCAAAAAGGAGCAGACGGAAACGCAGTTTGCCCGACTGATAGGCGCCAGCCCGATCCAGATCGAGCTGACCTTGATCCGCATGACAGAGCATAAAGCTAAAAATACCTCGGCTGAACATATGGGCTCTTTCTACCAGTCATTTCAGGATATCAAGCACCGGAACTTTGATGGACTGATCATCACTGGTGCGCCGATCGAGCACCTTCCTTATGAGGAAGTATCCTACTGGGACGAAATGCTGGAAGTGATGGATTGGACCCAAACCAACGTTCTATCTACCTTTGGCGTTTGTTGGGGGGGGATGGCGCTCATCTATCACCATCATAATGTCCCCAAGCATATTATACCTGAAAAGCATTTCGGTTGTTTCCGGCACAAAAATCTGGCGCCCGCGTCGCCCTATCTGCGCGGCTTTTCAGACGATTTTACGGTTCCCGTAAGCCGCTGGACCGAAGTGCGGGAAAAAGATATTGCGGCCGATGGAGGGCTGGATATTCTGATGCACTCCGACGAAGTCGGCCCCTGCCTTATCGAAGATAAAGAACGGCGCTCGCTCTACATATTCAACCATCTTGAATATGATAGTGATACGCTGGCACAAGAATATCAGCGCGATATTGGCAAGGGCGAAGATATTGAAGTGCCGCAAGACTATTTCCCTGACGACGACCCGGTGAAGCCCCCGGAAAACCGTTGGCGCTCACACGCGCACCTGCTCTATGGAAACTGGATCAACGAAATTTACCAAACGACCAACATCGACATCAATAATATCCTCGAAGGGGACTCCAAGTAAGTTGAAGCTGGGTGACGGCTGGTGCAATATAGGCCAAATTGGAGGCCAAAATGAAAAAACCATTTGATGGAGCAATTAGCCAGTATTTTGAGCAGGATGCGCCGGAAGAAGTGCGCCGCCGTATTCAGGAAGGCCGCAAAAGTCAGGTTCTAAATGCTGGGTATCCGTATCGAAAAGTCCTTAAAAACAAAGATTACATGATCGAACATGATGCGCTCCAGATCGAGCTCGTCAAATTGCAGGCGTGGGCCAAAGAAACCGGACAGCGCATAGCCGTTGTCTTCGAGGGCCGCGATGCTGCTGGAAAAGGCGGAACAATTAAACGGTTACGCGAAAATCTGAATCCGCGAGGCGCGCGGGTTGTCGCCCTATCCAAACCTTCGGATGCCGAGCAATCCCAGTGGTATTTCCAGCGCTATATCCAGCATCTACCTTCTTCAGGTGAAATTGTATTTTTTGATCGAAGCTGGTATAACCGAGCGGTTGTCGAAAAGGTTTTCGGCTGGTGCACCGGTGATCAGCGCGCCCGCTTTTTTCGGCAAGTTCCCAAATTTGAAGAAATGCTGGTGAATGACGGGATCACACTCATCAAAATCTGGCTAACGGTCGGACGCGGCGAACAACTGCGCCGTTTCCTAGCCCGTGAAAGCGATCGTTTGAAGCATTGGAAACTTTCGGGAGTGGATGTGAAGGGGCTCCATAAATGGGACGAATACTCCACCGCTATTTCTCAAATGTTTGCGCACAGCCATTCTGATACATCTCCGTGGCATGTCATCAGGTCTGATGATAAACGGCGCGCTCGCTTGGCGGCCATTAAACTCCTTCTTTCCCATTTCGACTATACGGAGAAGGATGAAACCTCCCTTATGGGGATTGATCAAAGTATTTGCGGAAGCCCCTCGTTGATGGGCAACGAGGCCGGCCATTGAGCAAGCAAGATCGAAAATCTTACCATCACGGCAATCTTAAGCAGGCCCTTGTTGATGCAACGCTTGAACTCATCACGCTAAAGGGCCCGCAGGGCTTTACTTTGGCCGAAGCCGCCAGAACCGCTGGCGTTTCAGCTGCCGCGCCTTACCGTCACTTTAAGGGCCGCGAGGAGTTGATCGAGGAAGCTGCTCGCCAGGGATATATCTTGTTCGGTGACCTTCTCGAACACGCTTACGCAAGTGCGGCACCTTCACCGCTCAGTGCTTTTTCGGCCGTCGGGCGCGCTTATCTGGCCTTTGCCAAGCGGCACCCAGGCCACTATATCGCCATGTTTGAAAGTGGTGTTTCCCTTACGGGGAACGCAGAGCTAAGCCTTGCGAGCAACCGCGCTATGGCCGTCATGACGCGTGCCGCCGAGATTCTGCTGGAGCAAGTCCCGCCAGAAAAACGCCCGCCTGCAATTATGGTGAGCCATCATATCTGGGCACTTTCGCATGGCGTTGTCGAACTCTTTGCGCGTGGGTCCCCGGGAGGTCGCGCCCCCTTTTCTCCTGAGGATCTGCTGGAAAGCGGAACCGGCATTTATCTGCGTGGTTTGGGGATAATTTCAAAATAGTTGTCAGAAACGCTTGACCTTGCGAATTTTGCGCTTATCTATGTTAATGTTAATAACATTTACTTCGAAAGGAACGCAAACATGTCGTCTATCCAACAGTGGCTAGAAAACACCCGAGATTGGCTTGATGGATACGGGAAAGGCGCCTGGATCGCCGCCATGGTCCTTGGCTTTATCTTTCTGTGGCCTGTTGGCCTAGCCCTCCTTTTTTATATGATCGGAACCAATCGCATGTCCAAATTTTCTCGTTGCGGTCGTTCGCGCGGCCGTTTCAACAGCACCGGCAACGAAGCTTTTGACAACTATCGTGATGAAACGCTGAAGCGCCTTGAAGAAGAACAGTCCGAGTTTAAGAACTTTATGGCTAAACTTCGGGCCGCCAAAGACAAAGCCGAGTTTGACCAGTTCATGAACAACCGTGAAGCCCGCGGTTTTGAAGAGCCTGAAGCGAAACCGGCATCGTCAACCCCTGAGCGTTCAGACTTTGGCGCAATGCCAAACCCGGCCTAACCAGCCCAGCCCCGCAGCGACCAGTTGCGGGGCACTTCGTTAGGCATAGGGTAATTTAAATATTGCCCAAGGCGTTAACCTGTTGTTAGATTGTCCTATGCCAAGAGATAGTGACAATGCGCCATAGCCTGCTTAAACATCCTCAATTTTATGTAACAGCACCTCAGGATTGCCCCTACCTTGAAGGCAAGCTCGAACGTAAGCTGTTCACGACCCTCTATGAAGAAGGTGGTGTTGCGCTCAATGCTTCGCTATCCCATCAGGGGTTTAGGCGCTCACAAAATGTCATCTACAGGCCTTCTTGCTCGGACTGCAACGCATGTCAATCAGCTCGGGTCAAAGTGCAAGAGTTCCTGCCAAGTCGCTCGCAAAAACGCGTGAATAAGAAAAACAACCATTTGGTTCGCAACCTTAAAACGCCTTGGGCAAGGGAATCTCACTACGCTCTGTTCAATCGATATTTGAATTCGCGCCACGCAGACGGCGGAATGGCCGGGATGGATGAATCTGAATTTAGTGCCATGATCGAAGAAACGCCGGTCAATACGCGGTTGGTTGAATATTCGATTTATAAGGAGGGGCGGAGTATTCCGGTGGCTGTGTGTTTAAGCGACCTTCTGGAAGATGGCCTATCAATGGTTTATTCGTTTTTCGAACCGGAAATGGCTAAAAACAGCATCGGGACATATATGATTCTAGATCATATCCGCTTAGCCAGAGAGGCAGGGCTGCCTTACGTTTACCTTGGATACTGGGTTCAGGGCAGCCAGAAGATGGACTACAAGTCCAAATTCCAGCCTCTGGAAACCTATCGAAATGGCGGCTGGAAAGCTCTGGATTTTGGTGAGCAAAATCCGGATGAGCATCCCCTGGATAGCCAGCCTATTTCCCGTCAGGTCGCGGCAATACATTTGCCACTCATCAACGACTAATTAACAACACAACGCTTTGTGTGCCCCCGCGATGTATGCGGGGGGAGTTTTTCTTTACCCGCCGAGCAGGTTCGGCACGATGGTTACGATAACCGGGAACAGCCACAGGATCGCCAGCGCAGCCATCTGAATGATCACAAACGGAATCACGCCCCGGTAAATATGACCGGTGGTCACATTTGATGGGGCAACCCCCCTCAAGTAGAAAAGCGCAAAGCCGAAAGGTGGTGTCAAAAAACTGGTTTGCAGGTTGATCGCAATCATAATTGTAACCCATTTCGGGTCCATTGTTCCACCATAGATAACCGGTCCAACAATCGGGATCACAATGTAAATGATCTCCAGGAAATCAAGGACGAAGCCAAGAAAGAACAGCACGAGCATAACAATCAGGAAGACCGCCCATTCTTTATCAAATGATTTTAGGAAATCCTGAATATAGTCTTCGCCACCAAACGAAATGACTACAAGATTCAACATTTGCGAACCGATCAAAATAGCAAACACCATGGAGGTTACTTTGGCGGTTTCTCGAATTACCGGGGATAAAACGGCTGTTCTGAGCAGTGTATAGCAAGCGTAGAGCATACCTCCCATCGCAACAAAATACGCCGCTTGTGCAACTATTATTGCGATCCAGTTTTGCCAACCCACGTTTTCAATTCCGGTTCTGAGATCGAAATTAACGCCTACCAGCAGCATTACCACAATGGCAAAGCTGGCGCGGACAATCCATTTTCCGGATTTGTGTTCATCCTTAAGCTTTCGGTAGGCCGCAAGCATAATCGCTCCGGCAGCGCCGAGCGCGGCAGCGGGAGTTGGGTTCGTAATTCCGCCGAGGATGGAACCGAGTACAGCCACAATCAGAACCAGCGGCGGGAACACGACTCTCAATAAATCATTTTCACCCAACCGTGGCGCGGATTTGGCCATTCCGTAACCGATTAACAGAAACGGAATCGCAAGCTTAATCCAAGCGCTACCGGATTCGTCGCCTGCTGAAATGAAATAAACATCAACGAGAATCGCGCTTAACACACCAATCCAGCCAACGATTAAAGGAGTTTTGTTAGCGTTAGGCGCCACCCCAAAAGTTGTGGTGAAAACTAGTGCGACCATGGTCAAAATAACAAGCAGCCCTGTGCCAAGTGGCGGCGCATTATCTATTTTTTCGAGAACGAGTTCGCTAACCTCCTCCGGAGTGCGGTTCACGGTTGCGGCACCAATTTCGCTTTTCAAAGCGTCAAGCTCTACGCGCGCAGCAACAGATTCATCCCACAATTCCTGCCCGTGTTTTTCTATCATGGCAACTTGGCACTGCTCGGAAACATTTGTCCGTAATTCGGGCTGTACGCCAAGCTCAGCGGTTGAGGATACATAAATGGATTGCGAACCGGAAAAAGCAACGACATTCATGCCAATGGCGATCCCAATTACAAAAATCGGGGCAAACAAGAACCAAGTGATACTATGCCTTTTTCCTCTGCCATGCCCTGAACCAGCCAAAGAAGGAATTGGTGGCGCATTTCCAGGGCGTACCATCGCGTATCCAAATGCATAGAAGGCATAAAGGAAGGAGAGGAAGATGCCCGGCAATAGGGCTGCTTTAAAGAGCGTGCCAACAGAAAGTACCGCGGCATGGCCCAAATAAGTTAGAGCATCCGAGCACCCAAGAAGCTGCGCGCGTTGCTCTTGCGCGGTTGCGTATAGATCGCCGGCCAACGTGCCAAGCAATACAATAACAATAGAAGGTGGAATAATTTGACCTAGGGTTCCCGACGCAGCAATTACGCCCGTGGCCAGTTCCGGCGAGTAGCCATTTCGCAGCATTGTCGGCAAGGAAAGCAGGCCCATGGTAACCACCGTAGCGCCCACAATTCCGGTCGAAGCCGCCAAAAATGCACCCACCAAAACAACGGAAACTGCCAAGCCACCCGGGAGTGGCCCAAACACGCGAGCCATCGTCGTAAGCAGATCTTCGGCGATTTTTGAGCGCTCCAAGGTAACGCCCATAAGGACAAACATGACCACGGCGAGCAAGGTCTCGATAGACTGCCCGGCAAAAACGCGTTCATTCATGCGGTTCACAATGAAAGAGATTTTACGGTCAAGCGCTTTTTCCCAACCACCTTCAAACAAAGGGCCTACTATTGTTGGAAGATCGGGGTATCGGAAGTGGGAAATACTGTCTCGAGGAATACCTTCGTTCACCAATGCGAGGTAGGCGTCGCTTCTTTGATCAATTGCGGCATGAAGCAACAGGCCTGAATTATCCATTACTGCCAAAATCCCGAAGGCTGCAGTGGCGGCCCCGCCAATGGCAAAGGCCACCGGAAAACCGGACATAATGCCAGCGAACAAACTTGCGAAAACTATGATAAGGCCAAGCTCGACCCCGTCTAAACCAAACAGCATTTCCCTGCCCCTTTAATGTATTGCGGCGGCGATTTCTGCCGTCTCGTCGTCAATTGGATCCAGGTCCAGATTTTTGCCTTCGGACTCCTTGCCTTCAATAAATTCCAGCAAGGACCGGTAGAAAAACCCGATACCCTGTAAAATCATCATGAAAGCAAACGACACCAACAATATCTTGAACAGGAAGTACGCGTTAAAACCGTTGGGAGAAAAACCAATAAGCTCGATATTCTCTTTCAGAAAAGGTGCTTTCCGCATCATTGACTCGAGCGATGCAGAGGCGCTGAATTTCGGTGTCACAAGATTGCGCCACAAGAAGAACCAGCCAAACATCCAGATCAGGAACATGCTCGGCAGGATGAAAAACAACGAGCCAAACATATCTACGATCCGCTTGAACCGGAAACTCATACGCGCATAGAACAGATCAACCCGAACATGCCCGCCCTGCACAAATGTGTAAGCGGCGACGAGCGCCACAATCATGGCGTTATAGAGCTTGAGTTCCTCGCCGAACCAGCTCAAATCTTTTGTAAAAACAATTCCGAATGGGCCCACAGAAATTTCTGATACCCTGAAAATGCGTTGAAGAAAGACGATCATCACTTGCTGGAGCACCATTATAAGGGCGGCCCAGGCAAAAAACCGGCCTACGCCGTTTGAAAAGCCTTCGATGATACCCACAGCACGCCACAATATTGGCCGATGTATAACGCCAACGACTGTAAGAATGAGGAATAAATCTATGACAATAAACAAAAATTCTTTGGAGGCTCCATAATAAATGAAGCGGATCAGGGATTCCGGGTCATTGACCCAGTTCATCCAAGCCATTGGATTGGATAAAGCGGTATATAGGTTCACAAACCCCGACAATAGTTGGGCACCTATCCAGCTTAACGCATCAGCCATCTGATCTCTTTCAAATTGTCTAATAAGATATAGAAAATACTCCCCGCCTGAAAAGACGGGGAGTATATTTTAAATACAGCGATTAACCGAAAATACGATTGCGCTGGGCAACATATGCGCCCTCAGATTTGCTTATCCAGCCTGAAGTGGCCTTCATGGACGCACTATGCGAGTTTCGGATTTCTGCAAACAACTCGTCGTCCATAAAGCTGTCCATGACCTTTACTGTTGCAGCACCGAATGCATCCCAGACACCGTCATTGAACTCCCGAACCTGAACACCCTGAGATATCAAGCGTTCGAGCGCGGCGCCATTATTGCTCAAAAACTGTGAAAGACTCCACTGGTGACTCGCAGCAGCAGCCGTTTCAATAATTTTCTGATGGGCCGGGGTCAGTTCATTGAAAACGTCCCGGTTTACCGCTAATGACAATGCAACTCCAGGCTCATGGAAGCCAGCGGTATAATAGATTTTTGTGATTTCAGAGAAACCGGCAACTTCATCGGCCCATGGCCCAATCCACTCAGTTGCGTCAATTGCACCAGAGGAAAGTGCTTGATACACCTCACCACCAGGCAAAGTTTGAACAGATGCACCTAATTCACCAAGCGCTTTACCACCTAGGCCCGGCATGCGCATTTTGAGACCTTGGAAATCTTCAGCAGAATTAATCTCTTTTGCAAACCAACCACCAGATTGAGCGCCAGTGTTACCCGAAAGAAAAGATTTAAGATTAAAAATCTCGCCCAGTTTATCGTGAAGCGCAGCGCCACCATCGTGATAATACCAAGTCATCATTTCTTGCGCTGTCATGCCGAAAGGAACACCCGAAAAAAACGAATACCCTTGATGCTGTCCACCAAAGTAATAATCGGCACCATGATACATGTCAGCTTGGCCGGAGGTCACAGCATCAAACGATTCAAACGCACCGACCAGCTCACCTGCGGCCTTCGCTTCGATTGTTATAGCACCGTCTGACATAGTTTCAATTAGGTCAGAAACATATTCCACAGCATGCCAAACACCGGCCGCACCACGTGGCCAAGTAGTAACCATAGTCAGCGTGCGGTTGCCCTGCGCGTAAGCAGGTGCTGCCAATGTGCTGGCCGCTGCGGCTGTTCCGCCCAGTGCTGCTTTGGTGATAAAAGAACGACGATCCATAGATAACCTCCCAGTAATGGCGCATTTTTCGCGCCAGATCGATAATAGTGGCCACAAATTAACCGCACCCAATCCATAAGCCAATAGGTATTTTTACTGAATTTGCCCGAATACAATCTACCGTTGACCAACTTACCCTCATGGCTCCTCGACCACTGATTTCAAATGCAAAATGCAACGCGGCCCCGCTAGCACAAGCAACATTTCCAATTATTTTTGACACTTTGCGCAATATAATTAATTAAAGCCGATTGACGTTTTCGATTTTGCCCATTAAAAATCTCCTATGACCAACGCAATTAACATTCTAGTCGTGGTGCTTGAAATGGCGCAAACCGTGTAAAAACCCAGTTTTTATTCGTTTTAGCGCTTGCCTCCAACCAACTTGGAGGCTTTTTTTTTGCCACTTAGAATCAATCAGGGCCGCGGCCCGAAAATGGAGAAAAGCCAATGTCTCGCGAGATGACCGGAGCCAAAATAGTAGTTGAAGCGCTGAAAGAACAAGGCGTGGATACAGTGTTTGGATACCCCGGGGGGGCCGTGCTACCCATTTATGACGAATTGTTCCAACAAAACGATATAAAGCACGTTTTGGTGCGCCACGAACAAGGTGCGACCCATGCGGCAGAGGGCTACGCCCGATCAACCGGTAAACCCGGTGTTGTTCTGGTTACGTCAGGTCCCGGGGCAACCAATGCAGTAACAGGTATGACTGACGCGTTGATGGATAGCATCCCTATGATAGTGCTAACCGGACAGGTGCCAACTTTTATGATCGGTAATGACGCCTTTCAAGAGGCGGACACCGTTGGCATCACCCGCCCCTGCACAAAACATAATTGGCTTGTTAAAGACACGGCCGAACTCGCCGAAACCATCCATCAGGCATTTCATATTGCCACTTCGGGGCGCCCGGGGCCGGTATTGGTTGATATCCCGAAAGACACTCAATTCGCGTCCGCACCGTATAAAACGCGCGCCAAGTCCCCNACCGGGCACTATAATCCNCAGGTTAAAGGCGATATTGATGAAATCACCCGCGCCGTTGAGGCGCTTGAACGGGCTGAGCGCCCGATTATTTATTCAGGTGGCGGCGTTATAAACTCCGGCGTTGCCGCGAGCCAGCTTTTGCGAGAGTTGGTCGCGAGTACCAACGCTCCGATCACCTCAACCCTTATGGGCTTGGGCGCCTACCCTGCATCTGGCGATAACTGGTTGGGTATGCTGGGAATGCACGGCACAGTCGAAGCCAACCTCGCTATGCACGATTGTGACTTTATGCTCTGTGTTGGGGCACGATTTGACGACCGGATCACCGGTCGCACGGATGCCTTTAGCCCTGACAGTTTCAAGGTTCATATGGATATCGACCCTTCGAGCATTAATAAAATCATTCACGTCGATGTTCCCATTATTGGAGACATTGGGCATATTCTGGAAGATATGCTCAAAGTATGGAAAGCCCGGGGGCGTAAAACCAGATCAGAAGCCGTCAAGAAGTGGTGGGCTGAAATCAAGGGGTGGCAAGCCACCAAGTGTTTGGATTTCACCAATTCAGAGAAGGTGATCAAACCCCAGCACGCGTTGCGAAGGCTGGAAGCGCTGACCAATGGGAAAGACCGCTATATTACGACCGAAGTTGGCCAGCATCAGATGTGGGCCGCTCAGTATCTCGGGTTTGATGACCCGCACCGGTTTATGACCTCGGGCGGGCTTGGCACCATGGGATACGGATTGCCAGCTTCCGTTGGCGTGCAAATGGCCCACCCTGAAAGCCTGGTGATCAACATCGCGGGGGATGCTTCATTCCTGATGAATATGCAGGAAATGGGCACGGCGGTGCAGTTCAACCTTCCGGTAAAGCAGTTCATTCTGAACAACGAACGCCTGGGGATGGTCCGCCAGTGGCAGCAATTGCTGCATGGTGAGCGGTATTCTCATAGCTGGTCAGAGTCCCTGCCAGACTTTGTGAAACTCGCGGAAGCCTTTGGTGCCAAAGGGATTTTGGTAGATGATCCTGCTGATCTTGATGAAGCAATCAAAGAAATGCTCGCTTATGATGGACCGGTAATCCTCGATTGTGTTGTGGAGAAACATGAAAACTGCTTCCCGATGATCCCGTCAGGCAAAGCGCATAATGAGATGATCCTTTCTGATTCAGAAACCGAGGGTGCAATCGATGCCAAGGGTTCAACCCGGGTCTAGCCTATGCAACCGCTGCTCTATTTCAGCTACGGGATGACCAAAACAGGTTCAACGCTTGCGTTCCAGATGGTGCGCAGCGCGTTGGACCTTTGCGGATATCCGCAGGATAGGGTGAATCTCGATGTAGTCGATTCAAATTTACGCCAAAACTTTGTGAACCACATTTCAGATCAACAATTAGAACAACTAAAGTCGGAAGCGAAAAACCGCGGCTATCCTATTGTTCTAAAAACACATACCCGCCCTGACCCCTGTATTGTAAAAATGATTCAGAGCGGTGAAGCCATCGCACATGCAGGATATCGTGACCCGCGCGATATGGTGCTGTCCATGCTCGACCACGCAGAAAAATCACGCGCCGAAGGGCTTAGCGGCTTTGGCGAACTCAAAACAATTGAACAAACGCTTGAAAATATTAGGGGACAATTCAATACACTCACCGCATGGCTCAGACTACCCGGCACAATGCCTCTCTACTTCGAAGACATCGCATTCGATACGGTCCGGCCAATGAAAAAAATACTGGAACGTCTCAAGCTAAAATTTGATCCGGATTTGCTTTCGGACATTGTTTTAAAACAACGCTTTACACAAAGAAATAAGGGGGTCCGTTTTCGGTATCCTAATGAGATGAGCGCGGAAAACTCAGCTCTAATTGCCCACGAATTCGAGCCATTTATTTCGCGATTTATTGACAACCGCCACATGCTGGCAACTGATGGCCGCGTCCTCCTCCCGCCTCCGGATCATTTGCGAATAACAGCCCCTGTTTGACTAGACTTTACCGACGAATACCGCCATCCTGTGCCCGATTAAAAAAGGAAAAATGCCATGACCGCCCTTAGCCTAAAACAAGGTGCCAGCCGAAAAAGCGCCTACGATCTGAAAAATCCGCTGGATGAGCGTGAAGAAACCCACACGCTCGCGGTTTTGGTCGACAACGAAGCCGGCGTTTTGGCGCGTGTAATCGGGCTTTTTTCGGGGCGAGGATATAATATTGACAGCCTTACTGTCGCTGAAACGGACGCTAAAGGCCATCGCTCCCGGATTACAATTGTAACGACCGGAACAGCGGCCGTTATCGAGCAAATCAAAGCACAGCTTGGCGGGATTGTACCGGTTTACAAGGTGAATGATCTTACCGTTGACGGCCCCTCTGTGGAACGCGAAATGGCTTTGCTAAAAGTGGCTGGCAAAGGGGAGAAGCGGGTTGAAGCCATGCGCCTTGCCGATATTTTTCGCGCCAACGTGGTGGATAGCACACTTGAAAGTTTCGTTTTTGAAATCACCGGCACGCCAGAAAAAATTGAGGCTTTTACTGACTTGATGCGCCCACTCGGGCTCTCTGATATCGCGCGAACTGGTGTGGCAGCTATGGCCCGCGGGCCTAGTTAAGGTTAACCCCAAATAAAAAAAGGGAGTGGAAAACCACTCCCTTTAGTTTTGCATTCAGGCTCATCGTTGAGCGCTCGATAAACTGCCTTTGGCCTGAATGCCGGAGGAGCCAAGCAGACAACCCCTCCACCTGTTCTCAGCTACAGCCGGATGTCCCGCCGCAGGTGTTGCACTTCATACAAGTGCCATTGCGCACCAGCGTGAAGTTCCCGCACTCGCCGCAAGGGTCACCTTCATAGCCCTGCATTTTGGCTTTGGTGCGGTCNTCCATTACCTGAACCGATGTTTCGGAAGCTACGGCGACGATGGTCTCTGTCGTTTCCATGGTCCCTGTTGGCTCAATCCCGCTCAATCCGTGCGGGAGGCGCGAGCGGAGGTAACCAGTTGAGGAAAGCTGTTTGATAAGATCAAGCGAGTTAGCGGCGGTATCGCTTGGCTCTGCCACGTTTGGCTTGCCCTCTTCCTCACCACGGCCCAAGTTATCAAAGCTTTCGCCTTCGGGTTTCACATGGGCCAGATCGGTGCGGTCCAGATACGAGATCGCCAGTTCGCGGAAAATATAGTCAATGATCGACGTCGCTGACTTGATACTATCATTTCCCTGAACCATTCCGGCCGGGTCAAACCGGGTAAAGGTAAAGGCCTCCACATATTCATCCAGCGGTACGCCATATTGCAGGCCAACCGAAATAGCGATCGCGAAATTGTTCATCATTGCGCGGAAGGCGGCACCTTCTTTGTGCATATCGATGAAAATCTCACCCAAAGAACCGTCTTTATATTCGCCTGTCCGCAAATAAACTTTATGTCCGCCTACAACTGCTTTTTGGGTATAGCCCTTACGGCGCTGGGGTAGCTTTTCACGCCCGCGCGCCACTTCTTTGATCACAACTTTCTCGACCAGCTTTTCAGCCAGAACCGCTGCGCGCTCGGCTACGGGTGCTTCTGCGATGTCTTCGAGATCGTCATCTTCAATAAGCGCGCTGGACAGTGGCTGTGAAAGCTTGGAGCCGTCACGATAAAGCGCGTTGGCTTTCACGCCGAGCGCCCAGCTTGTTTCATAAGCGGCTTTACAATCCTCGATGGTAGCATCGTTCGGCATATTGATGGTTTTGGAGATCGCACCGGAAATAAAGCTCTGCGCCGCCGCCATGATTTTGATGTGGCTATCGACCGACAGATAGCGGGTTCCGGTTTTGCCACATGCATTCGCGCAATCAAACACACTATAATGCTCTTTTTTGAGGTATGGCGCGCCTTCCAGTGTCATCGTACCGATGGCGTGCAGGTTTGCCGCCTCAATTTGCTCTTTTGAATAGCCGAGGTGGGCCAGCAGATCAAAGCTTGGATCGTTGAGCTTTTCTTCCGGTATACCAAGCGCACCGGTGCAGAAGTCCGCGCC
>JGI24025J20009_10000506_pt1 | contig 30261 bp, 30 predicted proteins | sample Cruoilmetagenom3_FD_20009 | JGI IMG/M metagenome (IMG submission 20009) | reverse complement strand
CGTCGTCACTCAGCATTGGGCTGGAAAAGCCCGGTCGCTTTCGAGCGGAAGGTGGCTTAAACGAGCACTTGGAGCGGCACGAAAGCGGGACAGGTCCACTTTGCATATTCGGTTCGCAAGGAAAGGAATGGTGCCTTTGCCTCACCAACACTCAACAGCGCCAAGCAGCTCGGCTGGGATATGCAGGTCAATCTGGCCTACTTGCTAGGTTTAGACTGGAGCCTTCCCCAAAAGCTGCAAAGAACAAAAGACGAGAAGAAACAGGCGGATACTCTCGCTAAGATGCTCAAAAGTGGCTACCTCAGCAATGGCCAACTTGACCTCGGTAAGATGCAGGCACGCGTCGACTTGCTCGATGGAGAGATCGAAGCGAAGCGCTCCGAGGTCTTGTCCGCTACGGTTGTCGATGGATATCGCTCTCATGAGGTTGAAGCCAACAGGCTCGCTCAGACAATAAAGGAGCTCAATGAAGCCAACTTGCGCGACCTCGATCTTGTCGACGAGATCGATCGGGCTTTAGGCGAAGTTGAAGAAGCTGACCTGGCAGATATCGAACATCTCTATCAGGAGGTTGGTGTTTTCTTCGAGAAACAGGTCCAAAAGCGCTTCGAACAAGTTAAGTCGTTTCACGTTAAAGTCGCCGCTAACCGAAAAGCGCACCTATCGAATGAGCGCGAGCTGGCAACGCAAAGACTGGGTGATCGAAAGTCAGACATCATTCGTCTCCAAGCAGACCTCTCTGACCAGACAGAAGTGCTGAGGTCCGGCATAGCGATAGAAAGGCTGTCATTGTTGCAGTCTGAACTGACACGTCTGGAAGCGGAGCGGGCCAATCTCAAAGAGCAGATTCCCAAACTCCGGGATATCGCTGAAAACCAAAAGAAACTGAAGCGCGACATCGAAGGCTTTCTTGATCTCATTGAAGCGGATATCCTGGCACGGGATGAACCGCGCAAGCTTGCCGTCAGCACCTTTGGAGAGATTTCTCAGTTTCTCTACAACGAACCAGGCCAGTTGGTTATGAACCGTTCAGCAAAAGAAGCGGGGCTCGTTATCGAGACCGACATAGCTGGCAAAAAGAGTGGCGGAAAGAACCACATGCAGGTGTTCTGCTTTGACTGGACCATCGCCGAAGTCGCGCAAAATTACGGTCGATCACCGGGATTCATTGTGCACGATAGCCACATTTTTGACGGCGTGGATGGTCGGCAAATCGGGTTGGCACTTAAACAGGCCCAGATGAAGTGCGACGAGCTTGGCTTCCAGTACATTGTTGCTATGAATTCGGACGATCTTCAAAAGATCAAAGCTGAGGAAGAGATCGATGGTAACGAGATCTTCGACCCGGAACCTTACATTTTGTCGACAAGACTATCCGACAGAGAAGGTGGCGGACTATTTGGCTTGAGGTTTTGACGGAGCACACGTCATTCGCGATAGCTGGTCCCATCACCGTTCTATCTAACGCCATTTACACTTTATTCGGATTTTCTGGGCACGGCTTGGACGCGACCCCGGAATGGTCAGGCCTGACGAGTCAATTAGCAACGAATGTCTGTTTCTGCGCTGAGAAGCATGCCGCTTGGTAAACGCAGCGAACTTCCGCTTCCCGCCCCTTGGCACTATCGCGTTTCTGTTTGCAAAGGTGGTATCCATCGGATTTTACAACTCAATAAATGTGCGGCTGGAGCGCGATGGCAGGCGTTTGGTCACCTCATTACCCGAAATGCCCTAGCCCGGCTGTGGGCGACCGCAACGGGCGCGGCAGCGCTGGAAATCGCCTCACTTCCCGAGGCGGTGCGGGGGACGCGCAATTGATAAGGTGATTAAAGACTGTCACTTCGCGTCATTCTGAGGTCCCATCCAGCCTGGCGGCTTCAAGTTCGGCGAGATCAGCGCTTGAGAGCATTGATAGATCACAGCGGTTTTCGATTAGCCGCCTCAGTAAACCGCCCGATAGCTTGGAGGCATCGATCGTGGGACGCTCAATGACGGGCGTCTTTCTTGCTTCGAGCCGGGCAAGTCGCTGTTTCAATCTCATGTGCGGGCCTTCCTGTGTTGTTTCGCTGCTGGCGCGCGTGCGGCAAAACCGTTTTCCGGATCATGCCATGGGACGTCCTCGCGACCACGAAGGACATTTGAGGCAATACATCTGCGTGCGCATTATCAGCCACCCCGCTGACATCACCCCCTGCCAAATGACCCCGCGCGATCCTGGTCGCCGCTTGAACCCACATAGACCTCCCACACCATTGCGGGGATACTGAGCGTGAACTGCTCGCAATGACCGCAACGACAGGTGTCCAAGGAGCTTAGCCAGTTTGTGCAGACCAGCACCTGAGGCTCCAAATGAGACAGAGCTTTGGCCTGGAACTCAATATCTGCGCGCAATTCTGTGTCGGACAGATTGGTGAGGTCCGCCTCGCGGCGGCCACGCACCGCCTCAACCCGGCGCAAACGTCGATCAAGCGCCTTCATGTGATGCGCCCTCCAAAGCCAGTATGCGGCGCTCCAGCTCGTCTGTCAGGGCGTTGCGGCGAAACGCCTCGACCAGCGCCATGATGCTCGCACCCTCGCCTGGTGTTAGCTGAGCAGTGGAAACGGCCCTGACCACGCTTCCAGCGGCCTTCACAGCGTCGTTGGCTGTCGCCATGGGTGGCAGAGGGAACCGCACTGCAGCGTCCTTCTTCGCGGGTGCTATGCGCTCCAGACAGAGCCTCAGTGCCGTTGTGTCCCCGTCGAGGGCCATGTCGATCGCTTTCCTGGTGAGCGCCTTGGCCTCGCCCTCCAGCAATTGCTCAATGGCTTGGGATGCCTTGTGGCGAGCCCCTTTGGGTCGGCCGGGGTTGCCCTTCGCAAACCTGCCAGTCTTGTCTGTGTACGTTTTCGCGACGTTTTTACGTGGCATGAGATCTCGTTCAATGGAACTAGCTGGTAATATAGTACCCCATTTCGCTTAGCCTTTCCATGATGAAAGAATGTGCGGTGAAACAGCACTTGATCCAATTTGGTGAAGCGAGGTCGGCTTCCTTTTGGCGTAACAGTCATCCGCGCCAATCGCGGCGAATGCCGGGAACGAGCCCTTTGCAGAAGTGTTAATTTCTTGCTGCGCGCGCTCGCAGCGCGGGAAATGACGCTTGAGCGTAAGACTCGATACCACCACTCAGCGGGACAACCGGTCGTTCATGCAACCCCCAGCGAGGATGAACGGTCGACTTCGCACACTTCGGACGAAACCGGTGTTCATTCGTTCTTTCGTCATTGCCGCGCCTCCTATTCCGTCATTTTCACACCAGGACAGACGGCAAGGTCGATATTTGGGCGTTTCCACCCCTTTATACCCCGTCGATCTTGGCAACATGTGAGTCACAGGCTAACGTCGCATTCGTAACCGACTAGTTTTGGTGCCCGAGAATTCCGGTGCCGCGTCAGAAATGGATGTCCCGATGGCTTTTCGTGGAGCGCCGGTCACTATCGGCATGTTATTTTCGCAAACCGGCGTGACAGCTGTGCTGGAAAGCTCGCAGCGCAAAGCGGCGATGTTGGCGGTGTCCCAAATCAACGCGTCGGGGGGTCTGTTGGAGCGCGAGCTTGTGCTGCTCGACTCCGATCCGGCTTCAAACCCGGCCCGTTTCAAAACCGAAGCTGAACGGTTGCTGGATGAAGGCGCGGAGGCGCTTTTTGGCTGCTACATGTCCTCCACCCGCAAGGCGGTTTTGCCCGTTGTGGAGGCGCGAGGCTCGCTTCTGTTCTACCCAACGCTTTACGAAGGGTTCGAGTACATGCCGTCGTGCATCTACTCAGGCGCGGCCCCCAACCAAAATGCCGGGATGTTGGCCGACTACCTGACGGAAATGCACGGCACACGCTATTTTTTCGTGGGCTCGAACTACGTGTTTCCCTACGAATCCAATCGCATCATGCGCGACCTGTTGTCGAACCGGGGGGCGACCGTAACAGATGAGGTCTATATCTCGCTCGACCCTAGCGAGGATGAAATCGCGCGCGTCATCAAGATGGTGAGCAGTGCCGGGCCTGTGGTCGTGTTCTCTACCCTCGTCGGCGACGGCGCCGTCCGGTTCTACAAGGCCTATGATGAAGCCGGGTTCGATCGCACCGCTCAGCCAATCGCTTCTCTGACCTTCGGAGAGCCGGAGATCCAAGCACTTGGAAGCGGGTCCGCAACCGGACATATCAAGGCGGCACCTTATTTCAGCGTGATAGACACGCCGGCCAACCGGGCATTCGTTGCAGCCTACCGCGAGGCATTCGGTCCTGACTGTGCAATCTGCGCCGAAGCAGAGGCCGCTTACTTCCAGGTGAAGCTTTTTGCAGAGGCTGTCCGTCGTTCCGGAAAGACCGACAGGATGTCGATCATCCGGACCTTGCCGACTTTCAGCCTTGAGGCCCCGCAAGGGTCCGTGCGGGTGGATGGCAGTACGCATCACACACACCTGTGGCCGCGCGTCGCGGTCGTGGGCGAGAACGGTGCGTTTCAGATCATGCGCGAGTCTGCGCGACCTGTGGCGCCAGATCCCTATCTGGTCGCTTTGGAGAACTCTCTGGATGACCTTGTGGCAGACGCAAACCTTGGGCGTTTTTGATGGCCCGGTTCCGTCTGCGGGATTTACGGGGCCTTTTCGTGGTCATTGTGCACCCGCGCGATCCTGACGGTCAGGCAATGCTTGAACAGATGGAGCGGATCGGCTGCAAGACTGAGCTTGTCTGGCCTCCAAAGCGGGAACTTCCCACGAACGCGGACGTCGTGTTTCTGGGCTTGTTTTTCGATAATCGCAAAGATCTGACCGACATGATCCGGCGTTCGGAAAAGCCGGGCCCCGCTATCATCGGTGTTGTCGATTATGAGAACCCGGCCATGCTTGAGTTCGTGCTGGAGATCGGCGCGATCGCAGTCACCTCGAAACCCGTACGCAGTTTCGGAATTTTGACCAATCTCGTGGTTGGTTACGCCAACAGTCTGCGAGAGCAGGAGGCGCAAGACCGAATCGCCCGGCTTGAAAAGAAGCTCCTCGGGAAGAGAAATATCGCCGAAGCGAAGACCGTTCTCATCCGAATGCACGGGATGAATGAAGAAGACGCCTATAAATTAATCAGAGAGCGCGCAATGGATAAGCGAATGACGATTGAGGACATGGCACAGGCCATTATCGACGCAAACCATCTTTTATCAGGCCCCTAAGCTGATTAACCTTTTTTATACATGGTTGGCCAATGATGCCCGGCCGTCCCAAGTATAGCGGTCACTAGCCTTCTCTTAATGGCGGGGACCGTCGGCGATATGGTGCAACGCTGCCTCTGATCGCCACCCCGGCAAATTGGGTTTCCAATCCCGCAACCAGTCTCTGCAAGTGGCGCACGAAGTGCGTCCGGGTCTTGGCATCTCGCCAAGTTCAGGACGCGCGTGCCGCGATTGAGAGCGTCCGCCAACACCTTCGCATCGGTCACATGGTGCTTTGACGACGCCTTCATCAACGTGCGCCCCCACAATTTCAATCCCACATGGAGTACATGACAATGACGCAGAACCGTCGGAATTTTTTGAAAGGGTCAGCCGCTTATGGCGCGGCTGCCGCACTTGGCCCGAGTGTGTGGGCTGCCCCCGCACGCGCAAACTCTGTCATCGACGTTGGCGTTCTGTTCTCGCTGACGGGCGGTCTGTCGATCGTTGAGCAGTCGCTGGCAGACGCCACGTTGATGGCGATCGATGAGATCAATGCCGCGGGCGGCGTGATGGGCATGGAGTTGAACCCGATCACCGAGGATGGCGCGTCAGATAGCCGGACCTTCAACGAGCGCGCATCGAAGCTGGTTCTGCGGGACCGCGTACCCACCGTCTTCGGCTGCTACACCTCAGCCTCGCGCAAGGCGGTGCTGCCGATTTTTGAGCGTCGCAACAACATGCTCTTCTACCCGACCTATTACGAGGGCTTCGAGTGCTCAAAGAACGTTGTGTACACCGGCGCCGTGCCGAACCAGCAGCTCTCGAACTACATCCCGTGGATCATCAACACGCTGGGCAAGAAGAAATTCTTCATCGTCGGGTCGAACTACATTTACCCGCGTGAAATGGCCAAAGTCTCCAAGATCCTGATCGAGCAGAACGGCGGAGAATGGGTCGCGGACGAATACCTGGAGCTGGGTCACTCCGAATGGGGTGCAATGGTGTCCCGGATCAAGTCGTCGGGCTGCGACGTGGTCCTGTCCAACGTGGTCGGCGACTCCGTGATCGCGTTCTACCGCGAATTCCGCAATCAGGGCCTGACCCATGACGCGTTGCCGATCTGCGCAACCGTGACCTCCGAGATCGAGATCGCCGCCATGGGTGCCGAGGTCGCTGCGGGCTCCTTCACGTCCTTCCCCTACTTCCAGGCGATCGACACGACAGCGAACAACGACTTCATTGAACGCTACCGCACATTCGTGGGCGATGGCTCTGCCGTGACGCAACACGCGCTCGAATGCTCCTACTTCCAGGTATACCTTTGGAAACAGGCGATTGAGAAAGCCGGAGAGGTCACGCCGGATGCAATCCGGGCAGGCATTGGCGGTCAGACCTTTGACGCGCCGAACGGGACCGTAACGGTCGATCCCGAGAACCTGCACACCTATCTGACACCGCGCATTGCGCAGTGGGGCGACGACGGTCAGGGCGAGATCATCGACGAATATCCCGAACCGATCCGCCCGCTTCCCTACGTCGCCTACGGCGAAACCGATGGGGATCTGTTCTGCAACGGCTCCGGGCTCGACTCGTCCCGTCTCTAACTCCAATCCGGTGGGCGCCCCCACCCGGTGCCCGCCATCCGCACCCCTCCCTCGGAGTCCGCAATGTTTGAAGCCATTTTCATCGGTCTATCGCTGACATCAGTCCTACTGCTCATCGCATTGGGACTATCCATCACCTACGGGGCGATGGGTGTTATCAATATGGCGCACGGAGAGCTGGTCATGATCGGCGCCTACACGGCGGTGCTGGCCGGCATCTACCTTGGCTTCAACATCTTCTGGTCATTGCCCTTGGCGTTCATCGTCGCGGCTCTGGTCGGCATGCTGATCGAGCGCGTGGTCATCCGACGGCTTTACGGGAGGATCATCGACACCCTGCTGGCCACCTGGGGTGTCGCGATCATCCTGCAACAGCTCATCCGGCTGGAATTCGGCCTGACCTTCTTCGGCATCAACGTCGAGGGCCTTGGGCCGGGCCTGCAAAACATGCGCGTGCCCACCTTCATGATGCAGCCCTTCGACCTGATGGGGCTGTCGATCCAGCCCTACCGCACGTTCATTATGTTCGTGACCATCCTTCTGACCGCGCTCACATGGTATCTGATGTATCGCACGCCCATCGGGGTTCAGGTACGCGCGATCATGCGCAATCCGCAGATGGCCGCGGCCTGCGGCATCGACGTGCGCCGAGTCTCTGCCCTCACCTTCGCCTATGGGTCGGGGCTTGCGGGCGTCGCGGGTGTCCTGCTGGCCGGGTTCCGAACGGTGATGCCCGAGATGGGTGCAACGGTCGTTGTCGATGGGTTCCTTGTGGTCGTCGTCGGCGGTGTGGGCAGCCTGCTTGGCACCATCCTGTCCGCAGCCCTTCTGGGCCAGATCAACGGCGTCGTGTCGCTCTTGTCGAATGACATCATCGCACGGGCCGTCGTCTTTGGCGTGGTCATTGCCATCATTTTGTGGCGGCCGCGTGGCCTGTTCTCCTTCAAATCAAGGTAAGCCAATATGATGAACCGCATCTTCACGTTGGGCGACCGGGCTGTCTATGCTGTATTCATCGTCATCATCCTGGCCCTGCCGCTGCTCGTCGAGGACGTCTTCTGGCTGAACCGCATCGCCAAATATCTGGTCTTCGGGATGCTTGGCCTCGCGGTGGCGCTGTCCTGGGGATACGCGGGCATCCTCAACCTGGGCCAGGGGCTGTTCTTCGGGCTTGGCGCCTACATGGTGGCGATGTCGCTGAAGCTGCAAAGCCCCACCTCGCTGCAACAGGGGTCCGACAAGCCGATCCCGGATTTCATGCTCTGGAACGCAGAGCCCGGGGCGCCGACGGACCTGTGTTGCATCGTCACCGGGTCGTGGCTGTGGCTCCCTTTTCAGGCGCAATGGTTCGGCATGCTCATGGCGGTCGTGGTGCCGGTGGTCTTCGCGCTGATTATCTCCTCAACGATCTTCCGGTTGCGGGTATCTGGCGTCTACGTGGCGATCATCACGCTGGCGCTGGTGCTTCTGGCGCGGCTGTTGTTCATCGACCTTCAACCGATCACCAATGGCTTCAACGGCCTGACTGATCTGGGCTGGCTCACCGTGGCGGGCATCGAGTTCGACCCCTTCATGGTCGCGACCTACTATATCGTCGCGGTGTCGCTGTCGGTGGTCCTCCTGCTGTCGCGCTGGCTAATCTCGACCCGCGCGGGGCTGATCCTGCAATCAACCCGCGATGACCCGAACCGCTCGCGGTATCTGGGCTATGACGTCGCCTCCTATCAGGTGTTCTTTTTTACCGTCTCAGGCGGGATCGCGGGCTTTGCGGGGATGCTCTTTGTCATCGTTTCCGAGTTCGCCACGCCGACCTATTTCGACATCGCCTTCTCGATCTCGATGGTGGTCTGGGCTTCCGTCGGCGGGCGCTCTTCGCTGATCGGGGCTGCGCTGGGCGCCATTCTGATCAACACCATCGAGGCCTCGGTCTCCGAAAGCGAGATCTTTCAGGAGGCGTGGCGGCTGATCATCGGGGTCATTTTTGTCCTTGTCGTCTTGTATCTGCCGCGCGGTCTTGCCGGGCTGGCACAAGACATGCTGACCCGGGTTGTCGCGTTGACCGGGCGCGCGCGCGGTCAGGACGGCCAGTCTAGCAAAAGCGCTGCGGAATAAGGGGGCACACCAGATGACAGCTGCATTGACGATTGAGGGGCTGGAGGTCGATTTCGGCGGCTTCAAGGCGGTGGATGGGATGACGACCGTCATTCAGGACGGTGAACTGCGGGTCATCCTTGGGCCGAATGGTGCGGGCAAGACCACGTTGATGGATCTGATCAGCGGCAAGACCGGCGTGACGGGTGGCAAGGTTCACCTCTTTGGCCGGGACATCACCAACCGCCCCGAGCATGAAATCGCGCGGGCGGGCGTCGGGCGCAAGTTTCAGATCCCGTCCGTGTTCCGCGACCTCTCGGTGTTGCAGAACCTCGAAGTCGCTGTCAGCCATGAGCCCCGCGTCTTTCGCAACCTCCGGCTGGGCATGTCCGCCGCCGATCGCAAGCGCATCGACGAGGTCATCGAGCTGACCGGGCTGGAGTCGGTGCTTTCCACGCTCGCGGGCGATCTGAGCCACGGCCAGATGCAGTGGCTGGAGTTGGGCATGCTCATCACGCAGCAGTCGCGCGTGATCCTGTTGGATGAACCAACAGCGGGGATGACCCAGGGCGAAACCTCGAAAACCGCCGAGATCATCATGCGCCTGAAGGGGACGCACACGATCCTTGTCGTCGAACACGACATGGCCTTCGTGCGCAAGATCGCCGAGCGCGTGACGGTCATGCATCTTGGCAAGCTGCTCGCCGAGGGCCCCATGGCCAAGATCGAGGCCGACCCAGCCGTGCGCGAAGCCTATCTCGGATCGGGAGGGCCGCACTGATGCTGACCCTGAGCAATGTGAACAGCTTCTATGGCCGCAGTCAGGCCCTGCATGATCTGAGCTTCGAGGCCCCCGAAGGACAGATCGTCGCCATCCTTGGCCGCAACGGCGTGGGCAAGACCACCCTTTTGCGCACGATTATCGGACTGACAGACCGGGTCGAGGGGCGCATTGACCTCTCAGGGGAAGAAATCGGCTGCATGCCGACCCATGCGCGCGCGCGCGCGGGCATCGCTTATGTGCCTCAGGGCCGGATGATCATCCCCGACTTCAGCGTCCGTGAGAACATCCTGATGGGCGGTTTCGCCGCCTCCGGCAAGCGTGCCATTCCCCAAATCGTCGGCGAGCTGTTCCCCTACCTGATGGACAATCTGGACCGCCCCGGCGGTGTGCTGTCGGGCGGTCAGCAGCAGCAACTGGCCATCGCGCGCGCCTTGGCCTGCGACCCCAAAATCCTGCTCATGGACGAGCCGACGGAAGGTATCCAGCCCAACATCGTGCACCAGATCGAGGATTGCATCATCCGGCTCAACACCGAGCTGAGTCTTACGATCCTTCTGGTGGAACAGAATGTCGATTTCGCGAAACGGGCGGCGCGCACGTTCGCCATGATCGAGCACGGCACATCGGTCGCTGCCGGCGCCATCGCGGAGCTGTCCGACGAGGTCGTGTCGCGGCACATGGCGATCTGATGGAAATCTATACCGCCATACTCGGCAAGGCCGACGCGCCGGAACACCACGACGCGATCCACCAGTTGGCGCATCAGCACGCGGTGGATGTGGTCCGCCTGTCGCGCGCAGATCTGGCGCGGCGTCGCTTGCGCACCCGCACGGAGGCCGGCGCGGAGGTCGCGATTGCACTGCCCCGCAACCAAAAGCTGTTCGAAGGCGCGGTGCTTGCGTTGAAAGAGGACAGCGCGCTCGTCGTCCGCGTCGAGACCGAGCACTGGCTGCGCCTGACACCGCGCGACGCCGCCGCCGCCCTGAGGCTTGGATACTTTTGCGGCAACCTGCATTGGCGCGTCCGCTTTGAACAAACCGATGTGCTGGTCGCCGTCGAGACCGAAGAGCGCGTGTATCTGGAGCGTCTGGAGGGTCTGGTATCCGAAGGTGCGGTTGCCGTGGTTGCGGGCGGCGGAGACGACGCATGACCGGAGCAACCGACACGATGATCCGGCTTTTGCAGGTCTCGGACAGCTCTTTTCCATCGGGGGCCTTCGCGTTCTCATCCGGGTTGGAGACGCTGATCAACGAGGGCCGCGTCACGGATGCGGCGGCCATCAGCGGGGTGCTGACCGGACAGGTTTTGCCCCGCTGGGCCAGCTTCGACCGGCCTTTTCTGCTCGCGGCTTATGACGCGCAGGCGGATTTGGACCGCTTGGCAGAGATTGACGCACGCTGCCATGCGCAGAACACGGCAGATCGGCTGGCGGAGGCCGCGCGGCGGATCGGGCGGTCGCTTTTGTCGGTGCATGCCCGGATCGGGACACCCGGGACCGCTGCATACCGTGCCGCCATCCGCGCACCCCATCTGCGCGACGCCACGGGATATGAACCGGTCGTGCAGGGGTTGATCGGGGGCGGCCTTGGGCTGACCGCTGCCCAGTCCGAGCTCAGCGCGCTGCATTCAGTCTCCATGGCGTTCGTGTCCGCAGCCGTCCGTTTGGGGCGGCTGGGCGCCATTGAGGCGCAAGCGATCCTCGCCGCTGCCGCTCCAAAAATGGCGGAGATCCTGGACGCCCCGGTGCCCACGCGCCCGGGCGCGTTTTCGCCGCTGGCAGAGATCGCGGCCCTGCGGCGCAACGCGGCCCAAGTCAGCCTTTTTGCAACATGATGAGAGTGTGATTGATGCTTCTGACCCCCACGGAACTTGAACGGCTGACGATCTTCACGGCCGCTGAACTGGCCCGCAAGCGTCGCGCGCGGGGTCGCCGGCTGAATGCGCCCGAGGCGGTCGCGCTGATCTGCGATGAAATCCTTGAAGGGGCGCGCGACGGCGCGTCTGTGGCCGAGCTGATCAGCTTCGGCTCGACCGTTTTGAACAGTGATGACGTCATGCCCGGCGTCTCGACGCTGTTGCCGATGATCCAGGTGGAGGCGGTCTTTCCCGACGGCACCAAGCTGGTCACGGTGCACGACCCGATCCGCCCGGGCGCGGAGCCGATGGACGAAACGGTCGGCCAACCGGGGGAAATTCGCGCGGGCGACGGTGTGGTTGAACTGAACGCAGGCCGCGAGAAAACGACCCTTTACGTCAAAAACGAGGGGGATCGGCCGATACAGGTCGGCAGCCACTATCATTTCTTCGAGGCCAACAAGGCGCTCGATTTTGACCGGGCGGCGGCGTTTGGCTTTCGGTTGGATATTCCCGCAGGCACGGCTGTGCGCTTCGAGCCGGGGCAGGAAAAGGAAGTCACGCTCTGCACCTTTGGCGGCAAAAAGCATCTGACAGGGCTCAATAATCTGACACGCGGCGAAGGCAAGGAGGCCGCGGTGGAGCGCGCCCGTGCCGCCGGATACAGGGGGGCCTGAGCATGGCAACGATGACCCGCGCGGAATATGCCGCGATGTTCGGCCCGACCAAGGGCGACATGATTCGGCTGGCCGATACGGAGCTTTGGGCCGAGATCGAGCACGATTTCACCTCCTACGGGGATGAGTGTCTGCACGGCGGCGGCAAGACCCTGCGCGATGGTCTGGGGATGGCGGTGGGTGTGACAAGCGCCCAAGGCTCGCTGGATATGCTGATCTGCAATGTCGTCGTGATCGACGCCGTGACGGGTATCGTGAAGGGCGATATCGGCATCAAGGACGGCAAGATCGTCGGGATCGGCAAGGCGGGCAATCCCGACGTGATGGACGGCGTGGACCCGCGCCTGATCGTGGGCGCAGGCACCACGGTGCGCGATGCCGAAGGCTTGATCGCGACCGCCGGTGCGATTGATGTGCACGTGCATTTCGACAGCGCGCAACTGGTGGAACACGCGATCTCAAGCGGCATCACGACAATGCTCGGCGGATCGCTTGGCCCCATCACGGTGGGCATTGACTGCGGCGGGGTCTTCAATGTCGGCAAGATGCTTCAGGCGTCCGAGCAATGGCCGATGAACTTCGGCTTTCTGGGACGCGGCAACGCGCACCTCCCCGAAGCGATGCACGAGCAGATCAAGAACGGCGCCCTTGGGCTGAAGATCCATGAGGATTGGGGCGCCATGCCCGCCGCCATCGATGCCTGCCTCAGCGCGGCGGACGAGCTGGATTTTCAGGTCCAGATCCACACCGACACCCTGAACGAAAGCGGCTTTCTGGAAAACACGCTCGCGGCCATCGGTGACCGCGTCATCCACATGTATCACACAGAGGGCGCGGGGGGTGGCCACGCGCCGGACATCATCCGTGTCGCGGGCATCGCCAATTGCCTGCCGTCTTCCACCAATCCGACCAATCCGTTCACCGTCAACACCTTCGACGAACACCTCGACATGACGATGGTGTGCCACCACCTCAACCCGTCGATCCCCGAGGACGTGGCCTTTGCCGAAAGCCGTATCCGCGCGCAGACCATCGCCGCCGAAGACATCCTGCACGATATGGGCGCGATCTCGATGCTGGGCTCCGATAGTCAGGGGATGGGCCGTATCCATGAGGTGATCTGTCGGACATGGCAGTTGGCGTCCAAGATGCGGGTTCAGCGCGGACGCCTGCCCGAAGAAACCACGGCGCGCGGCGATAACGAACGGATCAAACGCTACATCGCCAAATACACCTACAACGCCGCCAAGTGCTTCGGCATCGACGCCCATGTCGGATCGCTGGAGCCCGGCAAGATGGCGGACATCGTCCTGTGGCGGCCGGGGTATTTCGGGATCAAGCCGGAGCTTGTCGTGAAGGGCGGCTTCATCGCATGGGGCGCGATGGGCGACAGCGCGGCGTCCCTGATGACCTGCGAGCCTTTGATCATGCGGCCGCAATGGGGAGCCTTTGGTCGGGCCGCGCCGACCCTGGGCGCCTGTTTCGTCAACCCGCGCGCCATCGCGGGCGGGCTTCAGGAGCGGTTGGACATTCGCAAGCCGCTTTTGCCCGCCGTGGGCTGCCGGACCCTGAGCAAGGCCGACATGCTGCACAACAAAGCTCTGCCCGACATCCGCGTCGATCCCGCCACCTTCGATGTCTTTGTCGACGGCGCACTGGCAACCTGTGACCCAGCGACCGAGCTTCCCCTGACGCAAAGGTATATGCTGCGATGACCCAGACCGCTCCCCTTTCCGGCACCCTTCCAACCGGACCCGCACGTGTGGGGATTGGCGGCCCCGTGGGGTCAGGCAAGACGGCCTTGATCGAGGCGCTGATCCCGATCTTTCGCAGCCGCGCCGTCGAGGTCGCGGTCGTCACGAACGATCTTGTGACCAAGGAAGACGCGCGCCGCTTGCAGGCGGGCGGGTTGATCGACCCCGAACGCGTTGTCGCCGTGGAGGCAGGCGCCTGCCCGCACACCGTGATCCGGGAAGACCCAACGCTCAACATCGCCGCCGCCGACGATCTGGAAGCGCGCTATCCCGAGCTGGACCTGATCCTGATTGAAAGCGGCGGCGACAACCTTGCCTCGACCTTTTCACTGGATCTGGTGGATTGGTGGATGTTCGTCATCGACGTGGGCCAGGGCGACGACATCCCGCGCAAGCGGGGCCCCGGCATCATGCTGTGCGACCTGCTGGTGATCAACAAGCTGGACATCGCTCCCCATGTCTTTGTCGATGCCGCCGACATCGTGGCCGAAGCGCGGGAGGTGCGGGCGGGCAAAGCCGTCGTCGGCTGTCGCTGCAAGGGCGCGCAGATTGAAGGCGTGGATGACATTGCCGACGCGATCATGCGCGATGTCCTGTTCCGGCAGGTCGCCGCATGAACGTAGCCAGCGCCTCCCTGCCTGCGCGGTCCGTGCGTGGTGCGCTCAGCTTTGCCAGCGTCGCCGGGCGCACCCATCTGATGGGCCAGCACACGCCGCATCCGTTTCATATCACGCGGCCCTTTCGGCATCCCTTTGACCCGCAGGGCATGGTCACGCTTTATCTGCAAAGCTCATCGGGCGGCATCTACGGCGACGATGATCTGGCGCTGTCCGTTGACGTGCAACCAGGTGCAGCCGTGCATCTGACCACCCAGGCCTCCACCGTTGTGCATGACGCGCGCAGTCGTCCCGGCGCCTGTCAGACCGTGACGCTGAATGTGGGCCAAGGCGCGCTGCTGGAATACCTGCCGGACCCCGCGATCCTGATGGCGGGCGCACGGCTCACAACCCGCATCCGTGCGCATCTGGCCGAGGGGGCGACGGTTCTGCTGGCCGATGCGCAGCTTTGCCATGACCCCGACGGCACCGGCCGCCCGTTCGAGGCACTGGATTGCGAGATTGCGGTGTCGGACGCCGCAGGGGAGACACCGCTTTTTCTGGACCGCTTCACCCTGCACGGCGCTGACTGGCTTACCCGCACGGGAGGCTATCGATGCGCCGGAACGGTGCTGTTGGCAGGCGACACATCGGCCGGCGGCGCGATGCTTGAGGCCGCCGAAAGTCTGCCCGCTGTCTACGCCGGGCTCTCGACCCTCACCGATCGCAAGATCAGCGTCCTGCGCTTTCTAGCGGAGGATGGCGTGGCGCTGAGCCGGGCGCTCAAAACCATCTGGAGCGCCACGCGCGAAGCTTTGACAGGAACCACCCCCGCGGCCCGACGAAAGTAGCCGCTGTCCCATTTCACTGCGGGCAACCGTCCCGTGGTCCACCCAAGTGCTGGCCCCCAGCACGTCCAACGCAATAAAGGAGACATCAGATGTACCACGGAGATATCGGAAGCAGTAACGACACGGTCGGCGTGGCTGTCGTGAACTACAAGATGCCCCGGCTGCACACCAAGGCCGAGGTGATCGAGAACTGTCACGCCATTGCCGACATGCTCAAGGGCATGAAGAAGGGGCTGCCGGGCATGGATCTGGTGATCTTCCCCGAATACTCCAGCCATGGCATCATGTATGATGAGACCGAGATGTATGAGACCGCCTCGGCGATCCCCGGCGAGGAGACCGCAATCTTCGCGGCCGCCTGCCGCGAAGCGGACGTCTGGGGGGTGTTTTCCCTCACCGGGGAGCGCCATGAGGAGCACCCAAACAAGGCCCCCTACAACACGCTCATCCTAATGAACAACAAGGGCGAGATCGTCCAGAAATACCGTAAGATCATGCCCTGGGTGCCGATCGAGGGCTGGTATCCCGGCAATTGCACCTATGTCAGCGAAGGCCCCAAGGGCCTGAAGATGAGCCTGATCATCTGCGATGACGGCAATTATCCCGAGATCTGGCGCGACTGCGCGATGAAGGGTGCGGAGCTGATTGTCCGGTGTCAGGGCTATATGTATCCCTCAAAGGACCAGCAGGTGGTCATGGCCAAGGCGATGGCCTGGGCCAACAACACCTATGTGGCGGTCGCCAATGCCACGGGCTTTGACGGCGTCTACAGCTACTTTGGCCACTCCAGCATCGTGGGTTTCGACGGGCGCACGCTTGGCGAATGCGGGACCGAGGAGATGGGCATCCAATATGCGCAGTTGTCGGTATCGATGATCCGCGATGCCCGCCGCACCGCGCAGTCCAACAACCATTTGTTCAAGCTCGTCCACCGTGGCTACACCGGCATGATCAACTCGGGCGATGGCGACAAGGGCAAGGCGGAAATGCCCTACGACTTCTACCGCAAGTGGGTCGAGGACCCCGAAGGCACCCGCGAAATGGTGGAGGCGATGACCCGCCCGACCGTGGGTGTGGCGGAATCCCCCATCGAGGGCCTGCCAAACGAGACAGCCGACAAACCCCATCGCTGACCCGCGTTCCCCGAGCTGGGCGCGCTCAGGATCATCTGCGCGCCCTATGTGTGGCGACCCCGGGGTCGCCAGCACCCCTTCCGATGGAGAGACCATGACCCCCAGCAGTCCCCTAGAGGCCTACCGCCTGCCAAAGGCCCCCGCATGGCACGCGACCGGAGACGAGCTTGCGCTCTTTTCCGCAGCCTTTGCCGTCAAGCTGCCGGTTATGCTGAAGGGGCCGACCGGCTGCGGCAAGACCCGGTTTATCGAGCATATGGCAGCAACGCTCGATCGTCCGCTCGTCACGGTGTCATGCCACGAAGACATGACCGCCTCCGATCTTGTCGGGCGGTATCTGCTTGGGCCCGATGGCACCCACTGGCAGGACGGCCCCCTGACCTTGGCGGTGCGCCATGGGGGGATCTGCTACCTCGATGAGATCGTCGAGGCGCGGCAGGACACCACCGTGATCATCCATGCGCTGACCGATGATCGCCGGATCTTGCCGCTGGAAAAGAAGGGCGAGCTGGTGCGCGCCCATCCCGACTTTCACCTCGTGATCTCCTACAACCCCGGCTACCAGTCGGTGCTGAAGGATCTCAAGGAATCCACCAAGCAGCGGTTTTGCGCGCTGGATTTCGACTACCCCGCGCCTGAGATCGAGGCTCAGATCGTCGCCGCGGAGGCTGGCATCTCGGCGCAAACCGCCGCGATACTTGTGCAGATCGGTGAGAAAAGCCGCAACCTGCGAGGGCAAGGCCTGAGCGAGGGTGCCTCGACGCGGATGCTGATCCATGCGGGGCGGCTGATGCAGCAGGGACTGAGCGTTCCCGACGCCTGCCGTCTGGCGATGATCATGCCCATCACCGATGATCCCGACATGCGCGCGGCCCTCGCGGCGGCCGTCGATGCCTTTTGCTGACATGGTGCGCGTATCGCCTGTTGCTCCGCCCGATACGGCCCTCACACCGGCTGTCCGCGCCGCCTTTCCGGGACCGCGCTTGGCCGAGTTCCGCGCCGCCCATGATCGCCTCGCCAAGGCAGGCTACGGGGTCGCGGTGCCGCGCAGTTTTCAGCAGGTCGCGCCCATCGTCGCCACGGCCCTCAACACCGATCAGGCGCTTGGATTGGCCCCCGCCGCCTCGAGGCTCGCCATTGGCACGGCCCCGCGGACGGCGGCGGTGTTTCTGGATCTGGCGGTCCCGATGGCCCGTCGCCTGCGCACACCGCAGGGCTTCTCGGCATGGGTCGCGCTGATCCTGTCGATGATCAAACCCGCGCCTGAATCCATCGCGCCCTTGCTTGCCAGGGCCGAGATGCTGGTTGAGCGGCTAGGGTTGGACGCGCTGTCGGCTTGGGTGCAGACGGGCCTGCGGCTAGGCGCCGGCGACGCGGTCAAGCGGGAGCGGTTCTTCTCGCTCGACATGGCAGAGGCGCAACGCCTTCTGGAACGCTACGCGGGCGAGGACACCTTCCAAAGCCTTGAGGGCGAATTGCGCGCCTTTCACCGTGCGCTCTGGGGCCGGATGCCGCCGCTGCGCGAAGCACTGCCCTTGGGCCGGGGTCACGCCGCGCTGCGGGCCAGCTTCGGTGCGGGCGTCGTGCAGCTTCCGGCAAGCTTCAGCGGACATCGCGGGCGGGAACGCGCCGTCTACAAGGCTGCCTTGGCGCACATCGGCGCGCACATGGCCTACGGCGGGCCGCGCTACCGGGTGGGACAGCTCAAACCTTTGCAGATCGCGGTCGTGTCCCTGATCGAGGATGCGCGCGTCGAATATCTGGCCCGGCGCGAGATGCCGGGGCTGGCGCGGCTGTGGTTGCCGTTTCACACGGTGGATCCCGACGGGATGGCGACCACGCCGTCCCTGTTTGCGCGCCTCGCGCGCGCCCTGATCGACCCCGATTTCCCGATCAAACACCATTGGGTGCAAAAGGGTGTGACGATGTTCCGCGATGGCATGGGCCAGATCGAAAACCCCGCTTTGTCGCGTCATATCGGGAATATCCTCGGCAATGATCTCGGCCAGACTCGCGTGCAGTTCAACGCCCGCAACTACGTCGTGCAGCCCGCCTACCGGGACGATAATCTGGGCCTGTGGGCGCTGCCACCCGAGACCGATGCGCCGACCCAGCAGCATCAGATCGAGATCACCACGCAGGATTTGCACAAATCCCAGCTGAGTGACGCGCCGCAACAGCGCAAGCAAAGCCACCCAAAGGATCAACAGCCCGACACCGGAGCGGAGGCCGTGTCCGCAGCCCCCGCCACGCCCGAGGCCGGCCGCGTGGTCGCCCATGTCCCGGAATACGACCATGTGACCGGCTCCGAACGGCGCGATTGGGTGACGGTCAAGGCCTATGAGCCCGGTCCCGGCGATCCGCTCTTCTGGCGCAAACTGGAGGAGCGTCACGGCGGGTTGCTGGCCCGGATCGGGGCCTTGGTGCGGGCCGCGTCCGTCGGTCGCGCGCGCCGTCTGAAACGGCAGGGCGAAGGCGAGACGCTGGATCTGGACGCGGCGATCGAGGCCGCCATCAACCTGCGCTCCGGGCAAACACCGGACCCGCGGGTCTATGAAGGTGTGTCGCCCCCGGAGCGGTCCATTGCGGTGCACCTCCTGCTCGACATCTCGCAATCCACCGATGATGCGGTCTTTCCCGGCGGGCCAAAGGTCATCAGCTTGCTGCGCGATGCCTCGGCACTGCTGGCCCATGCGATGGACACGCTGGGCGACCCGCTCGCGATCACCGCGTTCGCCTCCGATGGGCGCGAAGACCTGCGGGTCGTGCCCGTCAAACGCTTCGGGGATGCCCTGACGCCGCTCACCGGTATGGCGCTGTCGGGGCTGAGCGCGGGCTATTCCACACGCATCGGCGCCGCGATCCGCTACGCGGGCCAGCAGCTTGAGGATGTGCCCTGCCATCGGCGGCTCCTGCTGGTCGTCACGGACGGAGAGCCTTCAGACATCGACGTCCCCGATCCCGACTACCTCGCCCAGGACGCCAAACGGGCGGTGCAATCGCTGAACGCGCGCGGGATGGATACGTTTTGCATCGCTTTGGGCCAGGCCGCGGGCCAGCGCCACAGCGAAATCTTCTCGCGTCGGGGCTTTCTTCAGTTGGACCGGCTGGAGGCGCTGCCCGAAAAACTACCCGCGCTTTACCTCAGGATGACCCGGTAACCCGTTACGGGAAAATGAAAACGGCTGCTTTAGGGCCGACATAAATAAAGGAGACACCGCATGAGCTGGCTGGAACATTCTGTCATGGCCCGAAAGGGCGTGGCCAAGGGAAAGGCTGGGGAGCGCCATAGCCTCAGCATCGCTGAGCAAGGCGCGTTTCACTACGTCTACGGCCCGTTCGTCGAGCCGACGCTGCGCGTGGCGCCGGGGGCCATCGTGACGATTGAGACCCACGATGCCTTCGAAGGCAAGATCACCGGCGAAACCGACAAACCGTCGGAAAAGCTGAATTTCCCGTTTCTCAACCCCCAGTCCGGCCCGATCCACGTTGAAGGCGCCGAAAAGGGCGACGCCCTTGCGGTGCGCATCCTGTCGATCACGCCGCGCGGGCCGCAACCTGTGGGCACCACTTGCCTGATCCCGGAATTCGGCGGCCTTGTCGGCACTGGCAGCACCGCCATGCTCACTGCGCCACTGCCCGAAGTGGTCAAGAAAATCCGCGTGGATGAGGCAGGCGTCCATTGGTCCGACACGCTGACCCTGCCTTATGAGCCCTTCATCGGCACCATCGGCACCTCCCCCGAGATCGAGGCGATTTCCTCGCTCCAGCCGGACTACTACGGCGGCAACATGGATATGCCCGATGTGGCACCGGGGGCGATCATCTACCTGCCGGTGCACACGGAGGGCGGCTATCTCTATCTCGGGGATTGCCACGCCATTCAAGGGGATGGCGAGCTTTGCGGCGTGGCGCTTGAGATCCCCGCAACGGTGGAATTGCAGATCGATCTGATCAAGGGCCACGGCAACGGCTGGCCGCATCTGGAGACCGAGGAGATGATGATGTTCATCGGCTCGGCCCGCCCGCTGGAGGACGCCACGCGCATCGCCTACCGCGAGCTTGTCCGGTGGGTCGCCGAGCAAACCGGGCAGAGCGAAACCGACGCCTACATGCTTTTGACCATGTGCGGGAAGGTCCGTCTGGGCAACATGGTGGACCCAAAATACAGCGTCGGCGCGTCCATTGCGAAACGCTATCTGACCGGCGCGGCGGATGCCTGACGCCCCCGACACCCCCTCCATCTCACCCTGAAAGGACATATCATGCCCCAAGACACCGTCGCTGACCCGCACTCCACATCCATCGACCTCGACAGCCTCACGGTTGACAGCATCGCAAAAGGCTTGCGCAGCGGGGCCTTCACCGCCGAGGCGATCACGCGCGCCTGCCTTGCGCAAATTGCCGCGACAAATGGCAAATACAATGCGATCATTTTCCACAATGAAGCGGGCGCGTTGGAGACCGCCCGCGACGTGGATCGCCGCCTTGCCGCAGGGGAGCCTTTGGGGCCATTGGCCGGTGTGCCGGTCGTCATCAAGGACCCCATGGACATGGTTGGCTTTCCGACGACCGCGGGCTGGCGCCTTCTGTATTCCGGCACCGGCGGCGTTGACCTGATGCCCGGCACGGATAGCCCGGTCGTGGCACGGATGCGCGCGGCGGACGCCGTCATCCTTGGCAAAACCAACGTGCCCGTGCTGAGCCACACAGGCAGCCACGCAAATGACAGCTGGGCCGGGCCGACCCTGAACGTGGCCATCGAGGACCGCGTGCCCGGTGGCTCCAGCGCCGGAACCGCCGCCGCCGTTGCAGCCAAAATGTGTGTCGTCGGACTTGCGGAAGAAACCGGGGGGTCCATTCAAAACCCCGCATCGGCGCAGGGGCTTGTCGGGATCAAGCCGACCATCGGTCTGGTGCCAAACGCGGGCGTTGTCCCCTTGTCGGCCAATCGCGATGTCGTGGGGCCGATCACGCGCAATGTGACGGACGCGGCTCTGTGTCTCGACGTTCTGGTCGGCTACAGCGCCGAGGACCCAAAGACCCTTGCCAGCGTCGGCAAGATCCCGGGCAAAGGCTACACCGCCGCGCTCTCTCCCAAGGCGTTGGAGGGCAAACGGCTGGGTCTTTACGGCCCGGGCTGGCGCAACCAGCCGCTCTGCCCCGAGACCACCGCGCTATACGAACGGGCGCAAACGGAATTGACCGCCGCAGGCGCCATTCTGATCAACGACCCGTTTGAGGGCAGCGGTTTCGCAGGCTTGCGGAAACCCACGCCGCCCACGCCGAATTTCGATGGCCGGGGTCTGGAATCCATCGCCTACGACTTGCAGTGCTACTTCACCCGCCTCGGCCCCGACGCCGCCATCAAGACCTACGCCGAGTTCGTCGCAGCCACCGCATCCGAGAACCCCTTCGGTCCTGAAGGCGTCTTGTCCTTCCTGCCCTCGCTGCCCGACTTCCAGGCCGCAATGGAGGATCCAACCGCCCCACCCGTTCTGCCGGAATTCATCGCGTTGAAGGCCGCCTACCTTGAGATCTTTGACCGCGTGTTCGATGCCTTCGAATTGGACGGCCTCGTCTTTCCGCAAATGCGCGAGGAAGTGCCCGGCCTGCATTCAAAGGAGACGATTCAGGAAACGACCGTCGGAGAGTTGAACATCGCGGGTCTTCCTGCCGTCACCGTGCCTGCGGGGGCTTACGCATCCTCGGCGCCGTTTGAGCTCATTTTCCTCGGTCGTTTGTGGCAGGAGCCTGAATTGCTCGCACAGGCTTTTGCGTATGAACAAGCTTCAGGGTATTCTGCATAAAGGAATGAGCGGTCTGGGCTCGCGCTCAGAAATTGGAAAGGGGCTGTTGTTTTAGTCGTCGTGTTTAGCTTTGCCTCGGGATCGGAGGTTGAGCTTGCCGTGCACGTCACCGTTAAGCATGCTCCCTTTCGACGCGAGGGCATTTTCCGAGATGACTGCTTGAACGAACCCCTGTTCGCATCGCGTGCATCTGCCCGATCGGAGATAAGACCATGGAAGGAGGACCACAACCAAGACCGGCCGCATTCGTCACTGTGCGATCTCACGCCCAACGCGTTTATGTTCTAAATGACGTTGCAAAAGCAGGATGCATGGGGGCGCAAAGTGAAATGCGGATCCTTCCGAAAGATGGAGGAGACTTGGGTCTCAGGTCACAAAGCAGCTACCGGCGCCAAACAGAGAATCCGTTCTCTATCCGCGTCTTGTTGGTCTTAGCAGGTAACAGCGAAAGGGCGATCGGGCACTTATGAGTTCAACGCCGGCGAATGACCGGTCTGGCGACATCTACTGTGCCGCAAGAAATCTGGTGCCGCGACCGCGAAGCGATGCTGCGTCAGCAATAGCCGCAGCTGCACACGTCCGCTTCGTCCGCATACCGGCCGTTTTCGCTTGTTGGACTGCAAGTCTGCTTTCCGAGATGGGAGCTTCACGGCAAGTCAGAGGCGTCGGGCCCAGCACTAGAACGCGACCGCGCGATTCAAACACGGTCAGCCCGCAAGAGCGGCAGTGTGCTTTGGGGGGGCGCGCAGATCGCGCTAGTGCGGCTCTAGCCAGCCTCACAGCAGCTCCCTTGGGGTGAATTGGAGTCCCAAGGCCGCCGCCCATAAAACCGAGCCACTTTTGTGCCTTCAGCGCGGTATTACAATAAACAATGGCATGACGATAAAACGCGAACGGTGGGAAGGGGTGGACGAGTGGTCGGATCCGGGAGCGGGGGAGATAGATGGGAGCGATAGATGCAAGCGTTTCCGATTGTTTTCAGGGCCTTAATCCCAATATGTTCCACATATGGAGAAAGGGGGGGCTTCTCTCTCCTCTCATCCTCCTGGTCTTCCTGCCGTTTGGTCTAGGTTCAGGCAACTGCGAGCCTAGTATCGGCTATGCGTTCGGCGGCGTCCGTCATGGCCTGTTCCAACTGGTTGCGTTTCGAGGCAGGTGCAAGGAAGCTGTCATGCACCGGTAGGACGACGACACCACGCGCGAGCATGTCCAACAACACGGCTTCGGCAATGTCGCTGTCCAGCCGCATCAGGTGAGCCCCCGCGTCTGTTCCGAAGGCATGGGTTATCGGACGGTGCAAAGTAGTTATGGCGTCGATCAGGCGCCCCGCTTCGCGTTCGGCTTCGGGCGTGCCGAGAAGTGTGACGGCGGCCATGGCCTCACAATGTGCAATGGCAGATCGGGCCTTCCAGCGCGACGGGGCGTTGATAAGCACCAGCAAGGCGCGCTTCACCAGCTGGCGCGGCCACGGCGGGAGATTGTAGGCATCGGCGGGTATTGGCGCCCCGGACTCGGCATAGAGCAAGGCTGGATGCAGGCAGCGGAAATCCACCTCCACCAAGGGCTCGCCATCAATCTGGAGGCGCCCTCGCGCCTCCTTTGAAAGCACCTGCCATGCGCCGCCCCTCGCATATAGGCGCCCGCCACGCCCGAAATCACGGTTGAAGATGCGGACCACGGGGGCATTGATAGCTGGTGGCAGACCCGCGCCGCCGATCCCCTCGTTGATCGCGCCCAGGGTCTTGCGCATTCGGTATGTCGCCCTTGTGTCGCGGTAGTCGGCGGGCATCTTTAGTGCGTCACGGAGGACAATGGTTTCGGGTGGTCGGGTCGGCACAAGAGGTGCGCACATCGTTATGTCGGTGATGAATTCCCGAAGGCCCGGCTTCGCCCGTGCCGCGCTCTGCCAGCCGCGCTGTCCCGGCGCGCGTCGGTCGTGGTCTATAAGGCCGATCCCGTCCAGTTGATCCATGGCTCCGGTGATGCGTCGCCATGTGTAAAGATGATTCCTGTAACGCTGTGGCATATCGTAATGCCTGGCGGAGCGGCTGTAGCTAAGCCACTCGTTCGCAAGGCCCAGCGCCAACGCCACGGCCGCAAGGGTTTCCGTCCCACCCAAAGCAGCGCGGATCGCGTGCCGGTGGGGCCGGTGCTCGAAGCGCAAATTCAACGGTGCCTGCCGTTGAAGCGTGAAGGAGTCGCCGAGAGACACTCCATCGGGCTCGGGGAACATCAGCACCGGGCGATGTGCTCTGGCAGAAGCGCCAGTACTGTCGCGCCGTCGTCGCCTGTGAGGTTGGCCCAGTCCCTGATCAATGCCTTCCGGGTGCAGCAGAACTTCTTAGACACCCAACGGGGTCCAGCCAGGCTTTGTGCGCGTGTTCGACGTTGTATGAGCCACTGAAGTTGATCTTTGCAGACAGCAATGCGCCAATTGCCAAGGCGGTAAATCTCGCCCTGATAACGATCCGCACTTTCTCGATGCTCTTGGAACTTTTTAGATGGGGCGTTCATCGGACTGCGCCTCCGCATGCAAGGTTGGCGATAACGCGGGCGAGTGACTGGGAAGCGCCGGTCTGCCAAGGAACACGCCTGGCATGCAGATCGCGAGGTTCGGGACCAAAGTTTGTGGATTTCATTATGCGAGTCCTTCAGAGTTGAAGGGCCAGCCAAATGGCGATACATTCTCAACTGCTGCGAAAAGAATGCGCCTCCAATCCGGCTGGTCCGGTTGGGGGCTTTTCGTTAGTCGGCGTGTGTTCGAACGCGCCTGCCATCTATCCACGTGAGCACGTCGTCGCCTCGATAGAGCACGCGCCGCCCTGATTTTATGTACGCCGGGCCTCGGCTTTCATGTCGCCATTGGGCGAGCGTCTGCTTCTTAGCAATTTGAGCTTTCTCAAGGTCGTTAGGCGAGTAGATTTGGTCTTTTTTGATCTCCATTGAAGGTCATCCTCATATTGCGTTTGCGATACTTGGAAAAACCTTCAAATACCTGCACCGAGCAAGACAAACCGTGTTCAAATATCACGCGTGTTTGTGTGTCGGAAACCTGGTCATTTGTGTCATATCAATATGTTACTTAAAAAATCTGTCTATTACTCGTCGCGCAGTGGATCTTTTAATCGACTGTCCTAGAATGCCGGCTACTTCGATTACTTCTTCTTCAAGAGCGAAGATCTTCATAGCTCTTGTTTCAATGCCATCACGAGCGTGCCTAAGAGATAGAATTTCTCTAATCGCGCGCCCAATCGGCTCCGTGATTTTGGGATCAGGTCCGCGCCTACTTCCTTTTTCTAGCCTTGGATTCACTACCAGGTATTCTCCGGTCAGCGAGCCAGCCACAACATCGCTTAAAGTGCGAGGATCCTTGAACCTGGTGAATAACTCATCCGTTTCCAGCGTTACGAGCTTGAACCGACCCTCTCGCGTCTTTAAAGAAGAGTTTTCCCATCCTATCCGTTCCAGAATCCACGCTTCTTTCGGGATGTGGCTGCGGGATGTGTCACGATCCAGATCCCAAAGGTCTTCATCCGGGGTCATAAAAAAACCGCATGCAGAATCAATTTCTCCAGCCGATAGAGAAAGAGCAAGCCTCTGGCGTGCATTGTCTATGCAAGGCTCCATCAAGTCATAGATTTTTTCTGCGTAACGAACACATTCAGCGGTAGTAGATAGTATTCCCTCTTCGGAAACTTCTGAAAGACCGATTAGGTATGATTCATAATCGACATCCGGAAGGAATTGCTTGATTTCGCCTTCAAGGAAGGGGCCGAAAGAAAGTGGTAAATCGAAGTTTTCGACAGCTTTTAAATCGTCCCGCGCTTCCCATAGGCCTTTCCAGAGAATCTTTTCGGGAACACGTCCTAGTGCGATCCAGAGTATGGCCTCTGAAAGATAGCAGACATCTGCAACTTCGATTTCTCGAAGTGCTTTCATAAGACGTGCCTCAGGTCCAACTCATGCACCAGCCCATTGGTCTTTTCGCCGACCGTTGCGGCCAGCACTTCAAGGGCCGCACCCTTTTCCTCTCGATATGACGAGCGATCGTAGGTTGCAGTAACCGATCCGTCAGAGTGACCTAGAACGCGCTCAACAATGAAGCGCGTCACTTTGCCCGTGGTCATAAGGGTTGCGCCGGTTCTGCGAACGTCATGAAACCGCCAGTCGGAAAGCTCTGCCGCCTCGCTCAGTTGTGCTTTGAGTTTCGATCCGGGATACATCGGCACGTCGCCGCGTGTTGTGAACACGAAGTTCCCACGCCTGGGTTGTTCTGCGATCAATCCGGCAAGAGCACCTGATAGGGGAACTTCATGGGCAGCCGCTTTGTCTGGTCGGGTGGCCTTCACCTTTTCTCGGGGGATAACCCACACATCGCCGTGAATCTCGTCCCATCGCATCGCGGCCACGTTTGAGCTACGCTGCGCAGAAAGCATCAAGGCACGGATGAATGGGCCGAACGGATAGGGCAGGGTACGGCCCGCCTTCCAAAGCCTTTGCCATTCGTCGTGCTGTAGAACACGGTCGCGCGACGTAGCTGTGACGCCCACTTTGAGGTGTAGCCACGGGTTTTCAGCGATCAACCGCTCTTCCTCTGCCCAAGCGAACATGGGGCGCAAATACCGAATAACGGCCCCGGCGCGCAAAGGGCTAGACGCCTTTGAAACGTGGTTCCGCAGATCAAGGCCATGATGCAGCGTCAGGTCAGTTGATCTTACGTGGCCGATCCGATCCTTTGCCCAGCAACCCCAGACCGATTGCACGTCACCCCACGTTCGCATTTTAGGTTCGCGCACCGCTTTGTAAGCCTCGAAAATATCGGCAACAGTTCGGGCCGCTGTAGATGCAATGGGGTTCAGGGCAGCTATCTTCGCCTCTTCCGCTTTAACTCGGGCCTCTTTGACGGATAGAGCCGGGAAGACCCCCAGTCGTTCACGTCGCCGTCTACCTCCAACCGAAACGATAACTTCCCAGACCTTCACACCTTTCTTGCCAACGCGCAGGACAAGCCCGCGTACAACTTCGTCACGGACTTCGTAAGAAACCTTTTTGGGCTTGAGCGCATTGGTTTTGGCTTCGTTCAGGCGGGTTTTCATTTTTTGTGCGTTTTTTTGTGCGTTTCAGTTGATAGGCACAGATTGCCTTGCATACTTGTCTATACCTTTTCCCTTTAAAAGCCAACGCTTGCGTATGTGAAAATATCTGAGAGGATCACAGACCGTCGTTCTCCAAAACCGTAGGTCGCGGGTTCGAACCCTGCTGCCCCTGCCAAACACTTCCTTTAATCCAGTCACCGCTGGTTTGCTGCGGTATTGTCGCGAGTTTCCCGGCGCTTGGCGTGCTGCGGTTCGGGGCGAGACGCGATCCTCAACGCATTCTCGGCCGGTATCGAGCCCAAGTCTCTGTTTGCGATTCCGGCGGTACGAGTTTGGGGAGAATGGCTGTCAGTGCGTGGCGAACTGCGCGCGCTGTTTTGACCAGACAGCGGAGAAGCGTGTCTTGATCAGGTAATCGCTGGTAAGGCCGTTGGGCTGTTCGCCAAGCGTGATGGCATCCAGAATGTCAGGTGCGAGCAGTGCGAGACCGGCGATGTCCTGGACGCGGCGCGTTGATACGTTTTCAACTTGAGCGATTTCCGAGAACGGCTTGCCATCAACAATCATCGCTAACCAGCGACGTCCCTTTGCGATGTTCTGCACCAACGTTTTGTCGACGTCCTGCGGTGGATCACCAAGATGTAGTTTCAACTCGACACCCCGCCTGCGCATTTGGAAAGGAGCTTCGATTGTCAGTTCCGATGCGTTGATCTGCCCCGGCAGGCATTCTAGCAGTGTTGTAAGAGCCTGAGGGTCCAACTGGATACTCATCGCGCCTGGTCGCAGATGTCCCTGTTCGATCAAAGTCAAGCAGTCAGCCGAGCTAATACAACCCGTCAATTTTTCGGCGATCATCTTCATCTTCGCCGCCGACAAACACTGCGTCATTGATGCCACCGCATTAGGCCTTCCGAGATGGCGCCTGATTAGTTCCGTCAGCAACCCCTCTACCTGTTCAGCGGGCAGCCGCCAGGCATCCGGATGTTTCTCGCTGCCACCCGCAATCACCCGCCTGGAGACATAGTAGCGCAACCGTTTGCCACTTTTCCGGCTGTGGCTGGGTGTCAGGCGATCGCCGGTCTCATCAAAGAGTTTGCCAGCCAACGGAGAAGTGGTTGCCATTTTCTTTGAGCCCCGGGCAATGGACGCCCTGCCTTGAAGCAGTTCCTGAACCTTGCCCCACGCCTGCGGTTCAATGATGGCTGAATGCTGCCCGTCGAAGACCTGCTCCTTGTGCCGGATGCGCCCAGCATAAATCGGATTACTGAGAATATGATGGAGATGACCGCGGTCGAAAGGAATTCCCCCTGACACCCGGCCGCATGATCGTTCGCGACGACGAGATCTGAGCCCCATAGCTTCCGCGCGCTCTTGCACCTCGCGTATGGAGCCGAGCCTCTGATAGAGGTTGAACAGTGTTCGGATCGTTTGTGCGTCTGCCTCATCGATCTTCAACGTCCGGCCATTTGCCTGATAGCCAAGGGGGACATGCCCACCCATCCACATGCCTTTGCGCTTGGAGGCGGCAATCTTGTCTCGAATGCGCTCGGAGGTCACTTCGCGCTCAAACTGGGCAAAGCTCAGCAACATGTTCAACGTCAGGCGCCCCATGCTGGTGGCGGTGTTGAAGCTCTGTGTCACGGAGACGAATGATGTCTCTGCAGCATCCAGTCGGTCGACCAGTTTGGCAAAGTCGGCCAATGACCGTGTCAACCGGTCGATCTTGTAGACGACGATCTGTTCGACGCGTTTCTCGTCCACCGCTTGCATCAGCTTTTGCAGCGCCGGACGGTCCAGGTGACCACCCGAGATACCGCCATCATTAAAGTGATCCGGCAGCAATTCCCAACCCTCATGCTTCTGGCTGGCGATGTAGGCCTCGCACGCCTCCCTCTGAGCATCGAGCGAGTTGAAGTCCTGCTCTAACCCCTCTTCGGAGCTCTTACGGGTGTAGATGGCGCATCTTATCCGCTTCATCACTGCACTCCGAAGAAGCGCGGCCCGGACCATCGGGCGCCGGTGATGTGCCTGGCGATAGCTGACAAAGATCGCCAGGTCTTGCCATCCATGACGAAACCGCCTTCCACCACTGCAACCTGGTATGTCCTGCCGTTCCATTCCCGAACGAGGTGTGATCCGGGTTTGACCATTGACGGTGCTGAATTCCCGGCTGCGATCTGCTTCAGACGACGCGCAGTTTTAGCCGACACACTGCCCAGCGTCTGGTTCTGCAGGCCCCAGATCAGCACGCGTTTCATGAACTGTAGTGAGAGATGCTTTGGCGGAGGCCGGTTGAAGGCCTCTCGCCATCGATCCAGGCATTCGCCTCGGTCCAGCTTGTCTATGGCCGCGACAGCCTGCTCAAGCTTGCGTGCCAGATCCGCGTCCATCGTCTCAGGCCTCATTGACGATACGGTAAACTGGTCCTTTGTCCGTGTCCGACCGTTCAATTGCAGTTCCGGCTTTACGCAGCGTCGAAAGTGCAGCCCGCGCCGTATGCGACTGCCAACCGAAAGCACTTTGAATCTGTAAAATTGTTGCACCAGACTTGCGGTTCAGAAGCTTTGAGAGTTGCTCCTGACGCTTAGGCTTTGCCTTGATCGCTTTAATGTTTGTGACTTTGGGCTCTTGCTTGGTCTCGATCGTCATTGTTTTCTCCACTCTTTCAACGAAGGCCAACCCTTCGACATGTACTGAGTGGAGCCCGGTGTTCCCGGGCGGCATCAAAGGTGCGAACACTACCGCTCCATGACGCGCCGAAGTCCAGTTGTTTTTGGAAAAGGGCGGAATGCGGCCATAAGTGCACCGCGCAGAAAAGGTCCGGAACGA
>JGI24025J20009_10000505_pt1 | contig 30279 bp, 37 predicted proteins | sample Cruoilmetagenom3_FD_20009 | JGI IMG/M metagenome (IMG submission 20009) | reverse complement strand
TTGGGCAGCAAGCCGCCCTTGCAGGCGATGAAGGATTGGCACAAACTTAAACCGGAGCTGTTCAAAAAACAGCCATACTACCTGCCGGGATGTGACAGCTAAGTGCTTTTTAAATAGCGGTCAGATCAGCGCGAGGTTTTCAAAAGGAAAATCTGTAGCTCAACAATATCGGTTTGCCGGGCCTTTGGGTTGTTCCGGTTTTTGTGATCATGCCGATTTTTCTCCTCGTCAGATCGAGTACCCGCAAATCCGCAGAAAGAAAACGAATTGCCGGTGCGCTGGCAGAAATCGCCAAGTCGAAATCTGACAGGTAAAAGTAGAATGCCGCGATTGAAAGGCGGGCCATTGCAACAAGAAAACCTGCCAGCCTGTGCTGACGGGGGCTTTCTGTCTGGCCAGTGAGGAACTATTCCGCGTCGGCTGCTTCTGCTGGCTTGGCGGTATCGGCAAGTTCCCGATGCGTGCGTTGCAATAGCGCGCCGAGCTTTTGAAAGGCCTCCGAACGGCCAGAACCGGGTCGCCAAGCCAAGGCTACACGGCGGGGGCAGGCATCGGGAAGGGGCGTCAGCCGCACATATTCGGTGCCCGCCACGCCAGCGTTGACGGCGAGGTTCGGCAAAAGGGTGATCCCCAGCCCTTCGGAAACCATGGCGGTCAAGGTGGTCAGGCTGGTTGCGGCAAAGCTGTCTTCGGCGGCGGATATGCGTCCCGGATAGGCGGCCAGCGCATGACGCTGAAGGCAATGCCCCTTTTCTAGCAGCATCAGCTGCCCGCTTTGCGTCAGGGCTTCGGCGCCTTGCGGGGCGGGCCATTCGGAAGGCGAGGCCAGCTGGTAGCCGTCTTCGAACAGGGGCAGGATTTTCAGTGCGCCGGTTTCGAATGGCAGGGCGATCAGCACAAGATCAAGACGCCCCGCATTGAGGCCCTTGATCAGGCTTTCGGTCATCTCTTCGCGCAGGTAAACGCGCAGCTTTGGAAAGGCAGCGTGGATCGCGGGCAGGGCGTGGGGCAGAAGATAGGGGCCGATCGTGGGGATCGAACCCAGTTTCAGATCGCCTTCGAACGGGTTTCTGCGGGCCTGCGCAAGGGTTTCGATCGCGGCGGCGTCCAGCAAAAGGCGTTGCGCGCGGGCCGAGATTTCCTTGCCCAGGGGGGTCAGCATGACGCTGCGGCGCGTGCGTTCGATCAACTGCACGCCCAGGCGTTCCTCCAGTTCCTTGATGCCGGCGCTCAGGGTCGGCTGGGAGACGTAACAGATGTCGGCCGCGCGCGAGAAATTCAGCGTTTCGGCGACGGCGGTCAGAAAGCGCAATTGGCGGAGAGTCAGCATTTATAGATTTTCCCTATAATTAAAATATTTATATTCGATTTCACTTATAACTGTCCAGCCGCTATCCATGTGTCATCGAAACGCTGACAAGAAGGACAGCAACACATGACCGACCAAGTACAACAGCGCGGCGCACGGTTGAACGAAGCCGCACCCGCATTTGACGCCCCCACGACCCATGGCCGTAAGACGCTTGAAGATTACCGTGGCAAGTGGCTCGTGCTTTTCTCGCACCCCGCCGATTTCACGCCCGTTTGCACCACGGAATTCGTCGCCTTTGCCAAGAAGCAAGATGACTTTGCAGCGCGCAACACCGAACTGTTGGGCCTGTCCATCGACAGCCACTACAGCCACATTGCATGGATGCTGAACATCAAGGAAAAATTCGGCGTCGAGATCAAGTTCCCGATCATCGCGGATCTGAACATGGCGGTGGCACAGGCCTATGGCATGATCCAGCCGGGTGCCTCTGATACAGCCGCCGTGCGCGCGACTTTCCTGATCGACCCCGAGGGCGTGCTGCGCGCCATGGTCTATTACCCGATGAATGCAGGGCGTTCGGTCGACGAGATCTATCGCCTGCTGGTCGCCATGCAGACCGCAGACGAGAATACATGCGCGATGCCCGAGAACTGGAAGCCCGGCGATCCGGTTATCGTGCCAACACCTGCAACCCCCGAGGCCGCGATGGCGCGTCCGGACGAAGGTTATGACACGGTTGACTGGTACTTTTCCACTCGGAACCTTTGATGATCGGGGCGGGTCCATAGGGCCCGCCCTTTTGCCATGATTGCGCGCTTTGGCAGGTGGCTGTGACACTGGCCGCCCGACCGCCTTCGTGTTGAGTAACGTTGAATTCCGGCCATGTTGGAATTCCGTGCTGGGTTTGGCCCAAAAGGCTGAGGCCGATACGAAATTTTACCAGTTTGGAAGGAATGACAGTGACAGAATTTGACGCATTGATGCAATATTGGACCGACCCGGAGGTTCTTGTCATTCCTGCCGGTGAAACGGACCGGATTATCGAATGGCTTGGGCAGCAGACGCCCAACACATGGCACAAAGCCGTGATGACTTGGAATTACGACTATGGTGACAAAGTGCTGTCGTGGATTTTGCAACAGGACAGCTGCGACCGAGGCACCGCCGCGCGCATTTTCCTGGACGAGGGGTTTGGCCATTGGCTGGGTGACAAGGACCTGGCGAATGACGAAAACCATGTCTGCCTTATCGCTTTGGACAACTGGCATCGGTATACGGCTGGCGCGCTGAAGCACGGTATGACGGTGTCAGAGGCCGATCATTCAAAGGTTCAGGACGTCGCTGATTGGCCCGAATACGCGAACCTGCCTCTGGCCGAAATCATTGGGTACGAGGGTACCCGCGATGCCCGGTCCAAATACGGATCAGAGGATGGGAAGATCGTGATCGCATTCGATTACTGGCTGAAGGAAAAGGGGATCGAGATCACGCAATAAGGGGCCTGGACGCGGCCTTGAGTTTCCGAAAAGAAAAAACCCCCGCCAGCCTGCGCTGACGGGGGCTTCTTTTCGAACCGGTAAGGAATTATTCCTCGGCGGCTACTTCTGCGGGGGCTGCTGCCGCTTCGGCTGCTTCTGCAACTTTGGCCGCTTTGGCTTCGGCGCGTTCTTGGGCGGCTTTGCCGGGAACGGCTTTTTCGGGGTTGTTGCGCTCTTTCTTGGCGACAACACCGGCGGCTTCAAGGAAGCGGGCCACACGGTCGGTGGGCTGTGCGCCTTTGCTCATCCAGTACTGGATGCGCTCGACGTCCATTTTTACGCGCTCTTCGCTGTCTTTGGGCAACAGCGGGTTGTAGGTGCCCAGCTTTTCGATGAAGCGGCCATCGCGGGGCATACGGCTGTCGCATGCGACGATACGATAGAAGGGGCGCTTTTTCGAGCCGCCACGGGCCAGACGGATTTTCATTGCCATGGTGTAAGTCTCCTTTGATGGCGTTGGTCGGCGGGGTGCGCCGGTCAGGTCTGTTGTTTTCGGGGCCGCGCCTTGCGGTGCGGGGTCTTGCTAATCCTGGGTCTTCACTCTTGATGCTTGCGGTGATGCTGGATCACCTCGCTGATGATGAATTGCAGGAAACTCTTGGCGAATTCCGGGTCAAGGTCGGCGTCTTGCGCCAGCTGTTCCAGTCGGGCGATCTGTCGCGCCTCGCGGTCGGGGTCGGACGGGGGCAGGGCATGTTCGGCCTTTAGCTTGCCCACGGCCTGGGTGTGCTTGAAACGTTCGCCCAGCGTATAAACAAGGATCGCGTCCAGCCGGTCGATGCTGTCGCGGTGGGAGGCCAGAACTTCGGCCGCGCGGGTCAGGGTATCAGTCAATGGGCATCCCCTTCGGTTTGAACAGCGGGTCGGCGTAATTGGCGATTTCCATCTCGATCCCGTGTTCGATCTGGCTGCCGAACAGCACATCGGGCACGGGGTGGCGATAGACGATGTCATGGCCGTCGACGGTGCGGGCATCCTTGTCGCGCACCGCGCCCAGGCGTTCGGCAAGGCGGATGGAATCAAGGTTTTTCGGGTCCACGTAGGACACGGCGGTTTCCCAGCCCTTGTTGCGATACAGATGCGAGCGCACGGCGTGGGTCGCTTCCAGCGCGTAACCGTGGCCCGCGGTATCCGGCCAGATGATCCAGGCCAGTTCGGCCTCGGGCCACTTGGCGGGTTTCCAGCCGCCGGCCATGCCCAGCGGTTTGTCGGTCACGCGGTCATGGATCATCCACATGCCATAGCCGCGAATCTGCCAATGGCCGATTTCGGCGGCATAGAGCATCCATGTTTCGTAATCGTTCAGCGGCCCGCCCATGAAACGCGCCCGGTAGGACGTGAAGGTGGATTTGAAATTCGGGTAATCCTCGGGCTCGGGGCCGCGCAGGATCAGGCGTTTGGTTTCGATGACGGGGATGGATCGAGAGGCCATTATGCGTATGCCTCCATTCCGCCGTTGACCAGCGTGTCGGGCGCGGGATGGCGCCAGACCTGCACCGTGCCGTGGCGCGGGTGGTCGTAATCTTCTTCGCGGGTGCAGCCCAGCCGTTCGCAGACGCGGGCCGAGGCATCGTTGCCCGGTTTCACAAGGCTGATGGCGGTGGGCCAGCACAGCACGTCATAGGCATAGGCGCGGGCGGCAATCGCGGCCTCGGTCGCGTATCCCTTGCCCTCAAAGCCTTGGTACAAGTCCCAGCCGATTTCCGGTTCGGGCCAGCCTTCGGGCGCGAAAAGGCCGACAATGCCGGCGGTTGCGCCCGCCTTGTCCCCGGCCTTGGGGGTCACGATCCAGCGGCCGAAACCGGCCATGTGCCAATGACCGATTTCCATCGCCAGCATGCGCCACGATCCTTCGCGGTCCAGCGGCCCGCCGACGAATTTCGCACGGTCAGAGACATAGAAATCCGCGAACACGTCGAAATCCTGCGGGCCGGGGGCGCGCATGATCAACCGTTCGGTTTCAAGCTGGGGTATGGTGATGGTCACGGCGGTCATGGGTTACTTCTTCTTGCCGAATCCGGACAGCCCGCCGGGCAGGCCCATGCCGCCGCCAAGCCCGCCCATGCCGCCGGGCATCTTGCTGCCCATGGCCTTGGCCGCTTCTTCCAGCTGCTTGGGGTCCATCTGCGACGGGTCCATGCCTGCGGGCATGCCGCCGCCCCTGCCGAACATGCCCTTCATGGCCTGTTTCAGCATGCCGCCTTTGCCCATCTTGCCCATCTTCTTCATCATGTCCGACATCTGGCGGTGCATTTTCAGAAGCTTGTTCAGGTCGGACACTTCAAGCCCCGCACCCTTGGCGATGCGTTTCTTGCGGCTGGCTTGCAGCAGTTGCGGATTCGCGCGCTCGCGCTTTGTCATGGACTGGATCAGCGCGATCTGGCGTTTCAGGATGGTGTCGTCGAAACCGGCGTCCTGAACCTGTTTCGCCATCTTGCCCATGCCGGGCATCATGCCCATGATGGATTCCATGCCGCCCATCTTCAGCATCTGTTCCAGCTGCATCTTCAGGTCGTTCATGTTGAACTGACCCTTCTGGAACCGCTTCATCATGCGCTCGGCCTGCTCGGCCTCCAGCGTTTCTTGCGCCTTCTCGACCAGGGCAACGATGTCGCCCATGCCAAGGATGCGGCCGGCGATGCGTTCGGGTTCGAACGTTTCGATCGCGTCCATCTTTTCGCCCAAGCCGACAAAGCGGATGGGTTTGCCGGTGACGGCGCGCATGGACAGGGCCGCGCCGCCGCGCCCGTCGCCGTCCATACGGGTCAGGACAACGCCGGTGACGCCGATCTTGTCGTCGAATTCAGTGGCCACGTTCACCGCGTCCTGACCGGTCAGGCCATCGACCACCAGCAGGGTTTCGCGGGGCTGGGCCACGTCGCGCACGGCGGCGGCCTGCGCGATCAGTTCCTCGTCGATATGCAGGCGGCCGGCGGTGTCCAGCATATAGACATCATAGCCGCCAAGGCTGGCCTGCGTTTTCGCGCGTTTCGCAATCGCCACCGGGTCTTCGCCCTTGACGATGGGCAGCGTATCGACGCCGATCTGCACACCCAGAATGGCCAGCTGTTCCATCGCCGCGGGGCGGTTCACGTCAAGCGATGCCATCAGCACCCGCTTGCCTTCGCGATCCTTAAGGCGTTTCGCCAGCTTGGCGGTGGTGGTGGTTTTACCCGACCCTTGAAGGCCGACCATCAGGATCGGCGCGGGCGGGTTGTCGATCTTCAGCGCGCCGGGGTCGCCTTCGCCGCGCAGCACGTCGATCAGCGCGTCATGGACGATTTTCACGACCTGCTGGCCGGGGGTCACGGATTTGGTGACGGACTGGCCGGTGGCCCTGTCCTGCACGGTCTTGACGAATTCGCGCGCGACGGGCAGCGATACGTCGGCCTCCAGCAGGGCGACGCGCACTTCGCGCAGGGCGGTTTTCACATCCTCTTCGGACAGTGCGCCCTGTTTCGTGAGCCGGTCGAAGACGCCTGAAAGGCGGTCGGATAGATTTTCAAACATGCCTTCGGCCTCCTGCGCCGGTTTCGAACTGTGCCTTACCAAATGGGAAGGCGGCTATCCGGTCGCAAGTCGGGGGCGCACAAAGCACAAGCGCACCAGTGGGCGCAACGCGCTGACTGGTGGCGATCCCCGGCATGGGCCGTTGGGACCGGAAGCATGGAACTTCCGGGAACTAGGGGGCAATAGGCCGGACGGGCCGCAGAGTCAAGCCTTGGTCAGGCGCGGGTCAAGCCTGCAAAGCCGCGCCGGCCTTTAGCCAGTCATTGATCAGATCGGCCACATGGCCCGGCCCGCTGCCATTGGTGTAATAGGCATGGACCGGCACACGCCGTTCGGCCCCGCCACGGCGGCGCGAGGCCAGCACCAGGACCGGGCGCGACAGGGTCTGCCCGGAATCAGAGCGGTCATGTTCCAGCGCCACTTGCAGCAGGCAGGACAGGTCGTGCTGATCCTGAGTGTATTTCAGAAAAGAGCGCGTGCGCAGGGTGATCTGCCCGGTGTCCCGGTCAAAGATCAGCTGGCGCCGCTTGACGAATAGCACCAGGGCCCCGCCCCAAAGTCCCCCGCTCACGACAACGAACATGACCGAAAACAGCCACAGCATCGGATCGTCGCCCGCGAAGGGTGCCAGCAGTCCGATACCGACGAAAAGCAGCATGGCCAGCAGCAGGCCACCCCCCAGAAGCCATGGGGTCCAGTCCAGTATCAACTGCCGATCGGTATTGCGCGAGACTTTCATAGGCGCATTTTGCAGCGCGCCGGGATGCGTGCAAGCCTTGATCGCCTTGATCGCCTAGACGGCGCTGCCGGTCGCCATCCGCCCGGCAAGCCATTCGTTGATCAGGTGCGCGATCCGGTCGTGGCTGGTGGAGTTCGAGAAATACAGCGTCAGCGGAAAGCGCCGCCGCGCGCCATTCATTTCGGTGATCAGGACGGTGCGCCATGTCGGGCCCTGGGCATGATGCGCCTCGACCTCGGCGCGCAGGATGTAATCTAGGGCAAAGCGGACCTCCTCTCGCGAGGTCAGGCTTTTCTTGCGCAGCGCGGCCCAGCCTTCGTCGCGGTGCAGGATAAGCTGCGTGCGGCGCAGGAACAGGTATAGCATGAACAGGCACATGAAGCTGCCAAGCATCAGCGGGAAACCCCAAATCCGCCCGCTTTGCAAAAGATACATCGCGCCGCCCGAAAACACGACCGCACCGCTGACGAATAGCAGGCTGACGAACCAAGGCGTGTCGTCTACGATCAACTGGTCATACGTGTAACGGGTTACCTTCATTCAGCCTGAGCAACTTGTTCGCCGCAGTGCCGCAAGTTCTAATGTGACGCTATTCAAAGGCACGTCACCTGTGGGATTTCGGCACTTGATGCGGCAGTGGGAACCGCTAGATTCCCTGCAATTGCGAACGTCAGGGGTTTTGAGTCCCGTCAACGGTTCAAGAATACACATGAGGTAGTGATGGAAAACTGGGACGAGGTGCGCACGGCCTTTCAGGTGGCGCGAATGGGCACGGTCAGCGGCGCAGCAGAGGTGCTGGGCGTTCACCACGCCACGGTCATCCGTCATGTGGACGCGCTTGAGGCGCGGATGGGGGTCAAACTGTTCCAGCGTCACGCGCGCGGCTATACCGCGACCGAGGCGGGGCAGGATCTGTTGCGCGTGGCACAGGCCACCGATGACCAGTTCGCGCAATTGCTAAGCCGGATCAGGGGCGCGGGCGATGCGGTGTCAGGCGAATTGGTCGTCACCTCGATCGGCGGGCTGGCGGGGCTGATGATCCCTGCGATGGATGCCTTCCGCATGGCCCACCCCGAGGTGATCCTACGCTATCTGACCGGCGAGCGCCTGTTCCGCCTGGAATACGGCGAGGCGCATGTTGCGATCCGTGCGGGCAGCGCCCCGCAGGAGCCCGACAACGTGGTGCAGCCGTTCTTTCGCCAGCGCACCGGGCTGTATTGCAGCCGCGCCTATGCAGAACGGTTCGGCATGCCCGACAGCCCGACCGATTACCCGCAGCACTGGTTCATTGGCAGCGACGACCACGACACCCGCGCCCCTTTCTACAAATGGCTGTGGGAGAATATCCCGGCAGAGCGCATCATCCTGCGTGCCACCGATCTGCGCACCGCCGAACTGGGCGTTTTGCAAGGGATGGGCATCGGCTTTTTGCCCTTGTGGATGGCGCAGGAATACCCCGACCTGCTGGAAGTCTGCCCGCCAGACCCGGAATGGGAGGCACCGCTATGGCTGGTCACTCATGTCGATCTGCACCGGACATCCAAGGTGCAGGCCTTTCTGACCCACCTTAAGGAAACCGCCGCCGATTGGGACGCGGTTTGAGGGCGCTTTCCCCTTCCGCGCAGGGGCATCTTGCGATGCTGGCCTTTTCGGGGCTGGTGGCTGGGTCTTTCTCGTTGGGGGTGATGGCGGCGAACCAGATCGCGCCCACGGCCCTGAACGCGGTGCGCTTTGCCATCGCGGCCACGCTGGTGGGCATCGCCGCGCTGGCGACCACGGGCTTGCCCCGTTCTGCTGCCCGCGCGCCATGGCGTTACCTGCTGCTGGGCGGGGTGTTTTCCAGCTATTTCGTGCTGATGTTCGAGGGGCTGAAGACCGCCGCGCCGGTGTCTGCCTCGGCTGTGTTCACGCTGACCCCGCTGATGGCGGCGGGGTTCGGCTGGCTGATGCTGCGCCAGATCACCACGCCACGCATGGCGCTGGCGCTGGCCGTGGGCGGGGCAGGGGCGGTCTGGGTCATCTTCCGCGCCGATCTGAACGCCTTGATGCAATTCAACATCGGAAGAGGAGAGGCGATCTTTTTCATCGGCTGCATCGCTCATGCGGCCTATACCCCCATGGTGCGCCTTCTGAACCGGGGCGAGCCGCCTATCGTCTTTACCTTCGGGATGCTGGTCGCTGGCTGCGCGGTCATAACCGCATGGGGTTGGTCCGATATCATGGCGACCGATTGGGCGGCGTTGCCCGGTATCGTCTGGATCACCATCGCCTATGTTGCGATCTGCGCCAGCGCCATCACCTTTGTGCTGATGCAATTCGCCACGCTGCGCCTGCCCTCGGCCAAGGTCATGGCCTATACCTATCTGACACCCTCGTGGGTGATCTTGTGGGAAATCGCGCTGGGCAACGGGGTACCGCCCCTGCTGATCCTCGCAGGTGTCGCCCTGACCATCGTCGCGCTGTGGCTGCTTCTGAAAGAAGAGTAGCGGGCTATTCGCCGGCCTCTTCGCCCAGTTCAAACGCCAGGAACCGTTCGAACGCATCCAGATGCACCGGTTCGAACTGGCCGAACCCCTGCATCCAGACGCTGGCGGCGCGCAGGGCGTTCGGCTCCAGTTTGCACCATTTTACCCGCCCGCGCTTTTCCTGTGAAATCAGCCCGGCACCCGCCAGAATAGACAGGTGCTTGGAAATCGCGGCCAGCGACATCTCGAACGGTTCGGCCACGTCCGTCACGGCCATGTCATCCTCCAGCAGCATCGACAGGATCGTGCGGCGGGTGGGGTCGGAAAGCGCCGCAAAGACGGTATCGAGTGACTGGACCATAGCCAGCCAATACGCCCCCCGCGTGGCAATCGTCAACTGATCGGTTGAATAACGAAAACCCTGCCCGTTAGCGCCAACGTGTCCTGCGTTCGGCCCTGTTCCCGCGCCTTCGTTCTGAAAATACTGTTATGAAACAGTGGCTTACTGCGGGCGCTCCCGCGCTTGACTCCTTCACCGGCCCCGCTTAGCAAGGCGACAACCAAACGTGAGGGGTCTGGACCCATGTCCGAGGCGGAAAAGGAACGGCAACTGGCCGATCTGGGGGCCCGGATCAAGCAGGCGAAAGCCTCGCAGGAACCAGGGGCCCGCGCGGACGAACACTATAGTCAGGCCAATCTGGCGTGGCGCATGGTAATAGAAATGGTGGCCGGTCTGGGGATCGGTTTCGGCATCGGATACGGGTTGGACCTCCTGCTTGGGACCATTCCGATCTTCCTTGTCGTGTTCACCCTCCTTGGCCTCGTGGCCGGCATCAAGACGATGATGCGATCCGCCCGCGAGATCCAGGAAAAACAAGAGGCCGAACAGGCCAACGGGAATTCCGGGTCCTGACAGACCCGACAGAGAACGAGAGATGAGAGGTCATTATGGCGACTGAAGCGCACGGTGCCGAAGAGGGCGGACTGGTTTTCCACCCGATGGATCAGTTCATCATCAAACCGTTGTTCGGCGATGGACCGATCGGGCTGTTCACCATCACCAACGCGACCCTGTGGATGGCGCTGGCCGTTGTTGCCGTGATCCTGCTGATGGTCTGGGGCAGCGCACGCCGCGCCGTGGTTCCGTCGCGCAAGCAGTCGATCGCTGAACTGGCCTATGGCTTCATCTACAAGATGGTCGAGGACGTGGCCGGCAAGGATGCGCTGGTCTTCTTCCCCTATGTGATGACCCTGTTCATGTTCATCGTGATGGCCAACTTCCTTGGCTTGCTGCCGATGTCCTTCACCACCACCTCGCATTTCGCCGTGACCGTGGTGCTGGCGTTGCTGGTGTTCCTGACCGTGACCATCGTTGGTTTCATCAAGAACGGCACGGCTTTCCTTGGCCTGTTCTGGGTGTCTTCGGCGCCTTTGGCCCTGCGCCCCGTTCTGGCGATCATCGAACTGATTTCGTATTTCGTGCGTCCGGTCAGCCACTCCATTCGTTTGGCCGGTAACGTCATGGCAGGCCACGCTGTGATCAAGGTGTTCGCGGGCTTTGCCGCTATCGCCGTTGTATCGCCGCTGTCGGTCGTCGCCATCACCGCGATGTATGGTCTAGAGGTCTTGGTGGCCTTTATTCAGGCCTATGTTTTCACAATTCTGACCTGCGTTTACCTGAAGGATGCACTGCACCCGGGGCACTAATCGGCACGCAAAGGTCACAACCTAACAACCCTGAATTCCAACTTCCAACGTAAGGAGATACACTCATGGAAGGTCAACTGGCACATATCGGCGCAGGTCTTGCAGCAATCGGTTCCGGCGCAGCCGCAATCGGTGTGGGCAACGTCGCAGGCAACTACCTGGCCGGCGCACTGCGCAACCCCTCTGCCGCCGCGTCGCAAACCGCGACCCTGTTCATCGGCATCGCATTCGCAGAAGCACTGGGGATCTTCTCGTTCCTCGTCGCTCTGCTGCTGATGTTCGCCGTCTAAGACCTACGGAACCATCCTTACGTGCGGGTGGGCCGGTGATACTGGTCCACCCGTAATACAACGGAAAGTTCCCAGGAGGACGACATGGCGACTGATACGCACGACGCCGCTGGCCAAGCGGCCGACGCCGCCCACGGGGCAGCACACGGCGCAGATGCAGCCGCATCCGCACCGGGCATGCCGCAGCTCGATTTCTCGACCTGGGGCAACCAGATTTTCTGGCTTATGGTCACGCTGGTCGTGATCTATTTCGTCCTGTCGCGCATCGCGCTTCCGCGCATTGGCGCGGTTCTGGCCGAGCGTCAGGGGACAATCACGAATGATATCGCCGCGGCCGAAGAGCTGAAGGCAAAAGCACTGGAGGCCGAAGCGGCCTATGACCAGGCGCTTGCCGATGCCCGCGTCGAGGCAAACCGCATCGCGACCGAAACGCGCGCCGAAATCCAGGCAGATCTGGACAAGGCCATCGCCGAGGCCGACGCAAAAATCGCTGCCAAGACCGCCGAGGGTGAAAAAGCCATCGCCGAGATCCGCGCGAACGCCATGGCGTCCGTCAAGGATGTGGCCAATGACACGGCCGCTGCCGTTGTCGCGGCACTGGGCGGCAAAGCTGATGCAAAAGCCATCGAAGCTTCCGTGACAGCACGGGTGAAAGGGTAATACCATGCGCAAGATTGCAACGCTTATTGCCCTGACCGCCGCCACGCCTGCATTCGCGGCAAGCGGCCCGTTCCTGTCGCTGCACAGCACGAACTTCATCGTGCTGTTGGCATTTATCCTGTTCATCGCGGTCCTGTTCTATTTCAAGGTACCGGGTATGATCGGCAAGATGCTGGACGATCGTTCTGCAGGCATCAAATCCGAACTGGACGAAGCGCGCGCGCTGCGAGACGACGCCCAGGCGCTGCTGGCCTCTTACGAGCGCAAGCAGAAGGAAGTGCAGGAACAAGCCGACCGCATCGTGGCCCATGCCAAGGAAGATGCCGACGCAGCTGCCGTGCAAGCGAAGAAAGACCTTGAGGTCTCGATCGCGCGCCGTATGCAAGCCGCCGAGGATCAGATTGCTTCGGCCGAGGCATCGGCTGTCCGCGAAGTGCGCGACACCGCTGCTACTGTGGCCGTTGCCGCAGCCCGCGAGGTTATCGCAGCGCAGATGACCGCAACGGAAGGCAACAAGCTGATCACCGACGCGATTGCCGAGGTCGAAGCCAAGCTGCACTAAGCTGGTTCCAAGCCTAGGAATTGAGCCCGGGGTGCCTTGTGGCCCTCGGGCTTTTTCATGCCCGATAGGGAGCGTGCGCGGCGGGCTTGGCGCATTTGAGGTATTTATCGAACAGTGAAGACAGGGAGGGTCAAGAAAGGGAGGGTGCGGGTTTTAGCGGGCTTTTTCGTGTTCCAGCCTTTGCCTTGCCACATCTTCATTCCGGTCGGCGCGTTGTTGGTCAGTGAGGGCGCCGGCGACGTAGTCCAGGTGCGCTTCGACCGCCGCGCGCGCGGCCTTTGGGTCGCGTTCTTGCAGGGCGTCGTTGATGGCACGGTGCTGGTCCAGCAATTCGGCGCGGTTGGTGCGCTGTTTGAACATGACTTGCCGGTTGTAAAAAACGCCTTCGCGCAGCAGTTCATACATGGACCGCATCATGTGCAGCATGATGACGTTATGGCTTGCCTCGATGATTGACAGGTGGAAATCGGCGTCCAGCCGGGCCTCGTCTGCCGGGGCGCGCTTGGCGTGGGCGGTTTCCATCTTGGCGAAGATTTCCGCGATCACCGCAAGGTCGGTGTCCGACCCCAGCCGGGCGGCGCGTTCGGCCGCCAACCCTTCCATGTCGCGGCGAAAGGCGAGATAGTCGAACACGGCCTCGTCATGTTCGGAAAAAAGCTTGACCAGCGCCGGCGAAAAGGCGGAGCCAAGCACATCGGCCACGTAGATGCCAGCCCCCGCACGGCTGGTCAGCAGTCCCTTTTCCGATAGGTCCGACACGGCCTCGCGCAGGGATGGGCGCGACACGCCCAGCCGTTCCGCAAGATCGCGTTCGGACGGCAGGCGTTCGCCCGGGCGCAGGATTCCGCGCAGGATCAGCTGTTCGATCTGGCGGGAAACGGCGGTCGAGAGTTTCTCGGGTTGGACGGAGCGGAAGGGCATGGCGGGCCTGTATCTTGAATTTGGTCAGATGATATGACCACGCGGGCGGCGGGGCAAGAAGAAGGGGGCGCAGGTTTCCCCGCGCCCCCCTTTTGGCGTTTTCCGTGAGTGGTGGTTATTCGGCCGGGACAGCCTGCGGTGTGGCGCGACGGTCAAAGTGCTGGCGATTCAGGCGCAGCACAAGCCAGACCATCAGGAACTGCGAAGCCAGTGCGACGGCGGTCAGCGCCCAGTAAGCCGTGCCGAACTTGTCGATCACGCCAGCGCCCGCCAGCCCCTTGTTGATGAAGAAATGCAGCATCACCGATAGCGCCACGCCGAGGCAGACAAGCGCGTAGGAGCCGGGAGAGGTGTTCGGCCCCGTCACGTAATCGGTGAAATAGCCCTGGCGGCGCAGCACCAGCATCCCCAGCAGCAAGAACACAACTTGCACGGTCAGCAGGCGGGCGAGAAATACCATGGTTTCGCCGGCGGTGGAGTGGACGCCATAGGTGGCGTGCAGCGCATGGTCCTGACGCAGGAGCAGGATGGCCAGTACGGTCATGATCGGCACGACCACCATCAGGGTTGGGCCAGCCTCGCGCGCGGTGCCGTGGTGAAGCATGGAATTGAATGCAGTGATTGCGGCGACAACCGTATAGATGACGGCTGCGATACCGAAGAAGGTGGACAGAACCATCGACGTGCCGACGGTGGTGGGGTGTGTACTCATCGCGGCGGGGGCGGCAAGGCCAACGCCGACCATGGCCAGCGCGAATGCGGGCAGAAGTTGCGCAAAGGAGTTGTGCGCGGTCACGTCGAACACGCCGCCGCTGGTCAGCACGCGGCCCAGAAAATCGCCGATGGTGCGCAGCGCCCAGATGCCAAGACCCAGAAAGGCCAGCAGCGCCATGGGGAACAGGTATTCGACGATCCCCCACAGCCCCGGCACAAAGACCAACCCGACGATGAACATGCCGTTCACGGTCATTGCCGCGGCCAGCGGTGCCGCCAGCAGGGTGGTTTCACCGTTGGAATCGCGCAGCGCGCCATAAGCGGGCGTCTGTTTGAATTTTGCCAATGCGCTGAAATTCCAGATCAGCGAATTGACGTTGATGAAGGCGAAGACCGCGATACCGGTCATGGCGGCGGCGATGGCGATTTGCATCGGCAGGCTGCCCGTGGTGAAGGCGGCCATGATATCCTCGAAAATCGGGACGGGGCGGCCTTGGTGGGGCACCCAGAACATCAGGTACATGAAGAATGTGACGGTCAGCCCGCCTGCGCCAAGCGAGGCCAGAAAGTAGAGCGGGGAATATGTGTCTGCGGGTCTGGCGTGTGGTTGGGTCATGTCGGTCCCTCAAGGTCTTTCGGATTGGGTTCAATAAATATTCGATAAACAGAGTATAAAAGAATACAGAAAGTCGCAGGGGTGTTCAGGGTTTGTTAACCAAGAAAGGGGGATAGTTTGGGGCATGAGATATATGTTGTTCCTGATCCCGCTTCTTGCTGCCTGTGATGGGCCTACCCCGTATTTCCGCGGCATCCCGACCACAACGGTCACGGTAGAGGGATCCACTTTCGACATCCGCAAAAAGGATGATCTGGCCGAGGCCATTCGCACCAATGCGGAATACGCACCGCGCATGGGGCCGGTCGCCCGCCGGGCCGAGGTGGCCATCGAACAGGCAACCGGCTGCCGCGTGAAATCAGTCAGCGGCGATGCGGCGGTGATCGTCGGCAAGCTGGATTGCTGACAGTTACAGTGTCTTTTCCATGAAAACGGATGTGGGCATCGCCTCGTAATCCCCGAAGGGGCCGCAGCGGGTAAACCCGTGCCGCGCGTAAAGCCGGTGTGCGGCGTGCAGGCTGTCGCCGGTTTCCAGCCGCATCAAGGGCAGGCCTTGGGCGCGGGCCGTGTCGATCAAGGCCGACAGGATCGCGTCGGCCACGCCTTTGCCGCGGGCCTCGGGGGCGGTGAACATGGATTTCACCTCGCCATAGGTACCGCGGTTCGCCAATGCCCCCGTGCCAAGGATGCCGCCGCCGTCATAGGCGGCCAGGAAGGTGATGTCGGATGTGCAAAGCTCTTCCACGGACAGAAAATGGTTTTCCTCGGGGTTGAACAACTCTCCCATCAGCTTGTGCGAGGCATGCAGCAGTGCCGCTGCCTCGGGTTGGCGCGGGTCGGTTTGGGAAACGGTGAGGGTCATGTGTGGCATCCGGTTGTTTGGCCGGATGTGACCCAATCGCGGGTTCGCGGTCAAGGGGGCGAGAGGAGGCCGAACCGGGCGGATTTCAGCCAAAACCCGCAATATCTTGTGGATAACCCGGCTGTGTCGCCCAGATACGGTTAAAACCCAATTGACTCTGGCCTGTGCCGATTGGCAGTCTTGTGCCCAGATTTTCACCAGTGGAACGGGCGCGCCCTTGCAGTTCAACAAGCTCAGACTGACCGGCTTCAAAAGCTTCGTCGATCCGACGGAGCTGTTGATCCAGAACGGGTTGACCGGCGTTGTCGGGCCGAACGGCTGCGGCAAGTCGAACCTGTTGGAAGGTCTGCGCTGGGTCATGGGTGAAACCCGCGCCAAGGCGATGCGTGGCGGCGGGATGGAGGATGTGATCTTTGCCGGTGCCTCTAGCCGTCCGGCCCGCAACTTTGCCGAGGTGGCGCTGGTCATCGACAATTCCGACCGGCTGGCCCCCGCAGGGTTCAATGACGACGACCAGTTGGAAATCATCCGCCGCATTACCCGTGACATCGGGTCGGCCTACAAGGTGAACTCCAAGGACGTGCGTGCGCGGGACGTGCAGATGCTGTTCGCCGATGCCTCGACCGGGGCGCATTCGCCGGCACTGGTGCGGCAGGGGCAAATCAGTGAACTGATCAACGCCAAGCCCAAGAACCGCCGCCGTATTCTGGAAGAAGCGGCGGGTATTTCGGGCCTGTACCAGCGGCGCCACGAGGCGGAGCTGAAGCTGAAGGGGGCCGAGCAGAACCTGGTCCGCGTCGATGACGTTCTGGAACAGTTGGCGACCCAATTGGCGCAGTTGGAACGGCAGGCGCGGCAGGCGGCGCGCTATCGTGCGATCGGCGAGGATCTGCGCCGGTCCGAAGGGTTGCTTTTGTATCGCCGCTGGAAAGAGGCGGACGAGGCGCGGGCCGAGGCCGAGGGGCTTTTGCGCGAGCGCACCACCGCCGCTGCACAGGCCGAAGCCGCCGCGCGAGTGGCCGGAAAGGCGCGGGCCGAGGCCGAGGACGGTTTGCCCGCCCTGCGCGAGGAAGAGGCGATTGCCGCCGCCGTGTTGCAGCGCCTGACCGTGCAGCGCGACACGCTGAACGATCAGGAAGCGCAGGCGATCAGCCGGATCGAAACCCTGCAAGGCCGGATTGAACAGCTGGTCCGCGACATGGATCGCGAGGGTGGGCTGAACCGTGATGCCGGGGATACCATCGCGCGGCTGGAGTGGGAGCAGACCGAACTGGCAAAGGCTGGCGAGGGGCATTCCGACAAGCTGGAGGAAGCGGCCGAAGCCGCGCGCGAGGCGGCAAACGTGTTGCAAGAGCGCGAAGCGATGCTGGCCGAGTTGACCGAAGATGTGGCGCGTCTGGCGGCGCGGCACCAATCGGCGCAGCGCCTGGTCGAGGACAGCCGCAAGACCCAGACCCGATCCGATGCCGAGGCGAAAAAGGCCCGTGACGCCATGCGGATCAGCGAAGCGGCTGTGGAAAAGGCCACGGTGGAATATGACATGGCCGGAGAGGCCGAGGCCGCCGCCGTCGAAGCCGCCCATGCGGCGGACGAGGCACTGAACGAAGCCGAGGCTGCGCGGGCCGACACCCAATCGCGCGAGGCGGATGTGCGCGCCGAACGTTCCGAGGCCGAGGGCGAATTGAACGCACTGCGCGCCGAGGTGACGGCGCTGGCCCGCCTGGTGCAGCGCGACACCGCCGAAGGTGGCCAGATCATGGACCGCTTGCAGGTTGAACAGGGGTTCGAAAAGGCATTGGGCGCGGCCTTGGCCGACGATCTGCGCGCGCCCGAGGTCGAGGCAGAAGGCCCGTCAGGCTGGACAGTCCTGCCGGGCTATGATCATGCGCAAACCCTGCCCGAAGGGGTCACGGCCCTGTCGGCCCATGTGTCCGTTCCCGATGTTCTGGCCCGCCGCATGGGGCAGATCGGGCTGGTGGACCCCGAAGACGGCCCACGTTTGCAATCGCTGTTGAAGCCGGGGCAGCGGTTGGTGTCGTTGGAAGGCGATTTATGGCGGTGGGACGGGTTCCGCGCTTGGGCCGAGGATGCGCCCTCTGCCGCCGCTTTGCGGTTGCAACAGTTGAACCGTCTGGAGGAGCTGAAGCAGCAATCCGAACGGGCGGGGTCGCGCGCCGATGCAGCGCGTCAGGCGCATGAGGCGCTGATGCTGCAACTGGCCGAGCAGACCCGCGCCGACCAGGCCGCCCGCGAGGCGCGTCGCGCGGCCGATCGCGCCGTGGCGGATGCCAATCGCACACTGTCACGCGCCGAAGCGGACCGCAACCTGGCGCAATCGCGGTTGGAAAGCCTTGGCCTTGCGGTGGCCCGCCACGAGGAAGAGGCGATGGCCGCCCGCAAACAGATGATCGAGGCAGAGCGGGCCCTGGACGGGCTGGAAGATCTGGGCGATGCCCGCGCCGGGGTCGAGGATATCAAGATGACGGTCGAGGCCGCGCGGATCACCATGATGTCGCGCCGCTCGGCCCATGATGAATTGCGCCGCGAGGGCGAGGCGCGGACCCGCCGCACGCAAGAGGTGATGAAAGAAATCTCTGGCTGGAAGCACCGCCTGGACACGGCCAAGACCCGGATTGCAGAGCTGGAAGCCCGCAAGCGGGACAGCGAGGCGGAATTGAAAGAGGCAAGCGCCGCGCCGGAAGAGATTGCCGTCAAACGCGAGGAGTTGACCGAAGCGATCGAGACCGCATCAGAGCGCCGCGCCGAGGCCGCCGACAAGCTGGCCGAAGCCGAAACCCTGCTGCGCGAGGTGTCGCTGGCCGAGCGCGAGGCAGAGCGGCTGGCCGGGGAAGCGCGCGAGGCACGGGCGCGGTCAGAGGCGCGGTCGGATGCGGCGCGCGAAACCATGGCCTATGCTGCCGAGCGCATCGCAGAGGAAATGGAGACAACGCCTGCGGACCTGTTGGAGACTTTGGGGGCCGATCCCGATGCGATGCCCGCCTCGAACCAGATCGAGGCGGATGTAAACCGACTGAAACGTCAGCGCGACGCGCTTGGCGCGGTGAATCTGCGGGCCGAGGAAGACGCCCGCGAGGTGCAGGAAGAACACGATACGCTTCAGGCCGAAAAGCTGGATCTGGAAGAGGCGATCAAGACCCTGCGGTCGGGCATTGCCGGCCTGAACCGCGAAGGGCGCGAGCGGCTCTTGACCGCGTTCGAGCAGGTGAACAGCAATTTCTCGATGCTGTTCACGCATCTGTTCAACGGTGGTGAGGCGAACCTTGTGATGGTCGAATCCGATGACCCGCTGGAGGCCGGGCTGGAGATCATGTGCCAGCCGCCGGGCAAGAAACTGTCCACCCTGTCGCTGCTGTCGGGGGGTGAACAGACCCTGACGGCGCTTGCGCTGATCTTTGCCGTGTTCTTGGCCAACCCCGCGCCGATCTGCGTGCTGGACGAGGTGGACGCCCCGCTGGACGATGCCAACGTGACCCGTTTCTGCGACATGCTGGACGAGATGTGCCGCCGCACCGAAACGCGGTTCCTGATCATCACGCACCACGCCGTGACCATGGCGCGGATGGACCGGTTGTTCGGCGTGACCATGCAGGAACAGGGCGTCAGCCAGCTTGTCTCGGTCGATCTGACAAAGGCCAAGGCGATGGTGGCCTGACGGTCCGGGGCGGCGCTGGTGCTTCGCACCTCGCCCCGCCCGCCGTCCCGTTGTGGGGGCGTAGTCCCGCATCCCGTTCTTGACAAAGGAAAACCCCGCAGCGCACGGGGCGCTGCGGGGCACTGGGTTGTCAGCTCAGGGCACGGCCCTTTGGATCAATCGGCAGCCGTCCAATCGCCGACTTTGTCCATGTCGAATTCGGGGGCTGCTTCAAGCTGTTCCTTGGTGGCGTTCACCACCACGAAATAGTCGCCCGCGTTATCGCTGTCGGCCACCAGGGCCAGCTTGCCCAGGTTCACGGCCACTGTGTGTTCGCCCAAGCCAAGGAAGCCGCCGATGTCCAGCAGGATGGATTGTGCCTTGCCGTCGGCGGACATGACCACGTCTTTCACCTCGCCGATGTTGTTCCAGTCGGTATCGGCTTCGGCCATGGCGGCGTTCATCTCAATCTCGGTCTCGGCGGTGTAGACGTATTTGCCGATCAGGTCCGAGGTCAGCAGGGCGGGCGTTTCGCTCATCATCGACTGGTCAGCGAAGGTGGCGTTCGACATGGCGTTGTGGTCGGCTTTGTCCATGCCGGTCTTGGCCTCGCTTTTCATCTCGGTTCCAGCTTTCATTTCGCCATCGGTCTTGGTCGGGTGGCTTTCGGCAAAGGCCGGCGAGGCGGCGGTCAGGATGATGGCGGTCGTGGTCAGAATGCGTTTCATGTGTTTCCTCCATAAGTAGAATGATGTGCAGCGTGCATCGCTGCGGTTCGATGGAGGTTGAACAGATGGATCGTGCAATTCGTTCCGGAAAAAGGCCGGAAAATAAGGGAGGCTTGCGGCTTGAAAAGGATTTGGGCCGCGCTATAGTCCGACCCTTTTCATAAGCAAATTTCTACTTAGAGGCGAGAAAGCAGCGCCTGTGTAGGCCATGCGTCAGCGGGCATGCCCAGCCGTTTCTGTTCGGCCTGGACCGCCGCGCGGGTGCCTGCGCCAAGAATGCCGTCGATCTTGCCCACGTCATGCCCGCGCCGTGCCAGCTTGGTTTGCAATTGCTTCATCTGCGTGCCGTTCAGCCCCTTGTCGGGGTTGCCCGCGTTGAACACGGGCGCACCCATCAAGCGGTTCGCGAAATAGCCCGCCGTCAGCACGTAGGTGAAGCTTTGGTTCCATTCGAAATAGACATCGAAATTGGGATAGGCGAGGAAGGCCGGACCATTGCGCCCCTGCGGCAGCAGAAGCGAGGCGGGCAGGTTCCCTGCGATCTGCCCGTGGCGCGGGTTTACACCCATCTGTGCCCACTGCGCTGCGGGGATTTTCGTGTCGGTACCGGACAGGGACCAATCCATTCGGGCGGGCACCGATACCTCTTGCAGGAATGGCTGGCCGGGTTGCCAGCCGAGGCTGGACAGCATTTTCGCGCCCGACATCAGCGCATCGGGCGGCGAGGTTTTCAGCAGCACATGCCCGTCACCATCGCCGTCCACGCCGTTTTCAAGGATGTCGCGGGGCAGCATCTGGACCATGCCGATTTCGCCGGCCCATGCGCCGGTGGTCCGGGCCGGGTCGAAATCGCCGTGTTCATACAGTTCCAGCGCGGCAAAGATTTGCGGGCGGAACAATTCGGGGCGGCGGCAGTCATGTGACAGCGTGATCAGCGCGTTCAGCGTGTTGAAATCGCCCTGGAACGCGCCGTAATCCGTTTCGAACGCCCAAAAGGCCAGAAGGACACCGCGCGGGATACCGTATTGCTGTTCGATCCGGTTGAAGATGCTGGCGTATTTCTTGCCATTGGATACGCCACGCTTGATCCGGTCTTTCGAAATAAGACGCCGTGCGAAGCTGGTGAAATCCATCTGGAAGACGCCTTGCTTGCGATCGGCGGCCAGCACTTTGCTATCCTGTCTTGCGCCTGCAAAGAAGCGGTCCACTGTGGCGGGGGCGTGGCCCTTTTGCACGGCTTCGGCCTTGAGACCCTGGATAAATCCGTTGAACCCGCCCCCGCATTGGGTCTGGGCTTGTGTGGCGGCCGGAATGGCAAGGGTCAGGGCAAGAAGGGCGAGGGCCGGAAGGGTCGGGTCAGGCAGGCGCATGTGAAACGGTCTTTCTGGTTACAGGTCGCCGCAAGCTATCAGCCTGCGGCGGCGGGGCAAGTCACATGATCGCCAGCAGGGTCGCAAGGCCAAGGGCGGCGGCCCAAGCCAACCAAAGGCTGCGGGTTGCGCGCTCGATGTCTTGGGGCAGCAGGGGTTTGCGCCCCGCGCCATTCACCCATGGGAAATCGCGCATCTGCCCGTCATAGGCGCGCGGCCCTGCCAGTGCGATGCCAAGGGCGCGGGACATGGCGGCCTCGGGCCAGCCAGCGTTGGGGGAACGGTGCTTGGCCGCGTCTGCCCTGATGCCGCGCCAGTCGGTGATGCCATGGGGCAAGGCGATCAGAAGGGCGGTCAGGCGGGCGGGGACTAGGTTCAGCACATCATCCAGCCGTGCCGCCGCCCAGCCGAATTTTTCGTGCCTTGGCGTGCGATAGCCGATCATGCTGTCGGCGGTGTTGGTGACCTTGTAGGCGATAAGGCCGGGCAGCCCGCCGATGGCGAACCAGAAGGCGGGGGCAATGACGCCGTCAGACAGGTTTTCGGCGGCGGATTCGATGGCGGCGCGGGACACCGCGCTTTGGTCCATGCCCGAGGTGTCGCGGCTGACGATCATCGCCACGCTGCGGCGTCCCTGCGGCAGGCCCGCGCGCAAACCCTGTGCCACGGCGCTTACATGCTCGACCAGCGAGCGTTGCGCCAGCAAGATGGCCGCCACGATCACCTCGGCCACTGGGCCGAAGGCGGACAAAATACACCCAAGCAACCACGCTGCCGCGAACAGCGATGCCATCACTGCCGTCCCCTTGATCCGCTGGGCATTGCCGTTGTTGAACCGCGTATCGCACCAGCCCACGGCGCGGCCCATCAGGACCGCAGGATGCGGAGCGCGGGACCACAGCCAGCGCGGTTCGCCCATCGTGGCATCCAGCAGCATGGCCAGAACAAGGGTCATGCCAGCGCCCCTTCCACAGGGCTCCAGCCGTCCGGGGCGGGCAGGCCCAGACGGACCCAGCCACATGAATAGGGAAAGATGCGTGACCAGATGTGGTGCTGCGCCAGACGGGCCTGAAACGCCGCCGCATCGCCCACGTCATACAGGCGGAACAGCGTGGTGCCGCCGACCAGCGTGCCGTGGCGGGCCATCAACGCATCCAGTCGCGCGGCATCTGCGGTCAGTCGCGCGCGGGTGGCATCGGCCCATGCGTGATCTTCCAACGCCCGTGCGCCGATTTCCAGCGCGGGGCCGCTGACTGCCCACGGACCCAGCAAGTCGGGCAAGGGCGCCAGTGTCTCAGGCTGGCCAATGGCAAAGCCAAGCCGCAGCCCCGCCAGCCCCCAGAACTTGCCGAAACTTTTCAGGATCACGACGCCCTGATCCGCCGTTCGCGCGATATGGCTGGTATCCGGTGCCACGTCGCAGAAACTTTCGTCGATCACGGTCAGGAAACGCCCGCCGATCGTGTCAGCGTCCGCCAGGCGCCCGTCGGGATTGTTGGGGTGGACATAGATTTGCACCTGCGCTGCCTCGTTTTCGTCATGGGCCATCTGGTGGTGCGCGGCAAAGGCGGCGGCATGTTCATTATAGGTGGGGCCGGGGATATAAGCGGCGTGCCCGTCCGCCAGCATCGGCATCTGCGCGATCAGGGCCGAGGCACCGTTGGCCGCGACCACCTGTGCTGCCTCGGGGATGTGCCAGAACCTGCGGGCCGCCGTTTCCAGTCGGGCCGTGGCTGCGCTGTCGGGCAGGGCGGTCCATGCGTCCGCAGGTATGTCGCCCACAGGGTAGGGCACGGGGTTGATGCCGGTGGACAGGTCGATCCAATCGCGCCGCGCGCCGCCATAACGCAAAGCTGCGGAATCAAGGCCGCCGCCATGGTCTCGTGGCAAAAGCTCTTTGTTGTCACGCGCGGTTTTGGGCATGGATTTGCCTTTCCAGTCTTCGATGAAGGCGGGTTTACGCCCATTCACCGGACTGGGGAAGGGGGAGCCCTGGCGATGGGCCAAGGTTAACCCTTTGTTAGGATTTTGCAGACAAAAGCTGGTTAAGAAAACCTTTAGCGGCGTCGGGAACCACCGGATCGGGGAAGAATGAAAGTACTGATAGTAGAGGCACGGAACGATCTTGGCGCGCTGTGGGCAAAGCACCTGGAGCGGCAGGGCGCGACCGTATCTATGGCCGAAACCCAACAGGCCGCCATCGACGCGCTTCTGCGGGAGGATTGGGACGTGATCGTGTTGGACCTGGCGCTGGGCAACCTGGGCGGGGCGGGAGGCGCGCTGGCCGTTGCCGATTTCGCCGGCTATCGCAGACCCAAGGCCAAGGTGGTTCTTGTCACCTCGTCCGCGTTCTTTTCGGACGGATCAATCTTTGCCCATATCGAGAACGCCCATGCGTTCCTGCCCACCACCACGGCACCCGATGACCTGGCCGCCGTGGTCGAACACTACGGGCGCGCGTCGTAAGGGTCAGCCAAGCGCGGCGCGGCCATGCGGCGCGGTATAGTCCGGCACCGGGTTGATCGGCAGGATGCGGTGGGGGTTAATCGTGTCGTGGCTGTAGTGATAGTGCCGCACGATATGGTCCAGATGCGTGGTCTCCGCCACGCCGGGCCATTGATACAGCTCGCGCGTATAGGCCCACAGCGCGGGGTAATCCACGATGCGCTTGCGGTTGCATTTGAAATGCAGGTGATAGACCGGATCGAAACGGATCAGCGTGGTGAACAGTCGCCAGTCTGCCTCGGTCAGGGTGTTGCCCATCAGGTAGCGGCTGTCGGTCAGGCGCTCCTCCAGCCAGTCGAGGCTGTCGAACAGGGGATAGACCGCCTCGTCATAGGCGTCTTGCGTGGTGGCGAAGCCAGCCTTGTAGACGCCGTTGTTGACGGTGTCATAGATGCGCGCGTTCACCGGCTCGACCGCGTCGCGCAGATTGGTTGGCCAGTAGTCATCGTGATTGCCGGTGATGACGTCGAAGGCGGAATTCAGCATCCGGATAATCTCGGCGCTCTCGTTCGAAACGATGCAGCTTTGCTGCGTATCCCACAGCACCGGCACGGTGACGCGGCCCGAAATGCCGGGGTCTTGCTTAAGGTAGACGTCGCGCATGAAATCCAGCCCGAACAGGGTGTCGCCGGTCGCGCCCGCGCCGGGAAAATCGGTGTCAAAGGTCCAGCCATCCGACAGCATGTCGGGATGCACAACCGAAACGCCGATGTGGTCGGTCAGGCCTTTGATGGCGCGAAAGATCAGGGTGCGATGCGCCCAGGGGCAGGCATAGGACACATACAGGTGATAGCGCCCCGATTCGGCCTTGAAGCCGCCTTGGCCCGAGGGGCCTGGGGCGCCATCGGGGGTGATCCAGTTGCGGAATTGCGTCGTGCTGCGCTGAAACTTACCCCCGCTGGATTTGGTGTCATACCAAGTGTCGTGCCATTTGCCATCGATCAGTTGTCCCATAGGGAATCTCCTCTGTTGCCATAAAAGTTAGGGCGTCGGGCGATCCGTGGAAACCGGAGGGCGCGCGCATGTGTCGTGCGATGCTGCACAGCAGCACCTGCCGCCGTCAGTCCGAAAGGCGCAGTATTTAAAAATTATAAGACATTTACTTGACCTTAGGAGTTGTGAAGGCATCCTTGAACCCGGAGCGAGAGGAAAGATCATGGATGCATTTCTGACACCTGAATTGCAGGCGGGGCTGGATGCGGCGCGCAAGTTGACGGGCCGTGCCAAGGCGCGTTTCAGGATCGAAGAGGACGGGCACAGCTATCCCGTCCTGCGCCTGTGGGATGCAGGATTTGCCATTGAAGCGCAAGGCGCGCCCAAGCTGCGCGGGCTGGTGGATCTGTACGATGGCGGGCGGCAAATGATGCAATGCCTGATCGTCGCCTCCGAAGAGGTGAACGGCGAGATGCGTTATGAATTCAAACGCTCGACCGCCGCGATGGACCGCGCGCCGCTGGATTTCGTCCGCGATGAAAACGCGCCGGTCGGTCTGATCGCGCGGGGCTGATCCCTGCCGTATACCCTTTGGCGCTGCTGCCGGGTGGCCGTGACCGGGCAGCGTAGGGTGGGTTTTGAACCCACCGCTACGGCTTATTGCAGGTCGGCAAATGCCTTGGTCATACGCGCCACCGCCTGTTCGACCAAGGGGCGGGGCGTGGCAAGGTTGAAGCGCAGGAAATCCTCGCCGCCGGTCCCGAAGGTCGGGCCGTGGTTCGCGGCGATGTGCGCGTCCTGTTCAACCCGTTTGGTAAATTCCTTGCGGGTCATGCCGGTGCCGGAAAAATCGACCCATGCCAGGTAGGTCGATTCAAGCGGCATGGATGCAAGGCCGGGGATCGCGTTGATGCCCGCGTCGAACAGGCGGCGGTTGCCGTCGATATATTGCACCAGTTCATCTACCCATGCCGCGCCTTCGGGCGAATAGGCGGCGGTGGCCATGTGCAAGCCAAAGGCGTTCGGCGACAGGCCAAGGCCCGCCATCCGGTCGCCGAACAGCTTGCGCATGTCCGGATCATGGATGATCACGTTGCCCGAATGGCTGCCCGCGATGTTAAAGGTCTTTGTGGTCGCGCTCATCATCACCAGCCGGTCGGCGATGCCGTCGATCCGGGCCATGGGAATGTGGGTCTGTCCGGGCATTATCAGGTCGTGGTGAATCTCGTCCGAGACGAGGATCAGATCGTGGCGGCGGGCGAAATCGGCCACCTGCTGCAGCTCGGCCTGGGTCCAGACACGGCCGCCGGGATTGTGCGGCGAGCAAAGGATCACCATGCGCGTCGTGTCATCCACCAGCGCGTCGTAATTGTCGAAATCCATCTGGTAGCGGCCATCTGTCAACGCCAGCGGGCATTCCACCACGCGGCGCCCGTTGGCGCGGATCACTTTGGCAAAGGCGTGATAGACCGGGGTGAACAGCACCACCCCGTCGCCCGGCTTGGTGAAGCTGTCCAGGCACATGGCGGTGCCGTTGACCAGCCCGTGCGTGGTAAAGATCGCCGCTGGGTCCACCTGCCAGCCGTGGCGGTTTTCCATCCACCAGCAGATCGCCGATTTATAGGCGCTATCGTCACCGAAATAGCCATAGATGCCATGATCGTGCAGCCGCTTCACAGCATCCTGCACGCAATCGGGCGCGCGAAAGTCCATATCGGCCACCCACATGGAAATCCCGTCCGACGCGGGCACGTCATACCGCTTGTCCATCATGTCCCATTTCATGGAATGGGTGCCGTGGCGGTCGATGATTTCGTCAAAGCTCATATTTGATCTCTCCTTGGGCTTCGGGCAGATTAGGATATGCTGCGCGGGAGGCAATACCGTACCCCGCGGCGGCGTTGTGTGGGTCGGGACAATATCCCATGAAGCTCTGTGTTTTGGTAGTATGTTTTGAAACTGGCGAAGCAATTGGAATAACATCCCTATTGGGTGGTCTTAATTAGAAATTAGTTCTGTCTGTGGTGCTGGTTTTTTCGACTTTTCGGGAAATCCTTGGCCCATTGCGAAATTCAGGGGCATCGCCTACATCGGGGCCATGACAAAGCGACCGATCCTGATCCACCCCGACCCGCGCCTGAAAAAGGTATGTGCCTCTGTGCCAGACCTGTCGGACGAACTGCGGGTTCTGGCCGACGATATGTTGGAAACCATGTATGACGCTCCGGGCATCGGTCTGGCCGCGCCGCAGATCGGCGAAATGCGCCGCCTGATCGTGCTTGATTGCGTCAAGGAGGAGGGCGAGGCCCCCCGCCCGCTGGTCATGTTCAACCCTGAAATCGTGGCATCTTCGGACGATCTGAACACTTACGAGGAAGGCTGCCTGTCGATCCCCGAACAATATGGCGAAGTCACCCGCCCCGCCGATGTTTCGGTGCGGTGGATCGACCGCAACGGCAACGAGCAAACCGAGGATTTCGGCGGGCTGTGGGCGACCTGTATCCAGCACGAAATCGACCACCTGAACGGCAAGCTGTTCATTGATTACCTCAAGCCGTTGCGCCGCCAGATGATCACCCGCAAGATGCAGAAACTGAAACGCGAAATGGCGCGCGGCTGATGCGTCAGGTTCTGCTTTGGCCCGACCCGCGCCTGTCGCAGGTTTGCGACCCGGTCGGGGCCGAGGATGTGACCGACCTGGCCGCCGAAATGTTCCAGATCATGTATGACGCGCCGGGGCGCGGTTTGGCCGCGCCGCAGATCGGCGTGATGAAGCGGGTTTTCGTGATGGATTGCGGCTGGAAAGATGGCGAGATGACGCCGCTGGCCTGTATCGATCCTGAAATCCTGGCGTTTTCGGATGATCTGGCCACGGGCGAGGAGGGCTGCCTGTCGATTCCCGGCACCCCCGCCGGTGTCACCCGCCCTGCCGGTATCACCCTGCGGTTCCGGGATTTAAACGGCGAGATACAGACCCGCGATTTGCAGGGGTTCGAGGCGAAATGCGCCCAGCACGAATATGACCATCTGGATGGCAGGGTGATCTTTGACCGGATCACCCCCGAGGCCCGTGCCGCCCTTGAAACGGCTTATCTGGAGACGCAGAAATGACTGTCCGCAAATGTATCCCATGGCCTGACAAGCGGTTGCGCACGACGGCCGATGATGTGGATCGTGTCGACGACGAGGTGCGCGCAACCTGGGACGACATGATCGACACGATGGAGGCGATGCCCGGTGTCGGTCTGGCCGCGGTGCAGATAGGGGTGATGCGGCGGCTTGCGGTTGTCGATGCCTCGGAAAGCCGGGGTAAGGCGGTGCGGATGGCGAACCCTGAAATACTCCATGCCAGCGTCCAGCTGCGCGAGCATGAGGAGGCCAGTCCCAACCTGTCCGGCATGTCCGCCACCATCAGCCGCCCCCGCGCCGTGACCGTGCGGTTCACGAACCAGGACGGAGAGATGGAAGAGCGCGATTTCGTCGGGCTGTGGGCCACATCCGTGCAGCATCAGATCGACCATCTGGCCGGCAAGATGTATTTTGATCGCCTGTCCAAGATGAAGCGCGATATGCTGCTGCGCAAGGCAAAGAAACAGCGATAGGAGCGGATCATGCGGATCGTTTTCATGGGCACGCCCGAGTTTTCGGTTCCAGTGCTGGATGCCCTGATCGAAGCGGGGCACGAAATTGCCTGCGTCTATTGCCAACCGCCGCGCAAATCGGGACGTGGCCAGAAAGAGCGTCCCACGCCGGTCCATGCCCGCGCGCTTGAACTTGGGCTGGAGGTTCGCCACCCCAAGTCATTGAAATCCCCCGAGGAGCAGCTTGATTTCAGGGCGCTGGGCGCGGATGTGGCGGTGGTCGTGGCCTATGGGCTGATCCTGCCGCAGGCGGTGCTGGATGCGCCGGTGCGGGGGTGTTTGAACATCCACGCCTCGCTTTTGCCGCGCTGGCGCGGGGCCGCGCCGATCCATCGCGCGATCATGGCGGGGGATGCGGAAACCGGCGTTTGCATCATGCAGATGGAGGCGGGGCTGGACACCGGCCCGGTACTGTTGCGCAAGGCCGTGGCAATCGGAACCGAGGAAACGACGGCCGCGTTGCATGACCGTTTGTCGGGGCTGGGCGCGGTCGCGATTGTCGAGGCGCTGGGCCGGCTGGATGACCTGACCCCCGAGGTGCAGCCCGAAGAGGGCGTGACCTATGCCGCCAAGATCGACAAGGCCGAAGCGCAGGTGGACTGGACCGCCCCCGCAGAGGAGGTCGACCGCAAGATTCGCGGGTTGTCGCCCTTTCCCGGTGCCTATGCCGAGGTGGAGGGGCAGCGGCTGAAGCTGCTTGCCTCGCGTTTGGCTGGCGGTGCAGGCGCGGCGGGCGAGGTCTTGCAGGGCGCGGTCGAGGGTGCGCTGGTTGTCGCCTGCGGCACTGGCGCGGTCGAGGTTTTGCGCTTGCAACGTGCGGGCAAGGGCGCGCAGGATGCGGGCGAATTCTTGCGCGGCATGCCCATCGAAAAGGGAACGCGCCTTTAGGCCGGAAAGGGGTGCAGCCATGTTTCCCAGCATGATCGGAACCGTGGTGATCGCCGGGATCGTCGGCTACCTGTCCGAGCGGTCCGGCTTTACCCGCAATGGCATCCTGCCCTCGATCATCATCTGTGTGGGCGGGGCATTCCTGTTCTATTTCGTGCAGATCATGTTCGGCATCCGGTTCGGATCGCCCGGCGTGGACGCGATCCTGAGTTCCATCGGTGCGCTGTTGATCGTGCCGACCCATTGGCGGAGGTAGGGGCATGATGATTGTATGGCTGATCATAGTCGGCGCGGCGGCGGGGTTTCTGGCAACGCGGCTGATGGGGGTCGAACTGGACGTGATCACCACCGTCATTCTGGGCATGGCCGGGGCCATCGTCGGTGGGTTGATCGTGCGGCTGTTCTTGTCGGTGATGGGGCTGGTCGGCGGCTTGGTCGGCGCTGTTCTGGGCGCGATGCTGATGATCTGGCTGTATCAGAAAATAAGGCGCTAGGTGTTTGATCCCAAGGTTTGATGGTGCGATCTGTTCTTTGGAATGGAAGGAAAGACTATGGGACAGATACGTCGGGACTATCCTGAATTTTGTGCTCTGGCGTGGTAACTGCTCTGTAAGGAGACCCACATATGAGCATCGACAAAGACCTATTGGATCGACTGATGGAAGG
>JGI24025J20009_10000504_pt1 | contig 30291 bp, 36 predicted proteins | sample Cruoilmetagenom3_FD_20009 | JGI IMG/M metagenome (IMG submission 20009) | reverse complement strand
AAGGAAACAGATAAAGAAGAAAAGATTAAAAGAGAGAAGAGAAGAGCAAAAGAAAGAGCGAAAAAGAGAAAGAGTCAGAGCAAGAAGAGAGGGAGATCTAGAAAAACAACTTATAGAAAAAAGAGTACAGCTAAAAAACAACCCAAGAAGGTTGAAAAGACTGCCAAGACTACTAAGACTACTAAGACTACTAAGACTGCTAAGACTGCTAAGACTACTAAGGAGGAAACTACTAAGAAAAAAGAAACTAAGAAATAAAATTGTAAATAACTACTATGTATTTGGATAGTATTCCAAAAAGAAAAAATAGAAAAAAGAAAGGGAAAAGACTAGGTAGAGGATATGGTTCTGGCGTTGGTGGACATACCGCAAATAGAGGTATGAAAGGTCAGAAGTCAAGATCAGGACATAAATCTTTAGTAATGTTTGAAGGTGGAAATGTTCCATTCTTCAAAAGAATTCCTAAATATAGGGGATTCAAGAAAATAGACAAAAANATATATACCGCAGTAAATATAGATGTTTTGAATGATAACTTTAAGNGTGGAGAGATTGTTAGCTTGGNAAACCTTAAGAAAAAAGGATTAATAGCTCAAAGAACCCAATATGTTAAGATATTGGGATTAGGANAAATCAAAAAGAAGCTAACTATCAGTAAATTACCAATATCAAAAAGTGCACAGGAGAAGATAGAAAAAGCTGGTGGTACTATTAAGTAACCTCTGTTTACAATGAATAAATACGTAGAAATTATTAAAAAGATCTTCAATACGAAGGAGATCCGTAAAAAGATACTATTCTCACTTGTCATTTTACTTATCTACAGATTACTAGCAGCAATACCTGTTACAGGTATCCCTGCTGATGCAATTACTCAACTTTTTGAAGGCAGTAACTTCGGAGATTTACTCTCCACAGTTTCGGGAGGTGTACTAGAAACTGCATCTATAGGAGCTATTGGCTTAAGTCCATATATTAATGCCTCAATTATTCTCCAGCTATTAGGAACGGTAATTCCGAAATTGGAAGAGATGAGAACGGAAGGCCCTGAAGGAAGGAGGAAGATTAGTATGTATACACGATTTCTTACAGTTCCACTAGCAGTAATGCAATCGTTTGTGATATATTCCACCTTAAGAGGGTTTGGTTTGGTTGGGCAGTTAGATACACTTCAACTTATAACGATGATATCGACCCTGACTGCAGGCTCTGTTATCGTAATGTGGTTTAGTGAGCTTATTTCTGAGAGTGGAATCGGAGGTGGTTCCTCCTACCTTATCTTTTTAGGTATAGTTGCAGGAATTCCGGGGACATTGAGTAGCAATTTCAGATTAATGGATACACTACAAAAAGCTGTTCTCATAACAGTTACCTTAATTTTGACAATGGCAGTAATATACATATCTGAAGCAGAAAGAAAGATCAAAGTTCAATATTCAAGAAGGGTTAGAATGGGTGGAGCTATGGACAGCTATATCCCAATCAAAATGACACAATTTGGAGTAATGCCAGTTATTTTTGCTGTATCACTACTCTCCTTTCCTCAATTAATAGGGAAGTTCATATTAAGTAGAGATGTGAGTGATAAAGTGATAGATATCACTACTAAGATTATGAATCTATTAAATAATCCATACTTCAGTAATTCTTTAACTTTCGTTCTAGTTATAGCATTTGCACTCTTCTACCTAACAGTCGTATTTAAGACTGATGAACTAGCAGAAAATCTCCAAAAACAGGGAGGCTTTGTTCCTGGTATTAGACCAGGGAATAATACATCAGAATATTTAAAGCATGTTGCATTTAGACTCGCAGCAATAGGGGCTCCATTTCTTGCCTTTATTTCGGTACTTCCCAATATCCTCATACAATTAGAACTAATGACTGTTACAGTCATTACAGGAACAGGTCTTCTAATTATGGTTAGTGTTGTATTGGATATTAAAAGAGAGATATCCTCTATGATAGTAGTAAGAGATTACTCTAAATATTTGTAATCAAAATAGTGTGGTATTATCTACTATAAATATCTAACATCTCTACATCTTAAACAATGAAAACAATACTTTTTCATGGTCCATCGGGTAGCGGTAAAGATACCCAGGTAGAACTCTTAGTTAAGAAGTATGAATTTGAAAATATCGGGACAGGGGAGATGTTTAGGGCTATGTATAAGGAGGGGGATATAGAGGCATTTAAAGCATATCAACATTGGTCAAAAGGACACCTAGTTCCAAATGAACTGGTATATGGCATGCTAAATAAATGGGTAAAAAGATTCGACCCTGAAAAACACTGGGCTTTTGTATCAGTTGTTCGAGAGCCTCATCAAATAAAGCTTTTTGATGAGCTATTAGACAATGCTAACAGGGATTTAGATTACTTTGTACATTTCACACTTCCAGATGAGATTGCTATAGAGAGGATGTCTCATAGAAAGATATGCCCATACTGTGATGCCACATATCATCAGAAGTATAAGCCAGAAAAGGTAGAAGGATACTGTGATAAGTGTGGCACGAAATTAATACAGAGAGAGGATGATATGCCAGATAAGATGAAAATTAGACTTATGGAGTATGATAGAAGCATAAGGGAGATTAGGGAAACGTACAAGGAGAGAGGTATACTAATAGAAATAGATGCGAGCCCAAGTATAGAAGAGATAAATAAAACCTTGCTACAAAAGATAGGGTTGTAAAACATCTTTCTTTTTGATATGCTTAACTCGTCTCTGTAGAGTGTTGTGATTCCAAAGTAAATACAACGTTACACCTTTGAAAAAAGTCCGTAGCTTTGATATAATCACGGGACTCTAATTATTTACTATAACCATTATTTATGGCTGTTGATACAAAGAAAGTTTACGAATTTGAGGGTGTAGTCAAAGAGTGTCTACCAAATACAAAATTTGTTGTAGAGATAGATGCTGATGGAGAGAAGAAGGAAGTGGTAGGATATCTCTCTGGAAAGATGAGAATGCACTACATCAGAATATTGGAAGGAGATAGGGTGAAGATAGAGATGACCCCCTACGATAAAACGCAGGGAAGAATAACATATAGGATGAAATAAAGATGAAAGTTCAAGCTTCTGTTAAAAAAAGATGTTCAGGATGTTACACGGTTACTAGGAAGGGTCGTGTATATGTTTACTGTAAGAAGGATCCTAAACACAAACAGAGGCAAGGTTAATTAATATATTGTTAACATTAAATGGCAAGAGTAGCGGGGCTAGAAATACCAAATGACAAGAGATTATGGGTCTCTTTGATGAGCATATATGGAATAGGAGAAAGTCTATCTAAAGAAATCTGTGAGAAGACCAAGATAGACCCAAATATACTTGTTAAAGATATGAGTGAAAGTGAACTTGATGTAATCAGAGGGTATATAGACAAGAATTATGAGGTAGAAGGAGAGCTAAGACAGAAAGTATTTAGAGATATCAAAAGATTAAAAGATATAAGGAGCTACAGAGGAATTAGACATAAATTGGGACTTCCCGTCAGAGGACAGAGAACGCGACATAATGCTCATACTAGAAAAGGGAAGAGCAGACCTGTTGGAGGATTAAAACGTAAATTAGAAAAAACATAGAATAGATGGCAACTACTAAAACTAAAAAGAAAAAAGAGAAGAAGAGGAGTGTTACAAACGCTATTGCAACAATACAAGCAACATTTAACAACACAATAATATCGATAACAGATGAGAAGGGACAGGTTTTAGTGCAAAGTAGCCCCCCTGTTATTGGATTTAAGGGAGCAAGAAGAAGTACTGCGTTTGCAGCTACTAAGGCGGCGATTGATGCTGCAGAGAAGGCGATTAAGAAGTATGGAGTTAGAGAGGTAGAGGTAGTAATCAAAGGTCCTGGTTCAGGAAGGAATGCTGCTGTGAAAGGGTTGGACTCTGCAGGTTTGAAAATAACGAAATTAATTGACAGGACCCCTATTGCCCACAACGGTTGTAGGCCAAGAAAACGTCCTAGAAACTAATATATAACAGTAAATATACTTAAATGGGTAGATATACAGGTCCAAAAGAGAGGTTGAGTAGAAGAGAAGGTGTAAACCTTAATCTGAAAGGTGCCAGATCTTTTTCTGATAAAGCTGGAATAAAGAGGAAGCCATTTCCTCCTGGCCAGCATGGAAACAAGAGGAGAACTAGGCTATCAAACTACGGTTTGCAATTAAGAGAGAAACAGAAAGTAAAAAGAACATATGGAGTTAGAGAAAGACAGTTCAAAAATCTATACAAAGAAGCCGATAGGAGATCTAAGGTAAATAGCTCCGATAAAGGTTTAGAGCTATTAAGACGTTTAGAACTTAGGTTGGACAATATAGTATATCTTGCTGGTTTAGCACCATCTAGACCTGCAGCTAGACAGTATGTTGTTCATGGTCACGTTCTCTTGAATGGAGAGAAGTTTTCAGTTCCTTCATATGAGGTTACTGAGGGTGATACTGTTGAGTTAAAAACAGCCAAACTAGCACCAAATGAGAAATTCTTCCCTGTTCCAGAGTGGATAGAAGCGAAGGAGAATAAGGCTAAAGTTGCTAGACTGCCGATAAGAGATGAGATAGATGAAGGTATTCGTGAGAATCTAATAATCGAGTACTACTCAAGATAATTTGTTTTAAATCATTTAATGGAAGCATTTAAAGATATAAAAGTAATAGTGAGAGAAGAGGATGGGAACTCAGGTTTGTATGAAATAGCTCCTCTACCTAGAGGATATGGTCATACATTGGGTAATGCCTTAAGAAGAATTCTCTATTCTAGCCTAAAAGGTTCTGGAATTACTGCAATTAAGATTAAGGGAGCAAAACATGAATACTCTACAATAGAGGGAGTTAAAGAGGATTTGGTATCAATAATCCTTAATCTCAAACAGGTAAAATTCAAATTAGATTCTGATGAACCAAAGAAATGTAGAATTGAGGCAAAAGGTAAAAAAGAGGTAAAAGCATCCGATATCGAAGTTGAAGGAGGAGTAACAGTTGCTACTCCTGATATTGTGATTGCTAATTTAACAGATAAATCATCTGAGTTAGTTATTGATTTAGTAGTAGAATCAGGGGTTGGATATAGAGACGTNAAGATGTTGGATAGGAATTCAGAGGGAATGATTCCAATAGATTGTGACTTCACACCAATAGAGCAAGTGAGTCTAAGTGTAGAACAGACTCGTAAAGGGCAGGAAACTGACCTTGATGCTGTAATTATCGGGGTTGATACAGATGGAAGTATTTCTCCAAAGCAAGCCCTTATGGATGCAGCCTTAATACTCCAAGAATTTGCTGGAAAGGTAATGATAGCGATGGGACTTTCTAAAAAGGCAGTCGAGGAAAGAGCTGAGGAGATAAACACAGTAGAAGAGGTTGTAGAGGAAGAGGAGGAAGCAGAAGAGATTATTGATTTCAAAATTGAAGATTTGCCAGTATCTAAGAGATCTAAAACAGGATTACTCTCAGGTGGATATAAAACTATTGGAGATTTGAAAGGTGCTTCTGCTGAAGACCTATTAAATCTTTCAGGTTTTGGTAATAAATCTCTAAATGAAGTAGTTGAGTTACTTAACCAATATGGGATTAATATTAGGAGAGAATAACCTGGATGTATAAAAGGAATAGTATTAAAAAATTAGGAAGAAAAAGCTCTCATAGAAAAGCACTAATCAAAAATCAGCTCAGGTCCATAATCGCAAGTGGTAAAGTTGAGACTTCTACAGCAAAGGCTAAAGTCTTAAAAGGAGAGTTAGAATCTGTCTTAAGTAAAATTCAGAAAGGCTCAGAAAAAGATCTCGCATTAATTAGGGAATTACACAGAGTATTTGGAAGTGATGATTTAGTAAAAAAGGCATTAGAAATAGGAAAAAAGGAATCACTTAATATAACTATAAGGAAAGTCGGATTTAGAAGCGGTGATAATACAGAACTTTCCAAAGTTGAAATAGTAGGATATAAAGGAAGGAAGAAAGTTCAAAAGAAAGGAGAGAAGAAGGATGTAGAAAAAGAAGAGAAGAAGGTAGAGGAGCTTCCGGAGGAAATCCAGAAAGGGATTTCAAATCTTGGGAAGAAGAATATAAAAGGGAGTGCGAAACCAGTTAGGAAAGAGAGGGCTAGATCTAGATCAGGTCTTTAATATATATAGATAGATAAATATGAAATACAAAACAACCTGGACAAAAGAAAAAGATATTGTAAGGAAATGGTACATAGTTGATGTTAAGGATCAAATACTTGGAAGAGTAGCAACTCAGATAGCATCTCTTTTAATAGGAAAGAGTAAGCCAGAGATTGTTCCAAATATTGACTGTGGAGATTATGTTATTGTACTCAACACTGATTTGGTAAAGTTAACAAGAGGAAAGGAATTCAAAAAAACATATTACAAACATTCAGGATATCCCGGGGGGTTAAAAGAGATAGTATTTGATAAACAGATGAAAAGAGATTCTCGAAGAGTTATATATTTAGCTGTAAAGAATATGTTACCTAAAAATAAGTTAAGAGATAAGAGGATGGAAAGACTGCTCATATACAAAGATGAAAAACATAAACATGAGGCCCAAAAGCCAGAAAATTATAAATTATAATTAACCAAATAGTGAGTAAGGAAAAATACTTCGAAGGAATTGGAAGAAGAAAAACAAGTACATGTAGAGTAAGAATATATAGTGGACAGAAAGCATCCATAGTAAATGGTAAAGCTGTCGATAAATATTTCTACTCTATTAAAGATGCTGTTAAACAGATAAATAAGCCATTAGCTGTAACAGGACTGGATGATAAGTACTATTTCTCTGCTAAAGTTAGCGGAGGTGGTAAAAGCTCTCAAGTTGATGCAATACAGCTCGGATTAAGCAGAGCCTTGTACAAGATGGATGAGTCACTTAAACCATTACTCAGGAAGGAAGATCTTGTAACCAGAGATTCTAGAGCAGTTGAAAGGAAAAAATATCACAGATTGAAAGCTAGAAAGAGACCACAATTCTCTAAGCGTTAGTTCCATATTGAAATTGTACTAAAGTGGATATATCATTTAGATATATCAATTTATCTTTTTTCAATATGAAAAAGAAAACAGTATTTATTATCTTAGGTTCTGTTATAGGATTTTTTCTCCTTGGCATATTTATCTTCCTAGTAGCACGTAGAATGTATTCTGTATCGTACGATTTGGGGTATGATTACAACAGTGAGAGCATATCATCGTTAGATCTCCTATCTTCAGGCAAAGGAGACACATATGAAGACGACTCACTCTCTTCTGAAGAACTAATTAATAATACGGAGGATTCAAAGTTACAAAAGAGTGGCAGTATATCATTTCTAGTAGAAGATATAGACGAAGCTGTGACTAGTATGAAATCAATCAATACTAAATACTCAGCCCAAATTACGAATATATATGATCATGGAAGGGGAAATGATAGGTATGTACAGATTACTACTAAAGTAGAGGTAGGAGATTTCGAAAAGTATTATGACTCTCTTAGGGAAATTGAAGGCGATGTAGTTGATGCGAGTATTTCTACCACCGATGTAACAGAAGAGTATATAGATATTACTGCTAGATTAAAGAATTTAAGAAGCACAGAAGAGCAATTAACCGAAATTATGCAATCAGCAGATACAGTTACTGATGTATTAGCAGTACAAAGGGAGCTTAATAGTGTTAGAGGAGAGATTGAGAGTTATGAACAAAGGAAGAGATATTTTGATAGCCAGACTGATTACTCCTATATAAGTGTCACTTTTAGTGTTGACAAAACAGGGCTAAATGTTACCGAAGATGAATGGAAACCGTGGGGAGAATTCAAATCTGCTGTTAAATCACTTCTAGATGTTCTCAAAGGATTCGTAAACCTACTCATATGGTTAGTAGTATTCTCACCCTTAGTACTAATTCCATTCTTTGTAATTAAATATCTAATTAGGGGAAAAAAGGCTAAAAAGTAGTCTTAATGGTATAATGTAGAGCGTAAGTATCATATACGATCGCGCTAATTTAACAATTAGTGAGGAAAGTCCGGACTCCATGTAAGTCATAAACATATTATGATAGATGCCAATGAAAGTTGGGAGGGAGTAATCTTTCGGAGAAAAGGGCAACAGAAAGTTATACCGCCTATTTATTTAGGTAAGGGTGAAATGGTAGTGTAAGAGACTACCGGGTAGTGTAGTAATACACTGTCGCGTGGCAACCCCCTCTGGAGCAAGGTATGACCGCATAGATAGATGATCGTTTAATACAGAATCCGGCTTACTTGATGCTTACGCACTGTTCTGTTTTTTGATAACATATATAACATATATTTGACCAGAGAGTAACACTATGACAGTAGAATGTAGCCGATTACTAGATGGATTTGATGTAACAGATGAAAGGTTCGCAGAATTCATTGTTAGCGAGATTGCGGAGAAAGTCTATCAAGATGAGATTACTGATGACAATATATCTCCCACAAGTAATCGCACTAGTCTTGAAGAAATTTTGAGATACCATTTTCTGGTTAATGATGAGAATACTCTAGAGAGATTGAGATTGTGTGTCCTTAATCGAGCGAAAAAAATAGCAGAAGAAGGGTTTAGAGAGAACAAGTTCTTACAAGTACCACCGCTGGCTGTAGAAGGGGAATTACATCCTGATGAAGAAAAGCTCAGAATCGATCTAATTAATGAGATTGCTGAGCAGGTATATAGAGGGGAAATCAGTGATGACAACCCCTCTTCTATAAATGGATATACAACACTAGATCAAATCCTGAGATACCATTTTGAATTAGGTGAAAATCGAGAGGATCAGCTACTAGTCTTAAAGAATAGAGTCCAAGATAGTATTAAGAATAGAGGTCATTAAGGGATAGTGTAGGTTTGGTAGTTATAGATTCCTTCCGTTAATAAACTCTGTAGCATCCATTTTCCTTTTTCCTGCTACTTGTAGTGTATTTACCTTAATACAAACATCTTTCTTTTTTGTAGAAAAAAGTATCTGGGAATCTTTTTCAAACATATTTCCGGCTTTTTTAGAGCAATCTGAATTAACAATTTCTACATCAAATATTTTTATTCTCTTCTCTTTCCACATACTCCATGCTACTGGCCAAGGTATCATTGCTCGAACCAATCTTCCAATATATTCTGGTTCCATCTCATTCCATTTGATTTGAGCATTCTCTTTAGAAATATCTTTTTGCCAACAGTATGTTGCTTTAGAATCATCCTGTTTGATTGGATTAATTTTACCTTGTACCCAATCTTCTAGAACGTCACCTAAAACGTTAGCAGACTTTTTAACAAGTTTTTTTCTAAGAGATAGATTTGTATCATTTTCAAATATTGGTTCTTTGAATATCTCTAAGATATCTCCCTCATCTAGACCTTTAGACATTAACATTACAGTTATACCTGTTTCTTTCTCTCCATCCAGTATCGCTTTTTGTATTGGAACAGCACCTCTATACTTTGGAAGAATAGAGAAATGGATGTTAATGGATTTATACTTTGGATATTCTATAAAAAATTCGGGCAGTATCTCCCCAAATGCGTTACATACTATTAATTCAGGTTTGAACATTTTTAGTGCTTTTTCGTATTTCTTTTTCTTTTTTTCAGTATGAAATACCGCAATACCATTTTTAAAGGCATACTTCTTTACTCTCGAAGGAGTTAATGTCTGCTTTCTCCCAATAGGTTTGTCTGGTGTAGTAATAACACCGACAAGATCGTACCTTGTATCCTTGTTGAAGCTCTTTAATGTCCCTACAGATTCCCAATCTGTACCCAAAAAAAGAGTTCTAACAGGCTCTTTTACTAAATCTCTCATACCCAATTTTACTGTAATATTGATAAAATTGCTATATAATACCGATAATACAATGAAAATATCTGAATTTAAATATAATTTACCAAAAGAAAAGATAGCACAATTTCCCCCAGAAAAGAGGGGAACCACGAATCTTTTGATATTAGATAGGAAAAAAAAAGGTATAGTGCATAGAAAATACTTTAATATTCCAGAGTATATTAAGGAGGATGACCTAGTTGTCTTAAATGAAACCCAAGTTATTAATAGTAGAACATATTTTAATACTCTTAGAGGAAAACAAGTAGAAGTTTTGTTTTTAGAAAAAAGGAATGAAAAGGTATGGTTTTCTCTCATTGGTAGAGCCAGAAATGTGAGAGATGGAGATATATTAAAATGTGAAGATATCCATATCAGAGTTGGAGAAAGAGAAGAGAATGGATTTCTTGTCGAATTCGTTAAGGGAGATGCAGAGACACTCTTTAGAAAACATGGTCATACACCTCTTCCACCATATATGAATAGAGAGGATAACAAGGAGGATAGGAAGAGGTACAATACTGTTTTTTCAACTATCCCTGGGGCTGTAGCAGCACCTACAGCGAGTTTAAATCTAACAGAGGAGATATTAGGGGAAATAGAGAAAAAAGGTGCTCAAATAGCTAAAATTGAACTTAAGGTTGGATGGGGAACCTTTGCCCCTATCAGAGAAGAAAACATAGAGGAGCATAATATACACAAGGAATATATGAATATTAATTTAGAAGTTGCAGAGAAGATAAATGAATGTAAAGGAAGAGTTTGGGTATTCGGTACTACCGTAGCTCGTGCATTAGAAAGTGCTTACTCGGATGATACAAAAGATATTCGATCATATTCAGGATTCACAGACCTCTACATCTACCCAGGGTATGAATGGAAGGTAGTAGATATTTTAGTCACTAATTTTCATATGCCAGATTCATCCCTAATCCTCTTAGTAAGTTCATTCGCCGGCAAAGAGAATATTCATTCTGCCTATCAGGAAGCTATCAGGAAGGGATATAAATTCCTTAGCTATGGAGACAGTATGTTAATCGGAGATAATTTAATAGAGGGGGAGCAATGAATTTAGATATCCTGAAAGAGAGGTATTTCTTTATGCCAGATGCTACAAGGGGGGCAGTAAGAACTCTCACGACTAAGCAGTTAGAACAAACTGGTACTGAAGCTATAGTTACTAATACTCTCCATTTATTAATACATCCTGGGCCTGATACTATTTATAAGCTGGGTGGTATCAAAAAGATGATGGGATGGGAGGGTATTGTATTCACTGATTCTGGGGGATTCCAACTTTTCTCTCTAATTCACTCAAAGAAATGGAGAGGGAAGATACATGAGAATGGTGCCACCTTTAAATCTCCAAAAGAGGGTAATACATATGAATTAACTCCAGAGAACTCTATTGATATTCAAATGAAGATAGGATCTGATGTCTTAGTTACCCTGGATGATTGTAGGCATACAGGTATTTCCAGAGAAAAAGCCGAGAAGTCAGTTGAAAGGACAATTAAATGGGCTCAAAGAGGTAAAACTCATTTTGAAAATGAATATGGGGGTACGAGAAAGACAGGAAAGCTTCTAACCTGTGTTGTACAGGGTGCCAACTATTTAGATTTAAGAAAACAGTGCGCGAAAGAGTTAGTCGATATCGGCTTTGATGGATACAATTTCGGGGGATATGTAATAAACGAGGATGGTGATCTTGTTGTCGACGAGATGGAGGCTGTAATTGATAATATACCAGAAGATACAATACGCTACGCTATGGGAGTAGGGACACCCGAGGACATATTAAAAGCAGCAAAGATAGGTTACAACCTTTTTGATACTGTTTTAGTTACTCGTAATGCTCGACATGGTACAGTATATACATCAGAGGGGATATTGAGGATAAAGAATAGCGATATGGCTCTTGACCAGAGACCAATAGATTCGAACTGTGATTGTGAGTGTTGTAGTAACTACTCTAGAGCATATATACACCATATGTTAAAAATTGGAGAAGCAACTGCACTCACTCTTCTGACAATTCATAATCTCACCTATTATCAAAGTCTCATAGCAAATGTGAACGATCGTAACTAGAAAGAAATTCTCAAAAATGATATGATTAGAAAGTCCTTAATAATATTTGATTTTATGAAGTAGGACAGGAAGAGAAATAATAGGAATTTTTTGAATTAATGAAAATAATTAATAGTAAATATATTAATAGAAAATATAGTGAAAAATCGCATTTGTGTAATGTAGTGTAGATTGTTATTTCTTTTCCCAAAAGTATTAAATTATTAGCAATACTCTAATGGAGTTAATTATTGGTGGTATTGCAGCTGTTGTAGGAGGGATTCTGATATTTCTCTACCTTAAGTTCGCAAGGAACTGGGTGAGTATAGATAATATTCCAGAAGAGGAGATACAAAAGGCTGCGAAGAAAATAATCGGGAAAAAAGTTTCTGACGCCGAAAAAGAAATTGAAGAAACAAAGAAAAGAACGGAAGAGAGATTAAAGACTCTCCGTAAAGAAACAGGAGAGCATGAAGAAATGCTCTTAGAAAGAGAGAAAAAGCTTAACAAGCGGACTAAAATGCTTGATCAAAAGAATGAGGAACTTGATGAGATCTCAGAGGCAGTTAAAAAGATGCAAAAAGGTTTGGAGAAGACAAGAATTAGATTGAAAGATGAATTGGAAAGAATTTCTGGACTGACGCAACAGGAGGCTAGAGAGAAACTAATGAGTCAGGTAGATGAGGATATCAAGAACTATGAGGCACAAGAGATTAGAAAGGGCCAAAAGAGGGCAGAAGAGATAGCGGACAAGAAGGCTAAAGAGATAATAGTTGAATCAATGCAAAGAGTGGCAACTGAGTATGTTGGAGAAACAACAACCTCAACGATTAAGATAGATGATGATAAGGTGAAGGGAAGAGTTATTGGTAAAGAGGGAAGAAATATTAGGGCCTTTGAGAAGTTAACGGGTGTAGATGTGATAGTTGATGAATCTCCTAACACAATAGCATTGTCATCCTTCGATCCCTTAAGGAGAGAAATTGCATCTGTAGCTCTAACAAAATTAATTGCAGATGGGAGGATACATCCCAGTTCAATAGAAGAAGCAATTAAGAAAGCAAAGAATGAAATATCACTTGAAATTAAAAAGAATGGACAAATCCTAGCCGAAGAGGCTGGATGGCCTGGCATTGAAATTGGTCTTTTGAAATTATTAGGTAAGATGAAATACAGAACAAGCTATGGACAATCTCTAATGTCCCATACTATTGAAGTGATTAGATTGGGAGAGGTATTGGCTGCCGAAATGGGGGCAGATGTTGATCTAGTTAAAAGAGCATGTCTTCTTCATGATGTAGGAAAAGTACTATCACATAGGATAGATAGCCCACATCACCATATCTCTGGTCAGATCGCCAGAAAATATGGATTAGATGATAAGTTGGTCAATGCTATCGAGGCACATCATTTAGACATTGAACCACAATCAGTTGAAGCTGTTTTAATATATATCGCTGATGCTATATCTGGTGCAAGACCTGGTGCAAGGAAAGATAGCTATGAACAGTATATACAGAGGATTGAAGCTTTAGAAAATGTTGCAAAAGAGGTAGGAGGAGATAAGATAGAGGAGGTCTTTGCGATAAGGGCGGGGAGAGAGCTTAGAGTAATAGTAAAGCCAAATCTAATATCTGATGATGATATGACCGTACTTGCCAAAGATTTAACAGAGACAATCGAGAAGACTCAAAACTATCCAGGGAATGTAGAAGTTACACTAATACGTGAGACAAGGGCTGTAGAAATAGCGAAATAATCGATATCTTCTAGTAAGTAATACTACAGGACGAATTGGGTATCAAAGAGGGGAGGGGTTGTGAAAACCTGCTCCCCTTTTACATTTTCATGAATAATGTTCAAATTTTGAATGCAGTTTCTCGCTATGGATTTTTGGGAATACGGCTGTTTGACACGGGGTTTTACCTATTATAATGGCTTTTTAGTATGATAATATAAAGAAATGCTAATTTCATAAAACAATCTATGACATATATAAAAATTGTTAGCAAAAAATATACTCAAAGATATGATAAAAGACTTTTAAAAACAAGACTTTTAATGAGATATTCAATATAGTCCTATAATAAAATCATTCTTGACGAGTCCCCTTATTTCCAATATTTTATTGATACGATACTACAAATCATGTGATATCAGGATTTGTGGCATCCTCATCTCTAAGAAAGGAGGTAAAGATAAATGTTAAAGAAAGATTTAATAGATAGAGTTGCTAACTCAGCAGGACTTACAAAGAAAGAAGCTGCTGCAGCAATCGACGGAGTTCTTGACGCAATAACTCACGCACTTAAGTCTGGTGATTCAGTTCTTTTAACTGGCTTCGGAAAGTTCGAAGTTAGAGAGAGGAAAGCAAGAGTAGGAATTAATCCTAAGACATTAGAGAAGATTAACCTACCAGCAACACCTTACCCTGCATTCAAGGCTGGAAAGGGCTTGAAGACAGCTGTTAAGGAATAGTCAAAACTGCCGGCGATTCTCTTTAGACAAGAGAAAGAAAGCCTGGGTTTCGGCTCAGGCTTTTTCTTTTGATTTCTACTGCAATATTATTATTTTATGGGCTTTGCAAGGCAAGACTTAAATTGATAATATAGCAATATATTACTTGTATATATACTGCCATAGGTGAAAAAACTTTTTATCCCAACCAAAGAGAACGGATACAAACCTATTTTACTACGTAAACTTGCACTAGTTGTATATACAATAATGCTTGTTCTCTTGAACTCTTTTGGTGGGTTGGTAGGAATACCAGAGGCAATGGCTAGCAGTATTACTCCAGCCAACATTATTCAACTAACAAATCAACAAAGAGCCTCAATGGGTCTTAATATTCTTAACAGTAACGCGAAGCTTACAGCTGCTGCACAAGCGAAAGCTAATGATATGTTTGAAAAACAGTACTGGGATCATTTCGGTCCCAATGGAGAATCCCCATGGATGTTCATATCCCAAGCTGGATATGATTATGTATATGCGGGGGAGAATTTAGCTAAGGGCTTTAGAACAGCAGAGGGTGTACATGAAGCTTGGATGGCTAGCCCAACACATAGGGATAATATCGTTAGTGGAAATTACAAAGATATTGGAGTTGCTATTATGGAAGGAACTCTTCTGGGTAGTGATACTGTATTAGTTGTTCAGATGTTTGGAAATCTAACAAATGAAACATCTCAACCAAGCTCTCCAGCAGAACCAAAATCTACTCCGGAACCAGCAAAGCCAATTATAAGGGAATCTGGAGAGATTAAATCTATTAGGATTACAAGTCCCAAATCAGGCCAATTAATAAATGATGCAAATGTAAATATAAAAGGGGAAACAGAGAATATTGATGGGGAGTATGTAGTAGAAATTCTTAATGAAGAGAAAGTAGTTGGTNAGACGGAGAGTAGTAGTACAGAGTGGGAATTTGAAAAGGGTAGTGATTGGGAAGAGGGTGAAAAGGAGATAGNAGCCCAGGTTAGAGGAGAAAGCATTAAATCAGAAAGTGTTACTTTTACAATCGATTCAACTCCACCAGAAATATCNCAGGAAAGTATTACAGTGAAAAGAGATGAAGGCTCATACCAATTGAGATTAGANGNTCCAACAGGAGCCACGGAAGTCCAATTAGTATTGGGAANTGANACTNTTAATTTAGAGATTGGGGAAGAGGGGGAGATACTNCTTGATATACCTTATGAAAATGTAGATGGAAAGGTTGTATTAATGGCCTCTGACTTTGCTGGGAATATATCACAACTGGATATATCAGAATATTTTACCAATGGAGATACCGAAGACGAGAGTTTCATCCAAAGATTTCTTTTAGGTGTAAAAAATATATTTACAACAACAGACGGTATAAGTCTCACAGTGATATCTTTCATATTCTTGTTACTTAGTATAGAAGTTTATGTACTCTGGAAAAAACAGAAACTTGGTAAAAATATCGGAGAGCTATTTACTATTGGAGCATGGTGGTTGATTATTCTTGTTGGAGTATTCAAAGGGTTTGGTGGAATGATAAATTAATATTTACTACCTTAAAATTGAAGAAGAAAATTGAACTTAAAAAAGAGATCCTCTATCTATTACTGTTAAGTATTGTGACAGTATATTTTGCGTACTCCACACATACTCCAAACAAAACATATATGGTTAGTGGAATCTTAGGTACTCTACTAATATTGACATGGTTTATTAGAGCATTTGTTCTATATTCAGGAAGAAAGATTTCGAAGTACAGTGAAGTAATTCAAAGGATATCTATTAAAGACAGGTTCTTTATCTATTTTGTACTCCCAATTCTCTTTTATGGCTCTCTTCTTCTATACCTGTACTTCAACACATCTTTTACTATGGATATGGTTCTTGTCCTCGTATCCATAATTCTTCTACTTATACTTTTTCTAAATGTTAAAAGTTCCTTTAGAAAGATATATAGCGTGGAGCAGCAAACAAGAGCTATTTTCGACTTCATATGTATAGCAGCTTTTTACTTGCTTTCTAGTGTGATAATAAGGCTAGCAATACCAATGTGGTCCTCTTTGCTTATCCTCTTTGTGGTTTCTCTTCTACTATTTTGGTCTGATATCAAAATACATAGGCATGAAAATATCCAATCTCTTTTGATAACAACTCTTTCGGCATTATTTGTATGTGCCACATCTGGAATATTTTTTAACTCAAACATATTTATAATACCTGCGATAAGTACACTTTCCTTTTATTTAATACTTTCTTTATGGAATATTAGGTTTGCAGGAAAATTGAAATTAGTTGATTATTTGCTTCCATTCATTTATTCTGTTTTAGCATTAATTTTAATTCTTAAGGTATGAAAAAAGACATAGTCCTGAAAGTTGGAGGCTCAATTTTGTATGATCATCTTCTAAATTTAAACTTTGATCTTTTTGATAAGGTAAAGAAATGGTATTTTGATGTTAAAGAGACGAAGAACCGAATAATAATGGTAACGGGAGGCGGAGGACTTTCTAGAAGTATGGAGGAGAAAGTTTCAGAGCATATTAAAGAAACGGACTCTATTCACAGTATTGCTATGTCAATAACTCAGACTAACTCTATAATTCTTTCATCATATATTGGAGATAACAGTGTATATGTACCTCAGACATTGGGAGATGCTTATGAGTTCTTAAATTCTGGGAAGAGTGGAAATATGATAAGCGGAGGTTTAAAGGTAGGATGGAGCACAGATATGGATGCTGCAATTTTTGCAGATATCTTGCATACCAAAAGAGTGTATAAAGTGTCAAATGTAGATTATCTTTATGACAAAGATCCTAAGAAATATTTTGATGCGCAGCCGATAAGGGATATTACTTGGAATGATTACTTTAAGATGTTTTCGATTGTTTCCGAACAGGGACATCTTCCTAATGCACATATACCAGTAAGTGCTCAATGCTCAATATTTTGTAAGAAAAAGGGCATATCCTTCCATGTAACAGGAGGAAAACTTTTGCATGAGATAGGGGATCTTAAGGGTATATTAAGAGAGGGGACATTTATACACCCCTAATCTTACTTTATTTTTACAATTTTACAGACATCTTTTCCTCTAGGTGTTTCTATTTCAACTTTGTTCCCTTTTTTCTTGCCCATCAAGGAACCCCCAATAGGAGATTTATAAGATATTTTTGATTCTAATGGATCTGTTTCGTTCTCTCCAACAATTGTATATGTTCTTTCTTTTCCATCATCGCACTCTATTGTCACAGTTGATCCTAGCTCAACTGTAGATGCCTTCTTTTTTTTCACTACTTTACCTTTTTCTAACTTCTTTCTAATTTCCAAGATTTTCTCTTCATTATTTTGGTAATCCTCAACCGCAATAGTATAGCCATCATTTTCACTTAAGTCACCCTGGTCTCTCATTTGGTTTAGTGTGTCTTGAAGTTTTTTTCTAAGAACTTTCTCTCTGTGGTGTAGATCGTCCTTAAGTTTCTTGTAACCTTCCCTAGTTAGGAGTATTTCTTTTTGAAATTTCATCATTGTACTTAGTATCCAACTTATTGCGAAGCATAATATAAATTTTTGGTTCTGTTGTCAAACAGACAGATTCTGTACAAGAGAAAACCTTTTTATGATAAAATATTGCCTATATGCCGCTATCGTCTAACGGTTAGGACACATGATTCTCAATCATGTAATCGGGGTTCGATTCCCCGTAGCGGTACCAATATTATGATACATTTTGATATAGTAACAATTTTTCCAGAGGTAATATCTGCATATATTAATAGCAGTATTGTTAAACGTGCACAAGAGAAAGATTTGGTTAAGATTAATGTCCACAATCTTCGAGATTGGGCAAAGGATAAACACAAAACAGTAGATGATACGTCATATGGTGGTGGACCTGGTATGGTTATGAAGATAGAACCAGTATATTACTGTCTGGAGGATTTAAGAAAGGATAACACCGAAGTATTTCTCACATCACCAAAAGGGGAACGACTAGAACAAAAGAGATTAACAAAGCTGTCTAAAGAGAAAGAATCTCATTACATAATACTTTGTGGACACTATGAAGGATTCGATCAAAGGATACATGATAATCTTGTGGATTGGGAGTTCTCTATAGGGGATTATGTTCTTTCTGGAGGAGAGTTACCAGCACTAGTTTTGGTTGATGGTATAACTAGATTAATACCTGGAGTATTGGGCAATGAGGAGTCTTTAGTATCAGAAACATTCAATACTAATATTCCAGACTATCCTCAGTATACTAAACCTGAAAACTTTAAAGGATACAAAGTTCCTGATATACTACTAAGTGGTAATCACCAAAAGATTGCTAAATGGAGAAAGGAAGAATCAATTTCAAAAGCCTAAGATAGTGGGAATCTGAACAAATTATTACACCTTGTTTAGGTTGTCTAAATAATTTAAAATATGTACATAGGAGGCAGTAATGATACTAGATTTTATTAAGAAAAAAGAAAAATACCAAATAACCAAAGGTAAAAAGAAAGAACTTGAAAAGGAGCTAGCAGAACTCAAAGAGCAATTAGCCGATACAAAGAACCGAATGGAGGAATCAAGAAATGATGATTCCGATGATGATGGAGCAATGTTGGGTATTGTAGGAGAGGAGAAACAAGCTATAGAGGAAAGGATATTCGAAGTAAAGATGGTTCTTAAAAACCATACCATTATTGAAGAAAATGATGTCTGTGAGCCAGGAAAAATAGAATTAGGATCAGAGATAAAGGTTAAAGAGGGAGGAAAGATTAAGACGTTTAAATTGGTAACACCAATTGAGGCAGACCCTCTTAAAAACTATATCTCTGATGAATCCCCTGTTGGGAAAAAGCTCATAAAGGCTAAAGTAGGAGATAAAGTAAAAGTCAAAGTTAGAGACAAGACAATCGAGTATGAGATACTCGAAGTCTGCTAACGGATAAAGCTTTCTAAATCTTCAATTTTTACTCTTTCTTGTTCCATGGTATCCCTATCACGTACTGTTACAGTATTATCTTTTAGACTATCGTAATCTATTGTAATACAGTGGGGGGTTCCAATTTCATCTTGATATCTATATCTCTTTCCAATATTACCTCTATCATCCCATACAACTTTGTTATTTTCAGAAAGGAGATTAAATATATCTCTTGCTTTATTGAGTATCTCCTCTTTGTTATTTACTAAAGGAAATATTGCAGCTTTATATGCAGCTATATCCTTATTTATCTTCAAAACTACCCTAGTTTTTCCATTTTCTAATTTCTCTTCCTCATATGCATCCAGAATTAAGAAGAACAGAGTTCTATCTACACCTCCAGATGTCTCCACTATCCAAGGAAAATATTTTTCTTGGGTCTTTGGGTCTCTATATGTAAGATTCTTACCCGAGAATTTACTATGCTGAGTTAAATCATAATCTGCTCTCCAATGGATACCTTCATTTTCTGCCCATCCCCAAGGTGTCTTATACTCTATATCAAATGCCAATTTTGCATAGAATGCCAGTTCATCTTCTGGATGTTGACGATATCTTAAATTATCTTGTTTTCTGTAAAGGGTTTTGTAAAATTCCATTCTCTCTTTCTTCCAATACTCGTACCATTTCTCCATATTATCTGGATGCACGAAAAATTGAAGATCCCATTGCTCGAATTCTCTAGTTCTAAATGTTAGTTTATTAGGTGTAACCTCATTTCTAAAAGCTTTACCAATTTGGGCTATTCCGAAGGGTATCTGTTGTCTTGTAGAATCAATGACATTTTTAAAGTTTAGATATATTGTTTGACAAGCCTCCCCTCTAAGATATGCATCAACCTTCTCTCCTTCTAATACTCCAACTTCTGTTTTAAAAAGCATATTATACTTTCTTGGTTTGGTAAATTCTGTCCCCTTACAATTAGGACATTTACCATCAATATCTTCTGGTCTAAATCTCTTATGGCATTTCTTACACTCAATCACCTCATCGGCAAACCCTTTTATATGTCCAGAGGCTTCCCATACTGTGGGATGTGTAATTATTGCTCCGTCAATACCTACAACATTCTCTCTCCTATCCACTATATCCTTCCACCAATAGCTCTTTAGATTGTTTTTCATTTCTACTCCTACAGGACCGTAATCATAGAATCCACTGAAACCTCCATATATTTCAGAGTTTTGATAGATTATCCCTCTCCTTTTGGCCAGTGCTGTAATCTTTTGCAATGTGTCTTCTGACATATGTGATTCACCTAATTTTAATCTCCTAATTATACATCATCTCCACACTTGATGAAATTTCTGCTAATATATTTACATATGAGAGAGAAAGGAATTATGAAAATGATGATGGTCGTTGATGTCCTTTTACTATCTTGTGTCATTCTAGTTTTTGTTTACTTTGGTAGGTCTAGAAAAGCTATGAATGGCGATGTTTTAGGTGTACAGCAGTTGAAGGGAGATATTGTCATTGATGAAGATACTTCAGTACCAATTTGTCATGAAGATAGCTGTGTTTGGCTTTCCACTGATGGGCTGTTAATTGAAGGTATCGTAGATAGGAATGCTGTATATCAGAAGGTTTTAAATCAAGTAATTCCATATTTTGAAGAAGAGTATGGAGGCAAAACTGCTGCACAAAGTAAAATTGGGAGCTTCATATATTGGAAAGAGGATATGAGACCAGATCTCAGTAACATATATGATGATGTATACAGTGCATTTATATCACCTCAACAAGACTATGTAGAAGTAGAGGTCAAGGATTTGCCAGGGACAGATGGTAGATATGTTTCTAAGTATATCGAGATTGATAATTCAAAACAGAAAATGTATGTATGGTTTGGTGGGCAGGTGCAAAAAGAGATTTCAATCTCTGGGCCAAAAGAGGGTAATGAGGTATATGGGGTCTTTCTAATAGCAAACAAACAAGAGATCCAGAGAGCTTCAACAGGTGAATATATGCCTTACTGGATCTCATTCCATTACTCCCCTGGTAATAATGATAGGTATGCACTACACGGTCTGACATGGACTTTCGATGAAAATTCACAAAAGGTGTATCAACCTGTAGGTAGTATAGGGGTGAGAGGTACCGATGGATCTATTACAACAGTAGAGAAAGATGCTGAGTATATATATGATCTTTTTGAGAAGGGAGACCCCATCCTTATCCACGAATAGGACCTTTCGTTGTGATATAATTCAGTTAGAAATTAAATTGGTAAACCATATATAATGGCTGATTCCCGAAAGAGTAACCTCATTGGACAGAGGAAAGTTAGATTAGAAAAATTACAAAAGCTTAGAGAACTAGGTATTACTCCATATCCTGCTAATTCAAACAAAGATGTAAGTATAGGGGATGTTAAAAGTGAATTTAAGAGCTATGATGGGAAAGTACATACAGTCGCTGGACGCATAACTGGATGGAGAACTCACGGGAAGTTAATCTTTGCTGATGTCAAGGACCAGACAGGCATTATTCAAGTAATCATTAAGAGTGATTGGTTGGATGATAGTAAGAAGTTTTTAACATGGGAGCAATTGGATCTACTAGATCTGGCTGACTTTATCGAAGTTAAAGGAGAGATTAGCAAGAGTAAAACAGGCGAGGTATCGATACTGGCCAATTCTATTAGACTTCTTACAAAGGCACTTAGACCAATTCCAAAGAAACTAGAAAAGAAAGAGCAAAAATTTAGGAGAAGATACTTGGATTTAGTAATTAATCAGGAGATAGTTAAGCGTTTTGAGAGGAAAGCTAGATTCTGGGAAGTCCAAAGAGAATTTCTCAAAAAGGAGGGCTTTCTCGAAGTAGAAGTTCCGATATTGGAAATGGTCACAGGTGGAGCTGATGCAAAACCGTTCATTACTCATCACAATGCACTAGATATTGATTTGTATCTAAGAATCTCTACAGAGCTGTACCAGAAGAGATTAATAGGGGGAGGGCTTGAGAAAATATTTACTCTGGGTCCCAACTTTAGGAATGAAGGTATGGATGATGAACATCTCCAAGAGTACTATCAATTAGAGTGGTACTGGGCATATGCAGATTATAGAGACAATATGGAGTTTGTTAAAAGGATGTTTCTTGAAATTGCCAACAAGATATATGGTAAAACAAAATTCACAACAAGAGGACATACTTTTGATTTGAAAGATGAATGGAAAGAGCTTGATTTTACTACACTACTTAAAAAAGAGTTCGGAGTAGCTATTTTTAAAGATTCAGATAACAAGTTACTTAAAGTGCTTAAGGAGAAAGGAATAGAGATAGATGGAGATGTAAATAGAAATAGGATAATTGATAATATGTGGAAACAGGTAAAGGCCAAAATATCTGGACCTGCATTTTTAGTTAATCATCCAATGTTTCTCTCACCTTTAGCTAAGGCTAAAGATTCTGATGAGAGATTAACAGAGAGATTCCAAGTAATAATTGCTGGAAGTGAGTTAGGCAATGGGTACTCAGAGATAAATGATCCTTTGGATCAACTGGAGAGATTTAAAGAGCAACAGGAACTAAGAGAAGGTGGAGATGAAGAAGCACAGATGTTAGATATCGATTTTGTTGAAATGCTAGAGTACGGTATGCCTCCGACAAGTGGATATGGACAGAGTGAGAGAATTTTCTGGTTCATGGAAGATATCTCTGGCAGGGAGGGGACACTCTTTCCTCAAATGAAACCTGAACTCGAGAAATTTACTAAAAAGATTTACAAAGATGTATTACCAAAAGGTAAGAAGTAAATGGAATCAATAAAGGATATTCTCTCAAAGATTAGGGAGAATAAAAGAGAGGATAAACCTCAAAAGGAGTTGTTTGATACAGGTAGATATTCCAAAAAGCAAGTTGTAATTAATGATAAGCATAAATATATCTCAAAGGAGTACCAGTATTACGGTCTTAGACTAGCAGGAAAGCTAGGAGACCAAAAGAGGGCTACTATGTATATAAAGTGGGCAAAAGAGAAGCCGAGAGCCATATTAGAACAAGCATACAGCTTCGCTATTGATTACCCTAATGCTAAGGATAGAAGTCGTATCTTTATGTGGAAGGTAAAGGAGATTGAGGAGGAGTTGAAGAAGAAAAAATAGTAGGAGCTGGTTGTTGGCTATTATCACCGCTATTTTTATTTACAGCCTGTGAAATTGTTTGCAGAACCTTCTGAGTGGCTTCATTACTGTCTGTTGCTTGAATCTTTGAGGCAGCCGCATATTGATGTCCACCACCACCTAACGCTTCTGCTATCTTTGCTACCTCTTGATAACCTTTCATACTTCTAAAGGAAACTCTCCATTCATTTTCTTTCTTGAGGTATGGTTTGATGATGAAACACCAATGAACTCCTTGGATATATCTAAGAATTTTATCTCTAACGAACTCCTGTGCTGCATTCAGTCCTATTTTTGAGATTCGATTAACTTGGATATCTTGTTTACTTATATATGTATATGCCATATCTCCTTGGATATGAATATTTTGTATATATATTTTCAAAGGAAGGAGTGTATCCATTGGGAATTTAAAATTTCTATATTCAAAGGCTTCTAAGTCTACAGGAAATATCCTTCTTAGTTTTGCCATTAATTGATATGTTTCAGGTGATGTACTTTCGTACAACATTCTTCCTGTATCGTACACAATTCCAACCTGTCCTAAAAAAGCAATGCCATCTGTAATTTTCCATTTCTTCCCACCAATCTTTTCAGTGATTTTCAATACTTGTTCTGCTGTAGAGCTAAGGTCTTCGTTAATAATGACCTCTGCTTCCATAGCTTTCGTGTTGTGGTGATCAATTACTGCGACCTTTGCTTTTGTAAGATTGATACTGTCCTCTTTGGTAATACACATATCCCAACTATTTGCATCCACTATTATGATTAGTTCCTCTTTACCTAATTGAATAACTTGGGCTATTTCAATCTCATGCATAAAGGATATTTTTTGAGTAGGATGGTGCCTAGCTTTAAAGGATACTAACTTTTTAGGGTAGACAGTGTTGATAAATTTCTTGAGTATTAACCCTGATGCAAAGCCATCAAAATCTGGCCCCTTATGTGTCAATATCAAGATATTGTCATATTTTTTAATTAGTTTTTTTAACTTTTTGTACTCTTTCTTCATATTTGTAACTATTCAGTATAGCAGATTTCATATTGATAACAGAAGTTGGAGAGAATATAATGAAGGGAGTAATATAACATAATAATAAAGATAGATGATAGACATAAAAGGAATTATTGAAAACAGAGATGAAGTAGAGAAGGGTTTGTTGAAAAGGATAGATAAGAGTGATTTACATCTAGACAAGATAGTTAATCTGTATGAGCACAAATTAGATTTACTAAAAGAGTTTGAATCCAAGAGAGCACAACAGAACAGCTTTAATAACAAGATGGCTAGTATAGAAAAAGGCTCTGAGAAATTTAAGAATCTACTTGCAAAGCTTAAGGAGATGTCATCTGAGGTAAAGCATGTAGAACAGAAGCTAAATGAGGTAGAAGAAAAACTTGTTTCATTAGTCGAAGTACTTCCAAATATTCCCGATGAAGATGTTCCTAGTGGAGAAAAGGAAAACAATGAGGTTGTTAAAGAAGTTGGAGAGAAACCTTCCTTTGATTTTCAAATTAGGAACCATGTTGAATTAGGAGAGGAGTTAGGACTCTTTGATTTTGAGAGAGCTGCAAAACTATCAGGTAACAACTTCTCTATGCATACAGGTATGGGTGCTAGATTAGAGTGGGCACTTCTAAACTATTTTGTTAATGAGCATATTTCTGATGGATATGAAATGATTCTACCTCCACATATAGTGGGGAGAGATTCTGGATATACAGCAGGGCAGCTTCCTAAATTTGAGGGGGATGTATATTGGCTAGAGGGTAAAGACCAATTCCTCATCCCAACATCAGAGACTTCTCTCACCAATCTCTTCAGAGATGAGATAGTGGAAGAGGAAGAGTTGCCTAAAAAATTCTTTGCATATACACCATGCTACAGAAGAGAGGCAGGAAGCTATAGGGCTAATGAGAAAGGTCTAATTAGGGTACATCAGTTTAACAANGTAGAGATGTATCAATTCACTACTAAAGANGGATCNGANAAAGCATTTGATGAATTAGTTAATAAGGCTGAAAGACTTGTACAAGGTTTAGGATTGCACTACAGGGTAACTAAACTAGCCGCTGGAGATTGTTCCGCTGCTGCAGCAAAGACATATGATGTTGAAGTATGGATTCCATCAATTGGTCAATACTATGAAGTAAGTTCAATATCTAATGTGAGAGATTATCAAGCCAGAAGAGGTGAAATGAGATATAGACCTAAAGGAGGAAATAAAACGGAGTATATGTGTACACTTAACGCTTCAGGACTGGCAACAAGTAGATTAATGGTAGCTTTGGTTGAAACATATCAACAAGAGGATGGTAGTATTTTAATACCAGAGGTTTTGAGGAAATATATTGGGGTAGATAAAATAGAAAATAGTTAATACATGAGTTACTTTTTGGGTTTTGTACCAGACAAAGAGTCAAATTACAAAGTTAGAAAGGTAGTTGGTGAAGTAGGTAGAATATTTTCAGATTTAAGCATCCCAGTTAGATGGATAAAGCCGGAATCATTTCATATTACTTTGTATTACCTCGGGGAGAATCTCTCTGTATTTCAGAGGTTAGTACTAAAAAAGAAGATAGCGAGACTAAAGTTTAAGAAATTCTCAGTATCTCTGAGCAATGTAAAGGTTGGTATCTCAAGAAAATACAAAGAGCTAATATATATTGATATTGAAGATGGAGGAGAGGAATTAAGAGGGTTGCTACTTGAAGTTAGGAAGCAGTTTAGAGCAAAAGATGCATCTGTCTTTGTTCCACATTTAACTATTGGAAGAATTAGTAAGGATCTTTCAAAGGAAGAGTACAGGAATGTAGTTAAGGATATTTCGAATATTTCAGACAAATTAGAAGTTAAAGAGATTAGATTTGATATAGAGGAGATGCATCTAATTGAAAGTAAAGATGGAAACTATTCATTCAAGATGAAATTTGAAGCCTCTTGAACTATCTTTTCTGAATCCCCTTCCCATATCGTGTTATCATTTCTTCTAAACCAAGTTTTCTGTCTTTTGATATATTTCATACTATTTCTAAATATTTTCTCTTTAACCTCTTCTAATGATATCTCCCCTTCAAAATACTCCTTGAATTCAATATATCCAATACTCTTTAAACCCTTATCCTGGTAAGTATAGCCCTGATTTAAAAGAGAGATATTTTCTTCAAGAAGACCTCTTTCGAACATTTTCTTCATTCTCTTCTTAACCCTTCTTTCTAGTTCTTCCTTGGGTAAATCTACTACAAAGTATTTATAATTTAGAGGTTTACCTTTTTTACGATTTACTTCTTGCCTTTGAATTGCCCTTATCAATCTATGTTTGTTTCTCCTATCACTCGGACTCATATCAGTGAGATACTCTTTAGCCAGTTCCTGTAATTCTTTTAAATTCTTTTTTTTTAGATTATTATCTTTTTCATTACTGTTTTCAGTTAGATGATAATTGAAAACGACACTATCGATATAGAGGCCTGTGCCCCCTACTAGAATTGCAATTCCCTCTGCTTCGTCCAAGACACTTTGTACCTCTTTTTGATAGTCAAAGAGGGTAAAATTCTCTTTGGGATCAACAAAATCATAGAGATAGTGGTATATCCCATTCAATTTATGAACCCCTCTTGAAATCTCTTTATCAAATTTAGGCTTTGCGGTTCCAATATTTACTTTCTTATAAAGTTGTCTAGAGTCTCCGTTGATAATATATCCATTAAGCTTTTGTGCCAGTTTTAATCCGACAGATGATTTACCTGAAGCAGTAGGTCCAGCAACAACAACTATCTCTTTCGGGTATTCAATCATTTGAGAATGTACTTTGAAATCCAGTACGTAAACCAGATTGATGACAGTGTTGAGAGTATGGATATTGATGTTACAGATTTTGTTTGTACAGAGCTAAAGAGGAAGATACTGGAACCAAGGAGTATTAGAAAGACCGTCTGTTTAATTGAGTCGCTTAGATATTCTCTTCGTATACTTTCTATCTTAAAGTTCTTNGCNTCTTTTTTAGAGAGGTAAAATCCAACAAGTATTCCGATATTAGAAATTACTAATAGGGCTGTAATTACAGGAATTGTTCTAAACACCTCTGTTATCGTTATACTAAATATCAGGTTTGTCAAAAAGATACCTAGTAGATTAGATATTGCTGTAAGAAGAAGTGCTATCATCGAAAGCAGAGATATCTTTTTGCTTTTCGTAGTAAGAAAGATCGTGAATATTGTAACAACAAATATACCAGCAAGGAGTGATAGTTCCATATATATTTCGTATCTACTCCAATTTTGTAAAAGATTGTCTATTAAAGTCATATTTTCAATGATTTTCTAATATTAGAGATATATGGTATTGAGATTGATAGTGCAATATTTGCTATTATCATTACTGTCAATAAATCGTAAGCAAATATCCTGACATATCCTCCACCAAATATAGAACATATTGATGCTAACAGAGCTACCAATACAGTTACAATTATTCTTGATTCTGTATTTTCTGTGATAATCCTAATCAATGCAATGATTGTAACTATATGTATAGCTAAGAGGAATATATCTACAGGTGTTTCTGAGATTTTAAGATACGCTATCCAGGCAGACACTGTTAGTACTGTAGCAAGACCAGATTTTAATAGTATATGGTTTGGTGTCTTTTCTACAAGTAGCAGATACGCATATATTAAAACAACAGCGAGTAATATACCCTGTGTGAGTTTAATGTAATCAACTTGGGCGATATTTGGTTCTATCTCTTTTTCACTTTTTGTACTGTAGTTTAATGGAATAATACCAGAATTGTAAAGGATACCTATCATATCGGCATTTTCTTTCTCAGTAGCAGAGATTGATGCTGCGAAGATAGATTGATCCGCTGGAATCTGAATAGGTGACACAAATCCATCAATTGAAATTCCTACAGTTAGGCCACTGTATTCTTGAAGGAATTGTTCCCATTCTGTTTTCCATGGCCAAGTCTTGAAAATAGCGAAATATGAATATTCATTTGCAGAGTTTTTTAGTTTTGTTATATGTACATTCCTAAAATCTTTGCGAGTGAAAGCAGTCTGGTTGTAATTCTCTTCAAGATATGGAGCCAAAACATCCTCTGTATCTGCATAATCGAAATCTTCTTTCCTTGTTACAATCCGGACTAAGTAAGGGGATTTAACTAGGGGATCAACCAAATACTTTGATTTACTGGTCTGCACAAAAACTCTAATTATATTTGTCTCCCCTTCTTTTTCATATGATATTGAGCTCTCTTCAACACCTGCTATTCTTAATCTTTTCTGGATTATTGATTTTGTTCTCTCTATATCCTTATCAAAGTACTGGGTCTCTTCTACTTTCAATTCTAATTCGTACTCTTTTGCCCAGTACAAATCCTTCTTATTAACGAGATCATATTTAACGGAAGAAGAGACCTGTTCTGTAAGGGGGAGAGCTATTAAGATTAGAGCTAAAAAAGCTGCGCTTAGAGACATTGAGAAGATATAGCGTAGGAAGCCATTAAAGGAACCACTCTTGATCTTCATTTTTTTGAATCTGAATTTCTTCATACGATTTATAGGAGGTCTGAATCTCTTCCTATTAACAATATTTTATCTTTTGTAAGTGTATTCATGAGTATGGGATCTCTTTTCTTCTTTCCAAATTCGAAGTCTTCAACTTTCATAGCAACGTATTTAATTGGTCTGTCTAACTCTTTTTCTAATGAAGTGATTGCTGAAGAGAGGTCTCTTAATTTCATTTTCCCGATAAAGAGCATATCTATATCACTTTTGTTTTCATATTTCTTTTTTAGGAATGCTTCTGTAACCAAAGCTATCCTAACACCATCTACCGGGTTTAATTTCTCATAGAGTAGCTTTCCTACGGTTGATTCCTTAAAAAACATTGATCTTAAATCTAAAACGATAGGACATTTTTTGTTTATTCTATACATAATTTTGTTACCATCTTTAGCAGTTAGTAACAAACCTGCATCTTTTAGATTTAGGAGCTCTCTCCTGATAGCGTTAATTTCCTCCCCTAACTCTCTTACCAATCCCCTGGTGTGGTAGGCTTTGTTAATATCCTCTAGGTACTTTCTAAGTACTCTAATTCTGACTTTTGATATGAATAGATTCTTTAGCATTATTTTTAATCCCCATTAATAAATATTAAGTAGCTCCGTAGAGCATGGGGCAATTTATTGCTCAATTATAGCAAATTTTCCTAAAGAAGGAGATATTACACTAATCCAAATTCTTCCTCTATTAAATTGTATTTCATTCCCTTCACTATCATAAAACATTGTTCTACTTGTTCTCGATGCTTTCTCCCATTCTCCTGTTGTAATTTTTCCATCAATCAAATATGTGGCCTTACCATTACCGATTGTTTTTACGATGATTCTTCCCTTACTATCGTAGGCAGAAGTTATTGATGCTTCTTGTACTACTATATTTTTTACATATACTTGAGCAGTAGTTTCCTGATCAATATCTTTCTTACCTCCGGTCTCTTTGAAGTATGAGTTACTCTTAGAATCGTAAGTCCAAAGAGTATCATAAAGTCCTGAATTAGTTAGCTTGTTGTGAAAAGATATCTCCACTTTCATTCCTTCCCCCCTATCATTTGTTTTAGCGTCAGATTTAAAATCCCATTCATCGATATCCGGTATCCCATCCCAGTTTACTTTCTCGGCATATTCCCAAGCGTTTGTGACAGAAGAGTATTCATTGTGAGGTGCATATCTAGTACCATCATTCCATCTCCAGGCGCCAGTTGTTGAAAC
>JGI24025J20009_10000503_pt1 | contig 30292 bp, 33 predicted proteins | sample Cruoilmetagenom3_FD_20009 | JGI IMG/M metagenome (IMG submission 20009) | reverse complement strand
GTTTCTCCGCCGCATAGCAGCGGACTCAATTATGCGCGTGCCGCAATTTCTATGCTGCGAGCGCGCGCAGCGAGAAACTCGAACTCACTGGTTGGGCCGCACTTCGTTTTCGCCGCTGCGTGGTCCTAGGTCTCATCTAAATCGGCGAACGGCTGGCACCGTTCGCCGACATCGCTTAGAGGTCGATTCGCTCAGCGATACTTAGAGCATCTTCCAACTCAACGCCGAGGTAGCGCACTGTGCTATCGACCTTCGTGTGCCCAAGTAGCAGCTGGACAGCGCGAAGATTGCCCGTTTTGCGGTAAATCTCGGCAGCCTTTGTTCGGCGAAGCGAATGGGTACCGTAGCCGCTTGGCTCTAAACCAATCGCTGTCACCCAATCACGAACAAGCCGACCATACTGACGCGTTGAGATATGTGGGCGGTCGTGGAACCGGCTCGGAAAATGAAGCGGCAACCGATCATCTCGGGTGACCTCACCCAAGCAATGACGGAATCTCGTGTGTTTTCAGTCAGTTCAAACTGAACTGGTTTCTTGGTTTTGCTCTGGATTACCGAGACCCGTTCGCGAACGCGATCATCCTTGACCAAGTCGGTCACGGCTAGTCTGACCAGATCACAGCCGCGCAGCTTGCTGTCAACCGCAACATTGAACAGCGCAAGGTCGCGAAGATAGCCCGCAAGTTCAAGCCGCGCGCGGATGGCCCAGACTTGTTTGGGAAGCAGCGGCCGTTTCTGGCCGATGATCCGCCCCTTGTTCCAGGCTTTGCGTTGTGGGGTGACTGCGGGAAGTTGGACTCTAGGCATGTTTTGCTCTCCATTCCGCCCTCCAAGCCCAAACATCAGCACCGCGCTGACGTTGGATTATAGCACAATCGGCGACGGCTGCTTTGGATCTATCAACCAAATGTACAATGCGGCGCNTGCAACAGGCCGCTTCGAGCCCTTACTGACCATTTCTCTGCGATGCGGCCAATGTCGGCTTCCAAAGTGAATGCCCTAAACGGCAGGTTAGCCTTCAGAACTTTCCGTTATCATTTTTCCACTCACTACGTGGTGCAATTATTGAGACAGTGTTCCAATGTTCCGAAATTTTGCCATCGGCGATGCGGAATAGATCATAGAGGCTTGAATGGTGACCATCTTTTTCGCCTTCGCTCATGCACAGAACAAAATTTCCCTCTGCCAAAACCCTGTGTACACGGTGGTAGGCCCTCATGGGCACTCCATTTTCTGCGGCTTCGAGTGAACTACGCAACGCTGCGGCACCATCGGCGGTTTTCGGGTCGTGCTGGATAAGATCGGCGGCGATATAGGTTTCGATGCTGTGGTGCTGCCGGTCCACAAGAACCTGTTTGGCAAACTCGCTAACGAGTTTCCGGTTGGTCTCGGTCTGGCCCAGATCGGTGATTGCTGTTTCGCCGTCCAGCATTGTGCGCCCTGATGGGTTTGGCGGTTGTATAATCTGGATGTTGTCCCAGTGTTCGACGGCTTGACCGTCTTCGAACCGAAACACCTCGAACGCCACTTCGACGCCGTTGAAGTCATACTCATTGTGCGCGAAGGCAAAGTCGCCGTCTTCAAAAACCCTTACAAACATGACCCTTGGGTTTGTCTTTGCCAAACGTACAAAGAGTTCGGCAAGACCGGGGCTTCCGTCACCCGTGCGCGGGTTATGCTGGATGTATTTGGCTTCGTTGACGACGGTTGCCGCCTCGGGATCGCCAGTTTCGATGCCTTTGAGTAGCTTTTGCAGTAATTCTCTATGCGACGTCATGCGAGTTTTTGCTCCATTCCATGTTCGGAGGCCCTGAATATAGTTCCTCCGAACATGCAGTTCTCCGTGAGTGGTTATTCCTTGAAGAACATGTCGCGTGTTCCATCAAGATCAACAAGTGTGATGCAGACCTCTGGGCCTGCACATCGATCACCGTGGAACGCACCACCTTCAACGAACGCGATTGCATCCTGAGCCGTCGTGACCTCGTTGCCGTCAGCGTCAATATGAACCCAATTCCCTTGAATCGCGAGGCCATTGTAGTCATTCGTGTGTGCGTGCAGTGGGAACTCTACGCCCGGCTGCATCCTGAATGCCCACACGGCGCTGCCATCCTCTTCGCTTCCCCAAAGGATAGTGGCTTCGGCACCTTCGCCAGCTGGCTGCCACGCCAGATCATCATATTTGGTTACATGCCCGGAGTTTCCCTCGGCGGATACGACAGTGGCGGATAATGCGACCACAGCCAGAGTCAGGGTGAGCATTTTGGCGGCGGGTTTGAGTATCATCATTGTATGTTCCTTTGCCTAATCCATACCAATCGGTAATCAATTGGAATTTTCTTGTCAATAAATTAAATACCGATCATTATATAAAGGTGAGTTGGAAGTTTTCAGAAACTTAAGGTCACGAGAAAATCACAGGGTTGGTATGATGCGTGGTCGTCCACTGAGCTTTGACAAAGACAAAACGCTTGAAACAATCCTGAATGTGTTTTGGGACTTCGGTTATGTCGGCACCTCTTATACAGATTTGTGCAAAGCCACCGGTCTGACCAAGCCGAGCCTTTACGCGGCGTTTGGCAACAAGGAAGAAACGTTTTTAGCGGCTCTTGAAAGGTATCTGGATCGCTTCGTTCGGCCAGGGGAGGCTGTGCTTGAAATAGAGCCCGACCCACGCCAGGCGGTGCGAAAACTATTGGCGGCTACGGTTTTTGGATTAACCTCACCAGACACGCCACCCGGTTGCATGATCGCGGCCAACATCTCATGCGCGAACGCTCCAGACGTCCCAAAGCGGGTTTCAGACGCCTTGCACAGTGCGGTCAAAGAGACACCGGAAGCAATTCATCAGCGGCTCATGATTGCTGAACCGCAGTTTTTACCGCCCGACAGCACCCCAAATTCATTGGCATTTTACTTCGAAGTGATCATATCAGGGTTGTCGAGCCTCGCGCGTCAGGGTGCGTCTCAGGCCGAACTTCTTCCCATCATTGATCGGGTAATGCAGGGCTGGGAAGAAAATTCAAGGTCATAGCTATAGCAAAATCGGCCTTTTCAGTTTGTCGCAAATCCAATCCTGGACCCTGCTTTTGCACGAAGTCGATTCATGACCCAGCGATGCTACAAACGCGAATTGCCAGATCTTGATGTGTCAAAAGCTGCCATTAAAACGCCATTGCCGGACGACCGCATTGTCCGCACTCTGTGTATTTGACCTCTGATCCTTGCTGCACTCGGCACGAACGGCTGGTTTCCCCGCCGCAAGGCAGTACCAAATTTTACGCTGACTCAGCATTTTCCACGCTGCGAGCGCCCGCAGCAGGAAAACCGAATTCACACAATGGGCTCTCACTTAGCCTTCGCTGCAATTATTCTTAATGTCCGCAGTGAGTGGTTAGTGCTTGAAGCAATTCTCTCGGTGCCAAGTCACAAATTCTGCCCTTGGCCGGTTGGCGAGGCGGTCAGGCACCAAGATCTTGCCAGACGAGTTGATCATCGATGTCACTGCTTCGATGTCATTGCTTTGACGGGAAACCAGAATAGTTAGGTCGTCAGCTAAACCAACGAGTCCGCGATCAAACATCCAGTGCGCTGTGCCGGACAGGGCGAGCCCGTTGCTCACGATGTCGGGGCCGTCATGCTCTACTGGTCGGATATGAGCGGCTTCCACTTCAGCGCGGCCACCGCCGTTGATCAGACGTAAGCCCGTGATGGCGCACCGTTCGCCGTAGGCGCGGAGGACATTCTTTCTGAAATTACGGTCGCGAACCGCGCGATTGCTCAGTTGGTTAACGCGTTCCCGAACGGGCATATGGTGGAAAGGTGTCTGCTCATCTTGAAACCCTGGCATCTGCATCGAGTCACCCACGCGTGGCAGAATGTCCTCATCCCGTCCAAGGCCATGCTCGACAATTCGAGCAAAGTCTTCAGCGGAAAGGGTTCTTACCGCGGCTTGCGCGCGCCCGGATATCTTTCCTTGATCGTTCAGTAATCCTTGTTCGATGATTGAATTCTCGTCTCGGAATGAAACTGGATCGCCGAAATCAAGATACGTTCCCGGCTCTATCACCGCCAAAAACATGTCCGGCTTCCTAGGGTCCGGGATGATCTCCTGGACCTTAGCGACCGCAAAATATCCTTTGGTTTCTTTGACTTTGCTAGGCTCTAGGTAGACGATCCAATACCCTTCGCACTGTTGGGCGCGTGAGAGGTACTGCTTGGGAAACTGATACCGCTCAGAGGGAATGTCGTCGTAGATCGAGTCGCTGCGATGGATGAAGATACCGAAGGCCATCGGATCACCCGCGTTGAAGACGTTCCAGTTTTCGATCGGCCGCGCGTAGAGTCAGCACCGCACCTGTCAAAAATGGAAGTGCCAAGCCAGCTGCGGCGATGGCAAAAATCATGATGGCAGCCAAAACAGAGTATTCGGCAGTCTGTTGCGCTAATGATAGTCGGCCCAAGCCGATTAGGTAGAACACGCTGATTCCAAGGAAGATCAGGTAAAGCGGGCCAAAGGGCTCGATCACCTCACGGCGGGTGCGCTCCAAGACCGAATGTCGCAACATGTTCCAGCGTTTGCTTGCCTTGTTCACCAGATTACTCCCTTACCAACTCGATCCATGTGTGCACGTCGTCATCCGTCACTTCACGGCCTTCGACATGCGATTGATACCAACGGGCGACGATGGCCCCGCGCTTTTCGCTTTTGATTTTTATGTCCTCTTCGGTGAGGTGCTGATCCAGCGAGCTTTCGATGTGTTTTAGGGCCTCAAAATCATGCCCAGCTCGAATGGATTTGGTGCCCAGTAGTAGCCACGGCACGTCCACCTCGAACCGTTCACCCATCGCGACCAGGGCTTCTACAGGCATTCCGCGCTGGCCCTTTTCGTAGCTGTGATACGCGCGCGGTGAGACACCGATAGCTTCCGCCATGGCCGCTTGTGAGAAGCCGATTTCATTGCGAGCAATGGTGAGGCGAGCGCCCATTGCAGCAAAGAGATCAGCATGTTTCTGCAGCATCTGCATTTTCCAATTGACTATTCCGTCGAAATTCGCGAACTTTGCCAAAAATGACGAACATTTACGATTAATCACATCTGACCACGTCAGAAGGTGCAGAACAAGCGATTCCATGCGTGGCGCCGATTCAACTTAAGCGGACAAGGATGACTGAAATGGCAGAGACCAACTATTCAGACAGCTCTCAGATCCTGGGGCTTGGGAAAACGCCTGCGCAGTGGGTCGAAGTTATGGCCGGGATGGGGATCGACATTTCTGAACGGACACTGCGAGAGCGCGCGAACGAAACTGGGGCTTTTTACCGCCTTGGGCGGACAATGCTGATCACGCCCGCGCAGATCGATACGATTTTTGAAGGAGGCCAGTCATGCCGCTCCATATCTACAAGAGGGGCCGCGTTTACTGGGCCAAGGGGTGGATTGAATACAACGGCAGGCCAATCGCCGGCCCATACCGGCGAAGCACTAAGGCATCTACAGAAGAGGGCGCACGGGACTGGATAAACCGTGAGACCGAACTGCAGATCCGTCGCTATGTTGTGGGCGACGAACCTAGCAAGACTTTCTCCGATGCAATCATGCTCTACAACGCGTCCTCTAAGGCAGCGAAGCAGTTGATCCCAATTGTTGAAGAGATTGGCGACCTGTCGTTGAGTGCAATTTCCGGTGCTTTGTTGAAGGGCCTCGGGCCAAAGCTGAAACCCAAGGCATCAACGGACACATGGTGGCGTGAAATCGTGACGCCCGCGAGTGCGGTGATCAACAATGCGCACGAGCTGGAAGGCACGCCTCTGATCCGCGTGAAGCCTTACGATAAGTTCGAGCGCATCGCTCAGGACAAGCGGCGCGGGAAGCTTAGTCGCGTAGAGCGCACGCCTGCTGATAAAGAGTGGATCGAAGCTTTTTGCCGTGCCGCCGATCCGTACAATGCCGCGCTGGTCCGCTTCATGTTCGAGACAGCAGCGCGGATTGATCAGGCCGTATCATTGGAGCCAGACGACCTGCGGCCCCACGAAACCAAGGTCCGCGTAAAAGCGCAAAAGGGTCATCCAGAGAGTTGGATCACGGTTTCACCTCAGATGATGGATGAGCTCCTCGCTCTGCCGCCAAAACGCCCCAAGAACCGCAGGACCGGTAAGCTCATGAAGGCGCGCGTTTTCGGCTATGGGAGTTCTACCGGCTACAACACGCGCTGGAAGACGATCTGCAAGCGCGCGGGTATCCCGTACCTTTCTGCCCACCCAGCAGGACGGCATGGCTTCTTCACCGAATTGGTCGTTCGTCAAGGCGTTGATCCAGTCACGGCGGCAAAGGCTGGGCGCTGGTCAGACCCCGATTTGCCCATGCGCATCTATGCCCACGCCGAGACCGATGAGGCCGACATCAGGGCTCGATTTCGTACAAAACACGTACAGGATGACGCTGTACAAACACCTAACATTAAGAAATCACAAAAGGAATAGCGCTATGAACGGTTCCCTCCTAAGGGGCAGGCCGGTGGTTCGAATCCACCCGGGGTCACCAATATGTTACGGATTTCCGTTAAAAGCAGGTGCCGCATGAATGCTCCCGATTTTAGTTTTGAACAACAAAGCCCGCAGCAGCCGGTTTGTGGGATTGACGAAGCGGGCCGGGGACCTTGGGCAGGCCCGGTGGTCGCCAGTGCGGTGATTTTGAATCCAGCAGAAATTCCCGACGGCCTGAATGATTCCAAAAAACTGACAGCAAAGCGCAGAGGTGTCCTGTTTGACAGGATCATAGCGACGGCCAAGGTGGGGATTGGTCAGGCGACCGTGCAGGAAATCGACGAGCTCAATATTTTGAACGCGACCTATCTGGCGATGCGCCGCGCAGTTGCCGATCTGCCGACACTTCCTCTCTATGCTTTGATTGATGGCAACCGGATTCCACCCGAACTGGGCTGCGATTCCGAAGCAATCGTGAAAGGCGATGGGCGGTCGCTTTCAATTGCTGCGGCGTCGATAATCGCGAAAGTCACGCGCGACCGGGTGATGGTGACATTAGCGCAACAGTTTCCGGGCTATGGCTGGGAAAGCAATGCCGGATATGGAGTCAAGGCGCACCAAGAGGGCCTAAATCGTCTTGGGGCGACCCCACACCATAGAGTCAGCTTCAAACCTATACACAAGATGTTGTATCAAGATAATTAATTAAGTCATTGATTCAAAAAGAAATTGACGACGAATCACTTTTGAATCATCTTGGACGTAACAAAAAAACAAACAAAATATGTCCGAGGCAGACAATGGCTACACAAAACAAAACCGAGGCGCGTAGCGCGCTTCCGCTGGATCAAATTATTGCTGGCGATTGCATTGAAGTAATGAACAGCCTTCCCGAAGGCTCGGTTGATCTGATTTTTGCAGACCCTCCGTACAATCTACAACTGAAGGGTGCGCTGCACCGTCCGGACAACTCCATGGTCGACGCTTGCGATGACGAATGGGACCAGTTCGCCAGTTTTGCCGCTTATGATAAATTTTCGCGTGCTTGGCTGAAGGCGGCTCGCCGTATTCTGAAGCCACACGGCGCGATTTGGGTTATCGGCTCGTATCACAATATCTACCGCGTTGGCACCGCTATGCAGGACGCCGGTTTCTGGATTTTGAATGACGTTGTTTGGCGTAAATCCAACCCGATGCCGAATTTCCGTGGCAAACGCCTAACGAATGCGCACGAAACGATGATTTGGGCGGGGAAGTCCGACGATTCCAAATACACGTTTAACTACGAAGCGTTGAAGGAGCTTAACGATGGCATTCAAATGCGTAGCGACTGGGTTTTGCCTATTTGCAACGGTAACGAGCGCCTGAAGAATTCCGCTGGTGAGAAAGCCCATCCAACGCAAAAACCTGAATCGCTGCTGCACCGCATTCTGGTTGGCAGCACCAAGCCAGATGATGTGATCCTCGATCCGTTTTTCGGGACCGGCACAACTGGCGCAGTTGCCAAAAAACTGGGTCGCCGCTTTATCGGAATTGAGCGCGAAGAAGCTTACCGCGAAGTTGCGCAGGCACGCATCGACAATACGCGCCGTTATGATCGTTCCTCGCTAGAGGTGACGCGCTCCAAACGTGCCGAGCCACGAGTGCCTTTTGGGCAGTTGGTTGAGCGCGGAATGCTTATCCCGGGCGAAGAGTTGCGTTCTTTGAACGGTCGTCACCGCGCGAAAATCCGTGCTGATGGCACGTTGGTTGCGCATGACGCCCGCGGGTCGATCCATCAGGTTGGCGCCGCACTCGAAGGCGCGCCAAGTTGCAATGGCTGGACCTATTGGAGCTATAAAAGCGAAGGCAAGCAGGTGCCGATCGACGTGCTTCGCCAGCAAATTCGCGCCGAGATGCGCGACTAATACACAGTTAAACCGCCTGATGTCTGAAATGGCATACGACTTGACCTCGCCCATTGTGGCGGGGTTTTTTCGTATGCTGGCGGCAAAATGAAGGTTTCACGAATTGTGCATTTGCCGATTTATTTGTTTCGAAAATACATGTAGCGTTTGGAAAATTCTTTAATTGATGGAGCAAATTATGTCTGGAAAATTCGAAACTCGCCTGAATGAACTCGGGATTACGCTACCAAATTCGCCCGCACCTGCTGCGAACTACGTGCCCTTTGTGCAGGTTGGAGATCTGGTCTATGTCTCCGGACAAATCGCGATGGATGCGGACGGCATGATCCTCGGCAAACTTGGTGACGGATTTTCGGTCGACGACGCCTATAAGGCGGCGCGGGTTTGCGGAATTAATCTGATCGCTCAATTAAGCGCCGCGTGTGGTGGTGACCTCGACTGTTTGGTGCGTGTCGTGAAGTTGAACGGCTTTGTTAACGCAACACAGGACTTCACCGACCACCCGAAGGTAGTGAACGGTACGTCCGATTTGATGGTCGAAGTCTTTGGCGATCAGGGGCGCCACGCGCGCGCGGCAGTAGGCTCTTCTTCGTTGCCATTCGGCGTTGCTGTCGAAGTAGAAGGTATTTTCCAGATTGCCTAAGCTGCCCGTTGGCTTTCTAAGTAGCCCGATCGCGCATCGCGGTCTGCATGATGTCGACAACGGTATCCTAGAAAACTCGCGCGCCGCATTTTTGGCGGCGATTGCGGGTGGTTTCGGGATTGAGCTGGATTTGCAGTTGTCAGCGGATGGCGAAGCGATGGTTTTCCATGACTACAGCCTTTCCCGTTTGACCACCGAATCCGGCCCGATCCAGTTGCGTGCTGCAGCGGAGCTAAAGCAGATAAAGCTAAAGAATGGTGACGAAACCATCCCCGACCTCGCCGAAATTTTGCAGATGGTCGACGGTCGCGCACCTTTGTTGATCGAACTGAAGGATCAGGACGGAGCGTGCGGCCCGAATGTCGGGCGGCTGGAGCAGCGCGTCGCTGAACTGTTGGCGAATTACTCGGCGGATGCGGTTGTCATGTCGTTTAACCCGCATTCGATTTATGAAATGGCAAAACTGGCGCCAGATCTGCCGCGCGGATTGGCGACGTGTGATTTCAGTCCGAAGTTCTGGCCCATGCTACCCCAAAACCGCATCGCTGACCTGGCTGCCATCCCCGATTTTGATGGCGCCGAGTGCAGCTTTATTTCGCATGAATGGCATCGTCTCGAAGACGGGCGCGTCGCAGAGCTGAAATCCAGAGGCGTTCCCGTACTCTGTTGGACGGTCACTGACCCTGATCAGGAAAATAAAGCGCGGCAGGTTGCTGACAATATCACTTTTGAAGGATATATTCCGGGCTAGCAACAAACTCGGAGCAACAATGTCTGACTTAGTTAACCCCGGCGAAGGCAGCCTCGCCAATGCGCCTGACGATCACATACCGATAGCTCGCGCGAAAGTCGGGGTGCTGGTCGCCAATCTCGGCACACCGGATGCCACCGACTACTGGTCGATGCGTCGGTATCTGAACGAATTTCTGTCGGACAAGCGAGTGATCGACTACCCCAGCTGGAAATGGCAACCGATTTTGCAGGGGATTGTTCTGACGGTCCGGCCTTCGAAATCCGGCGCGGCTTATCGTGGAATCTGGAATAACGAATTGAACGAAAGCCCGTTGCTAACCATAACACGGGCGCAAACCGGCAAGTTGAAGGCGCAGTTGGCGGCGAAATATGGCGACAACATTATCGTCGATTTCTGTATGCGCTACGGGAACCCGTCCACCGGAGATGCGATCCGGCGGTTGAAGGAGCAGGGTTGCGAGAAGATCGTGTTTTTCCCGATGTATCCGCAATACGCCGCCCCGACGACCGCAACCGCTAACGATCAGGCGTTTAGGGCGTTGATGGAAATGAACTGGCAACCGGCGATCCGGACTGTGCCCGCTTATTTCGACAATCCCGCTTACATTGAGTCCCTGGCCGCATCGGTGCGCGAAACCTACGATAAGCTAGAAGCACAACCGGACCATCTCGTCGTTTCTTATCACGGCGTTCCTGAGCGGTATTTGCTAAACGGCGACCCGTATCATTGCCAATGCCAGAAAACGACGCGTCTATTGGCCGAGGCGTTGGGCTGGGATCGCACCCATTTTATCACGACCTTCCAGTCCAAATTCGGACCCGAAAAATGGGTCGGACCGGCAACTGTCGAAGAAGTTGCGCGGCTCGCCGAGGCAGGTCAGAAAAACATCGCGATCATCGCACCCGCGTTTTCGGCGGATTGTGTCGAGACACTGGAAGAAATTAACGAAGAGATCAAAGAAAGTTTCGAGGAGGCTGGCGGCGAAACATTTACCTACATCCCGTGCCTGAATGATCGGGACGACCACATCGCGACGCTTTGTGGTATAATCGAAAACGAACTGGCAGGTTGGGTGTAGAATATGAAACTTCTATTTATACTGATCGTGGTACTCGGCGGCGGATATATGTTCCCGCAACTTTACGAAGAAGTGGATGGTCCGTGCCAAGCGCTCGAGAAAAAGATTATCCGCGAGAATGTGGATAAGGGTCTGGAAAACTCGACGGTTTCGAACTTGGCGCTCGCAATCAGCAACGGCGATATTGGCGAACGCGTAGCGGCGGACGAATTTCCGAAACTGCCTCCGCGCATTGGGTGTCTGGCCGTCTATTACAACTTCCCGGACGATCTCCGCCTGTAAATCAGTTGGCGTTTAGATGCGCCGTCATTTTGCCCATGTCACCGCCAAAGGATTCCAGCACCGCGCCGATTTCGGTGCGCTCGGTGGATATCAGCGAGATGCCCTCGATTTTCAGATCAAACATTTTGATACCGTTGTTGATATCGATCACCCACCACTCCAGCTCGAACGGCGGTTTGTTGGGGCGGTCCACCATGCTGGTCACCAAAACGCCTTTGGTTCCGGCATTGCGGCTTTTTACAACGTTGATTTCGGCACCGGCAAAATCTCGAAACTGGCGACCATATTTACGCGAAAGGTAGCCCTGGAACGCCCGGATATATGCTGATAATTCGCTAGACGAAGCCGTACGTCCCGGCGCACCCAGAACAGTTTTCGCGATCAAGGGAACCTCGCCGTAATCCCGAAAAATCGCTTCGAAATCGACGAGCATTTGCGGCTCGGCTTTTCCGGTATTGATAATTCTGTGCACGTCCGCCACCACTTTTTGAATGAAGGAAACGGCGGCTTTTTCGGTCACACCAAAAGCAAACGTCGGAACCATGCTGCTTAACGCAAGACCTGCGACGCCTGCCAAGACGGCGCGGCGGGGTAATTCGGGGGTTTTAATAATCGAACGCAAAGGGGTCCTCCAGATCTTCAATCACGACTTCGTCCACAGCGTTATGTCGCATATTCTGCAGATAGGTGATCCGCTGCGACGCGTAGCTGTCTGATGATTCATATAGTAATACATTGACCAAATCGGAATAGGCGTGCCGGTCTCCAACAAGATTGAACCCCTTGAGCACAAAAAGATACTCGCGTTCAGGCGAAGGGATAATCTGCCGAATCGGGTCTATCGCAAAGTCGACCGCCATCCCGACGGTCCCGCGCACCGTGCTTGCGCCAAGGAACGGCAGCTCCAGATACGGGCCCTCGGCAAACCCGTAGATGCTCATTGTTTCGCCGAAATCCGTAGGCACCTCGAACAAACCGAAGTCCGAGGCTGGATCAAACATCCCCGCGATACCCAGCGTGCTGTTCAGCAAAAACCGCGTTGTCGTCTGGAGGGCGTCGGGCAGGTCGCCCTGCAAAATGTGGTTAACCACTTGCCCGGGCAACTCCAGATTATTCGCACTATTATCAATGACTTGCTGTATTTCTTCGGGCAGAATTGCGCCATATGCAGACGCTGCAGGGGCCAACGCCATCTCGTCAACCGCCTTGTTGAACTCGTGAATTTGCCGGTTGGTTTCTTCAAACGGGTCATAAATATGGTCGGTCGGCACCGTTCCGGTCGCGCAGGCGGTAACCAGTGATACCGATGCCAGAAGCCCGAAGATACGTAAAACAGATGTCTGCATAATAAACCTTAACAAAAAAAATAATCTGCGGCCATATACAATACTTAGGCCGTAGAATCGCGTTTTCTAGTGTGCCTCCGCCCAGTTTGCACCCTGACCGGCATCAACCACAAGCGGCACGTCCAGCTTAATTGCCGGTAAACTCGCCTGCTCCATAACTCGGCGAACAACCGCCGTCGTTTCCTCGACAGCGTCTTTTGGAACCTCGAAAATAAGCTCGTCGTGGACTTGCAGCAGCATTCTCGAGGGCAAATGCGCGGTCGCTGCCGGGACTTTAATCATGGCGCGGCGGATAATGTCGGCCGCTGTCCCTTGAATCGGCGCATTAATGGCTGCCCGTTTTGCAAAACCCGCGTGCGGTCCCTTGGCGTTTATTTCAGGCGTATGAATGCGCCGGCCAAACAGCGTTGATACGTAGCCATTCGCTTTCGCATCCTCGACGGTTTTGTCCATATAGGCGCGGATGCCGGGGAAGCGTTCGAAGTAGGTATCAATAAATTTCTTCGCCTCGTCACGTGGAATCCGCAGATTGCGCGCCAATCCGAAGGCCGAAATTCCGTAGATCACGCCAAAGTTAATCGCCTTGGCTTGTCGACGGATTGCCGGATCCATGCCCTCGATCGGCACACCAAACATTTCCGAAGCCGTCATCGCGTGAATGTCCAGCCCGTCGTAAAACGCCTGCTTCAACGTGTCTATTTTTGCGATATGCGCCAAAATCCGCAGCTCGATTTGGCTGTAATCCAGTGACAGCAAGACGTTGCCTTCGTCGGCGATAAACGCCTCGCGGATACGGCGACCTTCTTCGGTCCGCACCGGAATGTTCTGGAGATTCGGGTCAGTCGAGGCCAGTCGCCCCGTTGTCGCCCCCGAAATCACATACGAGGTGTGCACGCGCCCCGTTTCAGCATTGATGTGTCCCTGCAACGCGTCGGTATACGTGCTTTTCAGCTTCGCCATTTGCCGCCAGTCCAGCACGCGGGCAGGCAGGTCATGCCCCTCGGCGGCTAAATCTTCCAGCACATCGGCCCCCGTCGCATAGGCACCGGTTTTCCCTTTTTTACCGCCGGACAATCCCATCTGGTCGAACAGAATTTCGCCGAGCTGTTTGGGTGATCCTACGTTAAAGCTGCCGCCAGCCAAGGTATGGATTTCGTCCTCAAGCCCCGCCATTTTTTGTGCGAAGTTGTTGGACATGCGGGAAAGGTGGTCGCGATTGACCTTGATCCCCTCCATTTCCATCTTTGCCAGCACCGGTATCAGTGGGCGCTCCAGTGTCTCGTAAACGGTGGTCACATGCTCCGCCGAAAGCCGTGGTTTCAGCATTTTCCACAACCGCAACGTCACATCCGCATCCTCGGCAGCATAGGGCGAGGCGTCGTCGATAGGCACGCGGTCAAACGTAATCGCGGATTTTCCAACGCCCAGCAGCGACTTAATCGGGATCGGCGTGTGGTTCAGATACCGCTCCGATAGGAGGTCCATCCCGTGCCGGTGCAGCCCACCGTTCAATGCATAGGAAAGCAGCATCGTGTCGTCGATCGGGGCGATGGAAATATCATTGCGTTTGAAAATCTTGGCGTCGTATTTCATGTTCTGGCCGATCTTCAGGATCGAAGGATCTTCGAGCATGGGTTTCAACATCGCCAAAGCCAAGGATTTGTTCATCTGTCCGTCGGCAAGTTCCGCCCCGCCAAAAAGATCGTCTACCCCTGCGACATGCGCCAACGGGATATAACAGGCCGAGCCGGGCTCGACCGATAAGCTAACGCCAACTAAATCCGCAACCATTTCGTCAAGGCCGGTTGTCTCTGTATCAACGGCGACCCATCCCCGCGCGTAAGCCGCGTCGATCCACAGTTGTAGTGCTGCCGAGTCCCGTACGGTTTCATATTTGGAATGATCTATCGGTGCCGTCAGCGCAGATGTATCTGCGCCGCCACCAGCGGGGCTCGATGCCCCGGTGTTGGCGGGCTCGGCAATCGCCGGTGGTTCCACACCAAGTTTAGCCGCCATACGCGTGGTCAGGGTCCGGAATTCCATCGCAGCGGTAAAGGCCAGCACATCTTCGGCCACCGGATCGTTTACCTCGAATTCGTCGATGCTCTCGACAACCGGTGTATCGATTTTCAACGTGACCAGTTCCCGCGACATACGGATCTGGTCGGCTTTTTCGATCAGGGTTTGCCGCCGTTTGGGTTGCTTGATTTCCTCGGCATGCGCCAAAAGGTTATCCAGATCACCGTATTCCTGGATAAGCAGCGCCGCCGTCTTGATGCCGATTCCGGGTGCACCCGGAATGTTGTCAACAGAATCCCCCGCCAATGACTGAACATCAACTACGCGCTCCGGCTGGACACCGAACTTTTCTTCGACTTCTTCGACCCCGATCCGACGGTTTTTCATCCCGTCCAGCATTTCAACGCCGCCGCCAACCAGTTGCATCAGGTCTTTATCGGAGGAAATGATCGTCACCCGACCACCCGCCGCGCGCGCTTGGGTCGCGTAGGTCGCGATGATATCGTCTGCCTCGTACCCCTCCAACTCGATGCTCGGCAAATTGAACGCCCGCGTTGCGTCGCGGATCAGCGGAAATTGTGGCACCAGATCTTCAGGGGCAGGCGGGCGGTTGGCTTTATAGTCGTCGTAGATCGCCGACCGGAAGGTTTTGCCCTTATGATCGAAAATCACCGCCACATGGGTAGGTGCATCCGGTCCGGCGTTATCCTCGACCATCTTGTAAATCATATTGCAAAAGAGCTGAACGGCCCAAAGCGGCGTTCCATCGCTCCTATATTTGTACTTTTCATCCATACGCATACCCTGATGATAGGCCCGGAAAATAAAACCCGAGCCGTCAATCAGATGCAGATGGTGCCCCTTGCCAAACGCCATGCTATTTCTTCAAAACGAATTTTTTGTCGCAATACGGGCATTCCACATAGCCTTTGTCGGCTGGGATTTGCAGCCAGACACGCGGGTGCTCGCCGCCTCCGTCGCATGGAACGCTGGATTTGGTCACTTCCTCGGTTTCCGGGGCTTCGATGGTCATGGGGTTCTCCGTTCTTATTTCAGTATACGCGATTTTATCAGATAGGTTGAATCATTCTTCCAAGGCGTCGACCCGCCAGAATATGCATATGCAAATGCGGCACATCCTGAACACCGTCGTGTCCGGCGTTCGCGATCAACCTGTAACCTTTGCCGCCATTCCCCGGAGTCACGCCGATTGCATGTGTGATGGCACCGATCACCCGCGTGAAATCCAGGATTTCCGGATCGGTCGCCTCTGCCGCGAAGTGATCGTAGTTCATGTAGAAACCCTTGGGGATCACCAGAATATGCTCGGGCGCTTGCGGAGCGATGTCGCGAAACGCCAGTGTGAAATCTGTCTCCATCACCGTATCATTCGGGATTTCCCGCCGCAGAATTTTGGCGAAGATGTTTTGCTCGTCGTATTCGTAGGGCATACTGGCCTCCGTTTCAGTCAAAAGACAAAGATTGTGCGATTTCTTCCGCGCGTCGCGTCGATATTTTCATAAAATACGCCAATGCGACACCATTGGTTTCGGCGTCTGCTGTTTCACCAAGTGTATAGAGCGCCGGAAGACCCATTTCATGCAAAGTTTCCTGATCCGTCCGGATGTTACCGCGCAGCGCAGTGGTTAGCGAACCACCCATCTCGGGGCTGACGTTACTATCCGCTAGACCGATGCGCTGGGCGTGGCCGACAAGATAGCCGTCATCAAACGAACATTGCACATCCAGAACCCGCATCTCGCAACGATCACCAGCGAAATCGGCGAGGGTTTCGAGGTTGCCGGGGTCCATACAAATAACCAAACTGTCGGTTTCCAGCCGTTCGTACAGCAGTTTCAGAAACGCCCGCCGATGCCGGTTTCTTTTGATACGTGAATGTTCCAACTGCCCCAGATCAGGTAAGTTGACACCGGATTCATCAAAAATGTACCCCAGCGACTGAATGTTACCCGCCTTCGCAATCGAGTCCGCGATATCTTTGCCGACGTGCCATTTTTTGCACAATACAATTTGCAAGCTGTTCTGCCGTCCGATTCGGCCGCCTCGCTCCCAGAAACGTTCGCCGTATCGATGCCCGGTTCGGCCCCGCTCGTTCAGATAGGTAATCAAACGCCTTCCATCAGGACCAATATGGGCAGGCCGATCACTTAGAAACTCCTCGGAAAGCGACTTTTTCAAACCAGCGGCGTGGGGGGATATTTTGCGCGCGAACAAGAAGTCCTGCGACAGCAAAAACTCCAGATGGTCCTCGTAAAACACCGTCGGTAACCCGTAGTCCGAGAACGACAGGAACGTCAGTGTCCGCGATTCTACTTCGTTGCCGGCGATCAGATGCATCACCAAGGTCTGGAAAAACGTCTCGTCCGGTATCCATGTGGTTTTGAAGAAGCGCACGACATCTGGCCGCTTGCCGATAAATTTCAACAGTTTCGAGATAGTTGAGCGCCGCAAGCACCACCACTGTGAACCGATCATGATCTGCAAGCCTTCGGGCAAGGCCCGCTGCAAGCCCAGCGCTTTTTGGACCTTGACCGAGGCGTAGAACACCGGTTTGCGCGCCCGTTCGTTAAACCAGTGACGGTAGATCAGACGCTCTTCTTTCAGGCCGACTTTGATCCAGTCGCTCTCGAAATAGTCATGATGTTCGATATAGTCCTTGCCGCTGTCATCCAGAAACTGGTGCATATGGGTGACCGGTTTTATCGGCATGCAATCGCCGCTCAGCATGTAAAAATGCGTGGCATCGGTGAAGGTTTCGAATCCTTTGCGAAGGGCATTCAACGTTCCTTGCACCAGCGACCACTCGCCCCAGCCGCATTTCACGCGGTTGGCAAAACAGACGTGGTTATTATCCTTTAAGGCGTCCTTGATGGTCGTGAAATCTGCAAGGCTGGCGCGCGCGTCGAAATGGATCGACACGTAGTCGCCGCTGTCGGTAAGCATTTCGGCTTGTTCGACAATCAACTCGGGGTTCTTGTGACAGAGAAGAAGAAAACAGATTTTTGCCATGGGGCCCTAATTCCAATGAAACCGCCGCGAACACTAGTGTAGAACGTACCGGTATTGAAGTCAGGACATGCGAAATCGGCAATAATTTTCCCGCTGTCGCACACTCTATTGCCACCGCAGATAGACCAAGTTACAAAAAGCCATTGATTTTGAGGAGATTTCCATGGGCTTTCCCGGCACCTGGATGACCGAGAGTGAATCGGTCGTTTATCGAGTAGTCCCGAAGTGTGCGTGTTCCACCATCGGCCAGGTCATGTATTACGGTGATCACGGCGAATATTTCGACGGCGATATCCACGATGCGACCTCCGGTATCCATAAATGGGGTATCGATAGCAGCAAACCGCTGATCCAGAAACGCGTGACCGAACAGGAAACCTACGCGTTTACCTGCGTGCGCAACCCCTACAGCCGCGTGCTGTCAGCCTACTTCGACAAAATCGCCGGTATTCAGCGTAACGGAAAACGGTATCGGGGCAATCTGGTGCCGATGCTGGTGCGCAAATATGGCGTGGACGTGGAGGGTGACTTCGACCAGATCGCCTCGTTCCGCCGGTTTCTGCTTTTCGTGCGCGACACCATCAAATTCCGTAAACCGATGGATCCGGATATCCACTGGTCGGCGATGTCTGGGCATATCTCGACGTTCATCGCCAATGGCGGGCGCTTCAACCGCATCATCTCGACCGAGGATTTCGGGACTGGCATGGGCAGCATATTGTCGGAGATTGAGCAAGCCCATCCGGTCGACCTCGAAAACATGCCCCGCTTTAACGAAAGCGAAGGCCACGGTCCAAAGCGGGCATTTCCGGTGGAGGACTACTTCGACGACCTCTCGCAACACCTGATGTACGAGATATATCAACGTGATTTCCGGCTGTTTAAATACGACCGCGAACCGGGGCGGGGCGGGCCGAAAAACGAAATCGATCTCGACGAAGTCCATGCGAAGCTAAGCGGCCGATAGGGCGCTCCCGCCCGTCAGGGTCGTCGTTTTGCACGCAAAACGAAACCCCTCCCGTTGGGGGTGGCCTCGGCTTCGCCTCGGCGGTTTCACTGTTTTTTAACTTATGGTGTGTATAAGCGACCCTGCTGGACAGGACTTAAAACGTTCATGGGGTTATCGCGTCGGGCAATGAAAATTTAACCACAGACAATCCGCTCGACCTGGATCGTCTTGATGGCAAAAGACGACACCATTGTTCGGTGTCGGGCTAACGGCGCGATAACTTCGCTACCTACGACCAATCCACCCCGATTTGGTCAGACCCGGTTCTTCAGCGGAACCTCCCGAGAATGTTGATGATTTAGGCGCGAGGGGACTCGAACGTCTTGTTTTTTGTGCGAATTCATTCAACGACAGCTGTGCGGACAAAACAGACCTTGGCTCGCCGGCGTTGAATGTCTGCTCTTAAAATAGACATTAGAGCTACTGCGTGTTATTAATTACCCATGAAAGCCTACGTTCAAAATTTCGGCGTTCAGCGCCAAAGTCGAATTACGATCCCGGCCTAAAAACTGGGCCGGGTAACTCGTATCTGAACATCACTTATGCGCTACGCGTCTAACAAGGTTATTCTCATGTCCCCTACATCGCCAACACTGCACTTGCTGTGCGGAAAAATTGCCTCCGGAAAATCAACACTGTCTGCTCAACTTGGCCGCTTAGACGGAACCATTGTGATTGCCGAAGACGATTGGCTGAACACTCTCTATTCTGAAGAGATTTCTTCTATATCAGACTATGTGCGTTGCACTTTGAAGCTTAGGACGATCGTGGGCCCTTATGTCGCATCATTGTTGAATGCAGGGGTCTCGGTTGTTTTGGACTTTCAAGCTAACACGATTGAATCACGCGACTGGATGCGAGGTATCTTAGAACATACAAACGCAGATCACGAGCTTCATGTGTTGGAAGTTCCCGATGAGGTTTGTATGGCAAGGCTGCAAGCACGCAACGCGCAAAGCGATCATCCGTTTGCTGCGACGGAGGAGCAGTTTCGGCAGATCTCCAAGCACTTCGTTGCGCCTACTTCAGATGAATCGTTCAATATTGTGCTGCACAACGCTGGCCCACATCCTTGAGCGAAGCAGACGTTCGGCGGTGGTGCAGAAGTTTGAGCTTTGGGCTCGAAGCGAACCCCGATGGCGATGTATCCATGATCTTGTAAGCTTGGGCTACCAAGTTAAACTTGCGGGGCACCTAATAGGAACGGTGCGTGCAGAGCATACAGTCTACGCCCGCTTAACCCCAATCCGCGCCACGCCGAGAACCTCAAGCACCTTCGCTTCGATCTCGGGAGCGTTCATTCCCGCCAATTGGTACATTTTCGCGGGCGAGTTGTGGTCGATAAACGTGTCAGGGAACACCATCGAGCGGAATTTTAGACCCTCGTCGAACACCCCTTCATCCGATAAAAGCTGCGCGACGTGACTGCCGAAACCGCCGACCGCGCCTTCCTCGATGGTTATCAGCGCCTCGTGGTTGGCGGCGAGGTCGAGGATCATGTCGCGGTCTAGCGGTTTGGCGAAGCGGGCGTCTGCGATGGTCGGGGTGATGCCTTTGGCCTTCAGCGCCTCGGCGGCTTTTTGGACTTCGGTCAGGCGGGCGCCGAAGGACAGGATCGCGATGCGTTCGCCGTGGGCGATCATGCGGCCTTTGCCGATTTTCAGCGGAACGCCAACCTCGGGCAGTTCCACGCCGACACCCTCGCCACGCGGGAAGCGAAAGGCGCTGGGGCGGTCGTTGATCGCGGTGGCGGTGGCGACCATGTGCACCAGTTCGGCCTCGTCAGCGGCGGCCATGACGACGAAATCCGGCAGGTTTGCCAAAAACGCGATGTCGAAGCTGCCCGCATGTGTCGGGCCGTCCGCACCAACCAATCCGGCGCGGTCGATCGCGAAGCGCACGGGTAGGCGTTGAATGGCGACGTCGTGCACAACTTGGTCATAGCCGCGTTGCAGGAAGGTCGAATATATCGCCACGAAGGGTTTCATGCCAGCGGCGGCGAGGCCGGCGGCGAAGGTCACCCCGTGTTGTTCGGCGATGCCAACGTCAAAGCAGCGCGACGGGAAGCGTTCGGCGAACAGGTCCAGCCCCGTGCCGTCCGGCATTGCTGCGGTGATGGCGACGATTTTGGTGTCGGCTTCAGCCTGTTTGATCAGACTTTCAGCGAAAACTTTTGTGTAGCTCGGGGCGTTGGAGGGGGCTTTGTACTGTTCGCCGGTCACCACATCAAACTGCCCGCGCGCGTGGCCGCGATCCGAACTGTGTTCGGCGTGGTGATAGCCCTTACCCTTTTTGGTGATCGCGTGAATCAGGATAGGTCCATCGGCGCGTTCCTTGACGGTCCGCAGAACTGCCAGAAGCTGCTCCATATCGTGGCCATCAATCGGGCCGACATAAGAGAAACCCAATTCCTCGAACAAGGTCCCGCCGACGGTCATGGATTTCACCATTTCCTTGGCGCGGCGTGCCCCTTCTTGCAGGGGCGGGGGCAGCAGCGAAACCGCACCTTTGGCGGCCGCTTTGATTTCCTGGAACGGCGCACCCGCATAGAGGCGCGAAAGATACGATGACAGCGCGCCAACCGGCGGGGCGATCGACATTTCGTTGTCGTTCAGGATCACGATCAGGCGTTTGCCAAGGTGGCCGGCGTTATTCAGCGCCTCGAACGCCATACCTGCGGACATGGAGCCGTCGCCGATCACGGCAATCGCGTCGCCAAGGCCATGCTCGGGCGTGCCGCCCAGATCGCGGGCAACGGCAAACCCCAAAGCGGTGGAGATCGACGTCGAACTATGCCCTGCACCAAACGGGTCGTATTCGCTTTCGGAACGCTTGGTGAAGCCGGACAGCCCTTCGCCTTTGCGCAAGGTGCGGATGCGGTCGCGGCGGCCGGTCAGGATTTTATGCGGGTAGCTTTGGTGGCTGACATCCCAGATCACGCGGTCCTTGGGCGCATCGAACACCGCATGAATCGCCACGGTCAGTTCAACCACGCCAAGCCCGGCGCCCAGATGCCCACCTGTTTGCGAAACGGCATGGATCGTCTCGGCGCGCACTTCATCGGCCAACACGCGCAATTCCTGATCCGACAGGGATTTCATGTCGGCGGGCGTATTCACGCGGTCCAGAGTAGGTGTATGTGGGCGTTCAGAGGTCAAAACAGATTCCCTAATTTGCGCGCGTTATGGTGTATCGCGCCGCCTGACGCAAGTTTTCTGCGGCCTCGCCGTAAGGCGCGAGGGCATCGCAAGCGGTTTCTACCAGCTTGGCGGCGCGGTCTTTGGCGCCGTCTAGCCCCAGCAGCGAAACAAAGGTGGCCTTTCCGGCGTCTTCGTCTTTGCGCAGACGTTTTCCGGCGGTTTCCGCGTCACCTTCGATGTCCAACACGTCGTCCTGAATTTGAAAGGCAAGCCCGAGGGCTTCGGCATAGGCCCGCAATGGCGCGGCGTCGGTCCCTGCCAAAACGGCTCCTGCCTCGGCGGACCAGCGGATCAAGGCGCCGGTTTTCAAGGCCTGTAGCGCTGTGATCTGCGCTAAAGTCAACGGCGTGTCCGCGGTTTCGGCAGCGATATCCATCGCTTGACCAGCCACCATCCCGACCGCGCCCGAGGCGTTTGCCAGTGACCCGACCAAACGCACAATCGCCGAGGCGTCAGCCGAGGCCTCCGTCAAATATCCGAATGCCTGAGCTTGCAGCGCGTCGCCTACCAGAACCGCCGTTGCCTCGTCCCACTTGACATGAACAGTTGGCAACCCGCGCCGCAGATCGTCATCGTCCATGCAGGGTAAATCGTCGTGCACAAGTGAATAGGCGTGCAGGCATTCGATTGCGGCGGCTACAGGATCTGCGATATCCGCAGAAATTCCGTGCAGCTTCGCGCTCTCCATCACCAGAAAGGCGCGCAGCCGTTTGCCACCGTTCAGGACAGCATAACGCATCCCCTCGGTGATAGTGGTATCGGGGGCGGGCAGCGTAGCATCCAGATACGCCTCCACGCGGGTGGCTGTGTCGTGCAACGCTTCCGTAAACTGGTTAGTTGCTATCATCAGGAAACCTCGACGGGTTCCAATCCGGTGGCGTTGCCGTCCCCGTCCGTGGTGATCTTGGCGACTTTTTCCTCGGCGGATTTCAGTTTCGCCTCGCAATGCGCTTTAAGCGCCGCGCCGCGTTCGTATAGCGAAATGGATTCTTCAAGCGGCACCGATCCGGATTCCAGTTGCCCGACCACGGTTTCCAGCGCGGCCATCGCTTCTTCGAAACTCAGGTCTGCTACGGGTTTATCGCTCATCTTCCACGCTCCATCAAAGTTTCGACATGGGCGGCGCAGGACGCTGCCAACCCCTCAAGATCATATCCCCCTTCCAGAGTCGATACCACCTTGCCGTCGCAATGTTTGTCCGCCAGATCACAAAGGCGGTCTGTGGCCCAGATAAAGTCATCTTCGACCCAATTCAAGTTCGCAAGCGGGTCATTCTTATGGGCATCAAATCCGGCAGAGATAAGGATCAGTTCCGGCTTGAAGGCGTCAATTGCCGGTAGAACCTGCGCTTCCATCGCTGCGCGGAACTCGGCGCCGCCGGTATTTGGGGCAAGCGGTACGTTCAGGACGTTATTATGTGCGCCCCGCTCGTGTGGTGCGCCCGTTCCCGGAAAAAGCGGCATCTGGTGGGTCGACGCGAAGAGTATTCGCGCCTCGTCCCAGACCAGATCCTGGGTGCCATTCCCGTGGTGCACGTCAAAATCCATGATCGCCACGCGTGACAGTCCGTGGACTTCCAGCGCATGTTTCGCCGCAATCGCGATATTCCCGAACAGGCAAAACCCCATCGGCTTTTCCCGTTCTGCATGGTGACCGGGTGGCCGGATGGCGCAAAAAGCATTCGCCACTTCGCCCCCCATCACCATATCCACCGCCTTGACCACCGCGCCGACATCGCGATATGCGGCGGCCAGCGAGCCTTCGGACATAAACGTATCCGGATCGAGCGCCCCGACGCCCGCCGTGTTGATCCGGTCGATGTGTGATTGCGGATGTGCCCGCAAGATGGCTTTGTCCTCGCCCATCGGGGCTTCAACGCGCCGCAGGTCGAGATCTTCTAGCGCCGCGTTCACCGCAAGCAGGCGGTCCACGCGTTCAGGGTGTCCGTCGGGCGTAATATGATCGAGGCAGTCGGGGTGGGTTACAAGAGCTGTTGTCATAGTCGAAATCCTAGGCAAGACTGCGCGATGCGACAAGGACCAATGAAAGAAAAAACCGATGCGCTTGATAGTATTGCTGTTGCTAATGCCCACCGCGTTGCTCGCGCAACCGCGGCTGATCGAGCCTTGGCAGGCTTTAACTTCGATCACGGCGGAGTGGAACAACGACGGCACGCAAGACCGTGCGGTTCTGATCCAGAACCCCGACGATATATCGGCTGATCTGGCGCTGTATCTGGGCAATAGCGATACCTTGGCGATGGACGAGGTGGCCTACCTTCCCGAAATTTTCTGGAGCGGTGCAATGTGGGGGCAGCAGCCTGAATTGAACCTGCTCGAGAACGAGAGCCTACAACTTCACTCCATGAATATTGCGATCGGACGTAACCGTTGGCACGAAATACTGACTATCGCCTACCGCGACGAACACTTCGTTGTCGCCGGATATACGTATGACAGCTATGACACGCTTGATCTTGATGCGGGCGGTAGTTGCGATGTGAATTATCTGACTGGTCGGGCAGAGGTGGCGCCCGCGAAAGGGCAGCATCGCACCATCAGCCTCGTGGCGGGCGCGGTTGCGCTTGGGGACTGGAGTCACGCCTTAATTCCTGACAATTGTAAACCGGAGTAGATTATGCCCGAGCTCCCCGAAGTCGAAACTGTCCGAAAAGGACTGGAACCTGTGATGACAGGCAAACGGATCGTTCATGCCGATATCCGGCGCGAAGGCCTGCGTTGGCCGTTTCCTGAGAACATGGCCGCGCGACTGACGGGCCAGCGGGTAGATCGGTTGCGTCGTCGGGCAAAGTATATTCTGGCTGATCTGGACGGGGGCGAAACGCTGATNATCCACNTGGGGATGTCGGGGCGGATGCTGATCTCGGACGGGGATGAGCCAATCAAACATGACCACGTCGTGCTGGATATGGAGGGCGGCAAGCGGATCACCTTCAACGACCCGCGCCGCTTCGGGGCGATGGATCTGTGCGCGACCGAGGCGATAGACGACCACCGTATGTTCAAGGGAATGGGACCGGAGCCGCTGGGCAACGCGTTTGACGCCGAATACCTGAAGGCACGCCTGAAGGGGCGCAAGATGCCGATCAAGTTGGCGCTGCTGGACCAGAAAATTGTCGCCGGCCTTGGCAATATATATGTCTGCGAGGCGCTCTGGCGCTCGGGTATTTCGCCTATACGAGAGGCGGGCAAGGTCTCGGCCAAAAAGATAAACCTGTTGGTGTCAACGATTCGCGATGTTCTGACCGAAGCCATCGAATCCGGCGGCTCAAGTCTGAAAGATTACCGTCAGGCGGATGGCGAGTTGGGATATTTTCAGCACAGCTTTGCAGTTTACGGTCGCGAAGGGGAGCCTTGCAGAACAGAAGGTTGCAACGAAAACATCGCGCGAATCGTGCAATCAGGGCGCTCTACCTTCTACTGTCCGCGATGCCAAAAGCAGGGTTGATCCCCCTGTCGGCCATGCTACAAGCGATAGCTNCGGACCAAACGAAGAAGGAAGCGCCGCATGGCNTACGAGATGATCCTGACCGACATTGAAGACCACGTCGGTCTGATTACGCTAAACCGACCTAAGGCGCTGAACGCCCTGAACAGCCAGTTGCTAAGCGAGTTGGGCACCGCCCTTAAAGCCATGCAAGATGACCGCGGCGTGCGCTGCATTATCATCACCGGTTGCGAAAAGGCCTTTGCGGCGGGCGCGGATATTAAAGAGATGTCCGAGAAATCCTTCATCGACGTCTTCACCGAAGACCTGTTCACTCCCGAGACCGAAGCCGTTCTGTCGGTACGAAAGCCCATCATAGCAGCGGTTTCCGGCTATGCGCTGGGCGGCGGGTGCGAGTTGGCGATGATGTGCGACTTTATCATTTGTTCCGACACTGCGAAATTCGGCCAGCCGGAGATTAACCTTGGCGTGGTCGCCGGAATTGGTGGAACCCAGCGTCTGACACGCTTTGTCGGCAAGTCCAAATCTATGGAAATGCACCTGACAGGCCGGATGATGGACGCCGACGAAGCGGAGCGCTCGGGTCTGGTTAGCCGTGTGGTTCCGGCCAAAGATCTGCTGGCGGATGCCAAAGCAACGGCCGCGAAGATCGCCGAGAAATCCATGATTACGACGATGGTCGTTAAAGAATCGGTCAACCGCGCTTACGAGACCACCCTGCGCGAAGGGCTGTTGTTTGAACGTCGCGCTTTCCATTCGTTGTTCGCGTCAGAAGACCAAACCGAAGGCATGAACGCCTTTTCCGAAAAGCGCGAACCGCAGTTCCGCGATAAATAACACTCAGAGGCGTTGACTCGGGCCAATAGCGGCTGTAGATGGACGCTTCATCTTTCGAATCTCGAACGAACCGGAATTATATACATGGCAAATTCGCCCCAAGCTAAAAAACGTGCCCGCCAGATTGAGCGCCGCACTGCTGTAAACAAATCCCGCCGCACACGTATCCGTGGCTTCCTGCGTAAAGTAGAAGAAGCGATCACTGGTGGCGATCAGGCTGTTGCAGCCGACGCGCTGAAAGTAGCGCAGCCAGAAATCATGCGTGGCGTGACTAAAGGCGTATGGCACAAGAAAACAGCAAGCCGCAAAGTTTCGCGTCTAGCTGCACGTGTTAAGGCAATGTCTGCTTAATAGCCGACACTGACCGACAGAATATTAAGCGCGTCCCAATCGGGGCGCGCTTTGCTTTTTTGCGCCTGACAAAATTTTATCCACAGTTTTTGCAGATTCATCCTTTGTACCTATTGAGCGAATCTCCCGACTTCGTTACCTTCATCTTACGCTTTGCGATTCCATCTGCTCGCTGCCTAAGCGCCGTCAAAATTGTTAAAATCTTGCGCGGATAACGTTTATTTTCGCACCGGTTTACCTATGCTTTTTTGATAAATGAGTGGATGGAGATTGAGGCTATTGTGGAATCTGCTCGGTTCTTGAAAAACGAAACTGTATTGGCTGGCGCGAACTTCGGTTTGTGTCCTTGGGGGATTTTTCTGTGTCTGACTACTTGGATCTGGAAGTTCAGGAGGTAAACCCGCAAGAAGCCTGGGACGCGCTTGAGTCCGACCCTTCGACAGTTCTGGTTGACGTTCGCACAATCGCGGAATGGGATTATGTCGGGCTGCCGGTTCTGGAATCGATTGGCAAAGAGGCGTTGAAGGTCGAGTGGATGGAATTTCCCGAAATGACCCGTAACGACCAGTTTGCCGACGAGCTTCTCTCGCAACTTGGCCCCGAAGATCCTTCGACGATATTTTTTATCTGTCGGTCGGGTCGCCGTTCCTATAACGCGGCGAAATGTTTGCTGGCGGCGATTGCCGGAAGTGACCGGTTTATTCATTGCGTGAACGTGAAAGAGGGTTTCGAGGGCGACCACGACGAACACAAACATCGCGCGACGGTGAACGGCTGGAAGGTGCGCGGCTTGCCGTGGTGCCAGCCATAAGAACGAACAAATAATAATAAACCGCGGCCTGATTATGTACCGCGATATAAAAATGAATGGGACGGTATGGAAAAGGAATGTTGGGGTCGGATTCGTTCGGAATTGTTGTCTTCTATTGGTAAAGACGCGTTCACGAACTGGATCGATCCGCTTGAATTGCTCGAAGCCGGCGGCCGTGTAGCGCTGTTTTCGGTGCCGACAAGCTTTATTGGTAACTGGGTGTCCCGCAACTATGGCGAGTCGATTATCGGCATGCTTAATGCCGAGGGCCTGAAGGTCGAGCGGCTGGATTTTCATACTGTGTCCGCGCCGAAAACCGCAGCGCCCGAGATGGCGGAGGCTGAACGCACGGTCACCGCTGCGCCAGCGCCTGTGGTCGATCTGCCCGGCAGTCCGCTCGATTCGCGTTTTACCTTCGACAGCTTCGTAGTCGGCAAACCGAACGAGTTGGCCCATGCTGCCGCCCGTCGTGTCGCCGAAGGTGGTCAGGTGACTTTCAATCCGTTGTTTCTTTACGGGGGCGTTGGCCTTGGTAAAACCCACCTGATGCACGCGATTGCGTGGGAAACGCAGGCCATGCGGCCGGAAGCGCGGGTGCTGTACTTGTCGGCGGAACAGTTCATGTACCGCTTCGTGCAGGCCTTGCGGTTCAAGGATATGCATTCGTTCAAGGAACAGTTCCGATCGGTTGACGTGCTGATGGTTGACGATGTGCAGTTCATTGCGGGCAAGAATTCGACCCAAGATGAATTCTTCCACACTTTCAATGCCTTGGTAGATCAAGGCAAGCAGATCGTAATTTCTGCCGACCGTGCCCCAGGCGAAATCGAAGGCCTTGAGGAGCGTATCCGCTCACGTTTGCAATGGGGGCTGGTTGTTGACCTGCACCCGACCGACTACGAATTGCGTCTCGGGATTTTGCAATCGAAGGCGGAGACCCAGCTTAAATCGATGCCGGACGTGCAGATGGACGCTGGCGTGCTGGAATTCCTCGCGCATCGTATTTCGTCGAACGTGCGCGTGCTGGAGGGGGCATTGACCCGTCTGTTCGCCTTCGCTTCACTGGTAGGTCGCGAAATCAATCTCGATATGACGCAGGAATGTCTGGCGGATATTCTGCGGGCTTCGGAGCGTAAGGTGACCGTTGAGGAAATTATGCGACAAGTGGCCGACCACTATCACCTACGGATGTCCGACCTGCTTAGCCCCCGCCGCGCGCGTGCGGTGGCAAGGCCACGTCAGGTGGCGATGTTCCTGTCAAAAATGCTGACCTCCAAGTCCTTGCCCGAGATCGGGCGCCGATTTGGCGGGCGGGATCATACGACGGTAATCCATGCGGTGAAGAAGGTTGAGGAACTGAAAATGACCGACAACCAGATCGCCGAGGACGTAGAGATTTTACGGCGGATGTTGGAAGCATAAGCGCTTGATCTTTCAGGACCATGCGCTAGTGTTTCTGTCCAAGTAAATTACGAGGGTAATCCCATGAAAGTCAGTATCGAACGCAGCACCCTTATGAAGGCCATGAGTCGCGCTCAGTCGGTTGTGGAGCGTCGTAATACGATCCCTATTCTGGCGAACGTGCTGATTGAGGCCGAAGGCGATCAGGTTTCCCTGCGGGCTACCGATCTGGACATCGAGGTTATCGACAAGGCGACCGGCATCGTTGAACGTGCGGGCGCGACGACCGTTGGTGCGCATACGCTGCACGAGATCGTGCGCAAATTGCCTGACGGCTCGATGGTTGAACTGACGGATAACGCCGAAGCTGGCCGCTTGGAAATTCGCGCTGGCCGCTCGCATTTCAGTTTGGCGACCCTGCCGCGCGAGGATTTCCCCGTGATGGCGTCGGCCGAATATGACTGCAACTTCGGCATCAAAGCCTCGGTTCTGCGCCGTTTGCTGGACAAAGCGAAATTCGCGATTTCGACCGAGGAAACACGGTATTACCTGAACGGTATTTACATGCATGCCGCTGATAGCGAAGGCGGCAGGGTGCTGCGCTGCGTTGCGACGGACGGCCATCGTCTGGCGCGTATTGATGCGAGCCTACCTGATGGTGCTGCTGACATTCCGGGCGTTATTGTCCCGCGCAAAACGGTTAACGAAGTTGGCAAATTATTGTCGGATGATGACGCGGTGATTGCTGTGTCGGTTTCCGAGACCAAAATCCGCTTTGCGACACCAGAAGTTACGCTGACATCGAAAGTTATCGACGGCTCCTTCCCTGATTACACGCGGGTAATTCCGCAGGGGAACACGAAGCGCCTCGAAGTGGATGCTGCAGAATTTGCCAAGGCTGTTGATCGTGTCTCGACCGTTTCGTCGGAACGCTCGCGGGCTGTGAAACTGGCACTCGACGAGGATCGTCTGGTTCTGTCCGTCAACTCGCCGGATTCCGGTGCGGCGGACGAGGAACTGGCCGTGGCCTATGGCGACGAGCCGCTGGAAATCGGGTTTAACGCCAAATACCTGCTGGAAATAGCTGGGCAAGTAGATCGCGAGAATGCGGTGTTCATGTTCAATTCCTCGGGTGACCCAACCCTGATGCGCGAAGGTAATGACGATAGCGCGGTCTACGTCGTGATGCCGATGCGGGTTTAAATGGGAACACTTTCCATTCGCGAGATTAAGCTCTCGCATTTTAGATCACATAAGGCCGCACGACTGGAGACAGACGGGCGGCCTATTGCCATTTATGGGCCGAACGGCGCGGGGAAGACCAACATCCTCGAGGCGGTTTCGATGCTGTCGCCGGGGCGCGGCTTGCGGCGGGCGTCCGTGGACGAAATGGCGCGCGCACCGGAACGTCTGGGCTGGAAGATAACCGCGACGCTGGAAAGCCTGTCGGAGATGCACGAATTGGTGACGTGGGTCGAGGGCGATGGCTCAAGGCAGGTGGAAATCGACGGTAAGGCCGCGCCGCAACTGGCGTTGGGCCGTTTGGCGCGGATCGTTTGGCTGGTGCCGGTGATGGACCGCCTTTGGCTGGAAGGCGCGGGCGAGCGGCGGCGGTTTCTGGACCGCATGGTGATGAGCTTCATTCCCGCGCATGCCGAGGTGACGTTGA
>JGI24025J20009_10000502_pt1 | contig 30307 bp, 30 predicted proteins | sample Cruoilmetagenom3_FD_20009 | JGI IMG/M metagenome (IMG submission 20009) | reverse complement strand
AGGATTTTCTTGTTCTGGTCAGTTTCCCTTTCAAATTAACTATCACAGTATAATAATTATATTTTTCACATAATTCAAAGTCAATTGGTCTTCAGGAATGCCGACCCAGCCATTAATGGGAAAACATGCTAAATGGTTGATATTATTAAGATGATATAGTACAAAGTAGTTTTGAGAATTTCATGGAGAATGAGCTAAATTGGTTTATATTGTTTCATAATATCAGCAGTTTTTATAAATAAAATGAATAGTACAAATTGGATATTACCTCCTGTGAAAGAGGAAGCAAGAGATCTTTCTGCAGGACTTGGGATTCCTCTAGGGATAGCACAAATTATGGCAAGACGGAATATTTCTGACTTGGAGACTGCACATAAGTTTCTTTTCGGAACTTTAAATGACCTTCACGACCCTTATTTATTGGATGGGATGGANAAAGCAGTAACAAGAATCAGGAAAGCGATTTCTTTTGGGGAAAATATATTAGTTTTTGGNGATTATGATGTGGATGGAATACTATCTGTAGTTATCCTTTCCGAAGCATTGGGTTCTCTAGGAGCAAAAGTAGATTACTATATTCCAGATAGGATGAAAGATGGATACGGGATTAAAGAGAAATATGTTGATATTGCTTTAAAGAGAAAATCAACTCTGGCAATAAGCGTGGACTGTGGGATTAAAGCAATAGGATTTGTTAAAAGAGCAAAAAAGTGCGGTATAGATGTTATTATAACAGACCATCATCAACCAGGGGATATGCTTCCGGAGAGCCTTGCTGTTTTAAACCCAGTGATTCGAAATTCTGGATATCCTGACAAAGACTTAGCTGGGATAGGAGTCGTTTTTAAATTAATTCAGGCTCTTTTTAAGGAGGCAGGAAAATCTTCTGCTATCACGCATTATCTAAAGTTTGTTTCTATTGGAACAATTGCTGATGTGGTTGCATTGAGAGGAGAGAACAGGCTTTTTGTTAAATTCGGGCTGAAAAATCTTGAAGGAATTTCCAACAATGGCCTGAAATGTTTAATGAAAGTTTGTGGACTAGAGGGAAAAAAAATTTCTGTTGGAGATGTTGGTTTCAGGATTGGGCCAAGGATCAATGCTGCAGGAAGAATGGGAAAGGCAGACCTTGCTGTAGAGCTTTTCTTTTCAGATAATTTCCAAAAGAGCACAGAAATAGCTTGCCAGCTTGATAGGCTGAATTTACAGAGACAAAAGGTAGAAGAGAGAATATATTCTCAGGCAATAAAGTACATAAAGAAAAAATCTCTTGATAAAAGATATAAACTGCTAATTTTAGGTTGTGACGAATGGCATCGTGGTGTGATTGGAATTGTCGCGTCAAAACTTAAAGAATTTTTTAACAGGCCTGTTATTCTATTTGCTTATAAAGAAAGGAAAGCTTTTGGTTCAGGAAGAAGTATCAGTGAATTTTCACTTATAGAGTGCATTGATAAAAACAGGGAGTTTTTTCTAAGCTTTGGAGGACATCCTATGGCCGTAGGTTGTGAGCTTGATAAAGAAAATATCGGCTCTTTAAAAGAAGCTGTAAATGATTTTGTCAGTTCGAGAATTTTAAAAGAGCATCTAAGGAAGAAAATATACATCGATACAATTATAAATTTTAATGAAATAAATTCTGCCTTTCTAGAAAACATGTCTTTTCTTTCGCCTTTTGGAGTGGGAAATTCCAAGCCTGTCTTTTTAAGTAAATATGTGCAGGTTGTAGATGAGCCGAAAAGGATAAAAAGAAGACACAGCAAATTTTTAGTGAAACAGGGGGATATTTTCTTTGAGGCATTAGGTTGGGGAAGAGGAGAATGGATTGAGGATATTCAAAAGGGTGACAGAATTGATATTGTCTATTCATTGCACTTTTCTGAATATCTCGGACAGGAGAGATTAAATCTTTCTCTGAGAGATATAAGGAAGTCCAATTCTTCAGTTTGTGTGAATACAAAGTAGGAACCGAGAGCTATTATGCCAAAAGTAAAATTTCATTTGGTCGGAATTTCTAAATTTGTTGTTTCAATACTTCTTCTGGTCACTCTAATTATTACTGCTGTAAATGTTATAAACCGGGTAAGGAAACGTACGAAGATCCCACGGTCGCAAGATATAGTGCTCCAACAAAAAATTGAGAAAAAGGAAGAAATTGAGCACTTTGAAGTTAAGGGAGGTGAAGGAAATTTTCAGTTTAGTGCAGACAGAAATTATATAGGAACAGATAACCACTTTCACCTGGAAGGAAATGTTGAGTTAGTTTTTTTGAAAAAAGCAGAGGGACAGGATATTTTTCTTTATGGAGATGAAATTATATATGATAAAGACATAAATAATTTTTTCCTCCAGGGCAAGGCAAAGGTAAAATTCAAAGATTTATGCATTAATGCATCTTCTTTGTTTTATAACAAAAAAAAGGAAATCATAGAAAGTGATAAAAACGTAGAATTTTTCTCTGATGAAATGTCCGGTTCTGCTCAGGAGATGAAGTATTTTTTTAGAAGGGAAAAGATAGAACTCAGAAAAAACATCAATCTTAAATTACAACTGGATTTAAATACCCCATTTCCTCTTCTCTTTCAGGGGAATAAATTGGACTATGAAAGAAAAAGGAAGCAAGGAGTGTTGGAAGGGGACGTACGGCTTTTTCATGGGGAAAGCAGAGCTGTGGCGGACGAGTTGAAGTTTAGTTTGTTTCCCAGCGCAGAGCATATCGAAAAGTTAGATTTAAAAGGGAATGTAAGGGCATCTTTAATAAGTGAAGAAAAAGACAATGGTTCTTATCAGAAACAGGCTCCTATTGTCCTTTACAATGAAAAACGCGAAATAAGAACTGATGAAATAATAATAACATGGTTTAAGAATCTTCAAAAGATACATAAGATAGGAGCAAAAGGAAATTGTTCTTTTAAGTTTTTTTCTTCGTCTGGAAGTTTTACATGGATTCAGGCTGAAACTCTTGATTTTGTTATGAGTAAAAATGGGAAATTGAGAAGATTTAGTGCACTTAGAAATGCCAGCATTACAGAACAAAAAGAGGAGGAGGAAAGCAGAAGGGTTATTAAAGGATATTCCATTTTTGTAAAAGAGGGGGAAAATGTACTTATTGCTAAGGGGAAAGACAAGTTAAAAGCAAGGATTCTTTATGAAGATTATGAAATTTCAGCCGGGGATATAAGAATTGATCTTGATAATAATGATTTGGATGCTAGCAAAGATGTTAATGTCATTTTAAACCAGCAGATGAAAGAGAAGAAACCATCCAGTCTTTTTTCTAAAGACACGCCAGTTTTTATTATTTCCAAGGAAATGAGATATTTTGATGCTGAAAAACGTTTTTATTTTACTGGGGATATTAAAGCATGGCAGGAAAACAGAAAGTTTATTAGCAGCGAACTTTCACTTTTTAGAGAAACTGGGAAATTATTTTGTGCAGGGAAGGTAGAGTCAGTTTTCCCATATAGGCCAAAGGATAGGAATGAGGTTGAAAGTTTGAAGATATCGGCCGAAAAAATGGATTATAATCCAGATAAAAACCTTATTGTTTATAGAGATAAAAACTCCTTGAGAGTTAAAGATATAACCCTCCGGGCTCAGTCCCTTTTTGTGTATTTGAATAGAGAAGATGGAGAGTTAAAAGAAATAACTGGCCGGGGAGCAGTTGTTATCACACAAAATCAGAATGAAGGAAGAGGGGAAGAGGTAAGATATGACGCAAACAGGGAAATGATGATCCTTACTGGGAAACCGGTTTTCATGGATAGAAATAGGGGGAAAACAGAGGGGGACAAATTGACTTTTTATATAGTCGATGGTAAAATCGCCGTTGAAAACAAAGATAGGGAAAGGTCAGTAACTGTTATTAAATAGTAAAATATGAAAGATTGTTTGAATGCAATAGGCTTGGAAAAAAGCTACCACAGGAAAAAAGTGGTCAATAATGTTTCAATTAATATAAAGAAAGGCGAAATTGTTGGTTTATTAGGTCCCAACGGGGCAGGGAAGACAACTACTTTCTCTTTGGCCCTCGGTCTCGTTCCTCAAGATGCAGGTCAGATTTATCTAAATGGTGAGAATATTACAGAACTTTCTATGTACACAAGAGCAAGAAAAGGGCTGTGTCTTCTTCCACAGGAACCCTCAGTATTTAGAGGTTTAAGTGTAGAAGACAATCTCTTATCCATAAAGGAGATAATGAGAGATACTGGTTCAGGGAGGAATGGAAGTCTGAGTGAAATTCTCAGGGAATTTGGACTGCATAAATTGGCTGATGCCAAGGCCTATACTTTATCTGGGGGAGAAAGGAGGAGACTTGAAATAGCACGAGCATTGATAACAAATCCAGAGTATATGCTTTTGGATGAACCTTTTACAGGAATTGACCCTCTAGCTATCATTGAACTCCAGGAAATCATACTGTCATTGAAAAGAAAAGGGATGGGATTGCTAGTTACGGATCATAGCGTAAGGGAAACATTAAAAATAACTGACAGGGCTTATATAATAGATAAGGGAGTTATTTTAGAAGAAGGTACATCCGAGGAATTAATTTTTTCAGAAGAAGTAAAGAGGAGTTATTTAGGGAAAGATTTTCATATTGATTGATATATATTGCAGGCAAGAGAATGTTATTGAAACAACAGCTTCGTCAAAGACAAGTTCAAAAATTGATGCTTGCCCCTGCCCTGCAACAGGCGATAAAGCTACTTCCCTTGACAAATTTGGATTTAATAGAGGTTATCAATTATGAGCTCTCCCAAAATCCGATGTTAGAGATTGATGAGGAATCAATAGAAAAACAGGGAGAGGAAGCAGGACAGAAAGATAAAACTGAAGTGAATAAAGAGCGGGAAAAATTAAAAGAGGATTCAGGGATAAAAGAAAATATTAACACATCTCAATTAGGAGATGAAAGGGGATTCGAAGCATACTTCCAAGAATATTTTGATAATGATTTGCGGTCTTATGTTACAGAGAAGAAGGAAGCAACTGCTTTAGAAAATTTTGTCTCTAAAAGTGCTTCCCTTTGGGATCATCTAAACTGGCAGGCAAACCTGACTTTCTTTGATGAAAAGGATAGAAAAATTGCCGAGTATATCATTGGAAATATTAATGAGGATGGGTATCTTTGCTCGTCTGTTGAAGAGATAGCCAAAACAATAAATACATCTGTTGAGAAGATCAATAAGATCAGGGATAAAATTAGAATATTTGATCCTGTTGGCATAGGAAGTTTGACACTTAAAGAAGTTCTTCTTACTCAGATGGAATATTTTGGGATAGGGGATGAGAAAACCCGAAAGATTGTTGAAAATTATCTAAATCTCTTGGAAAAAAGCAACTTTTTAAAGCTGGCAAAAGAGCTTGAGATTTCTCTTTTGGAATTAAAATCTCATATTGAGATTATTAGAAGTCTGGAGCCTATCCCGGGGAGGAAGTTCAGTCAGACAAAGACTTTTTATGTTGTTCCGGATATAATTGTTGAAAAGGAAGGAGATAAACTTAAAATAAAATTAAACGATGATAGCTTGCCTCGTTTAAGAATTAACAGCTATTATAAAAAACTTTTAGCACAGAGTGAAAAGGATAACATCGAAGCCCGCCAATTTTTAAAAGATAAGATGAAAAAAGCTTTTTGGTTTTTAAGAAGCCTGGATCAACGGAACAGGACAATTTATAAGGTTGCCGATTATATAGTAAAAAAGCAAAAAGATTTTATTGAGAAAGGAATTGAATACATTAAACCCCTGACCTTGATAGAANTTGCTCAGGAGATCGGAGTCCATGAGTCTACTGTAGGGAGAGTGGTTGCAAACAAATACATCATGACGCCTCNAGGGATTTTCCCTCTTAAGTACTTTTTTCACAAGTCTCTTCAAGGTNTCTTTGGCGAAGAAGTTTCTTCTTTAAGAGTGAAAGAAAAAATAAAAAAGCTCGTGGAGAATGAGGACAGAAAAAGTCCGTTAAGTGATATTGAAATTATGGATCTTTTAGCTAGAGAAAACTTCAAAATTGCACGCAGGACTGTGTCGAAGTACAGAAAAAAGCTCAATATACAACCTTCTCACATAAGGAAAAGAAACTATTGGATGGAGGGAAGTTAATGAATATAAATTTTACTGCCCGGCATGCAAAAATAACTTCCGATATAGAGAAATACTGTGAGAGGAGACTTAGATCTATAGAGAAGTTGCTGGGATATGAGCTTGATGCAGATCTAATCCTCTCTATTGAAAAATATAGACACAAAGTGGAGATAAACATTAAAACTAAAGGAGCAACCTTAAACACAGTGGAAGAAACTCAAGATATGTTAAGCTCGATTGGTGTTGCTTTTGATAATATAGAAAAAAGAGTCAAGAAAGAGAGAGAAAAATTAAGAGAGAGAAAAAGAAGAAAGAATAAAGAAATAGGGTTTTTTTCTCTTCCTGTGAAGGAGAAAAAACGGCAAAGAAAAATAATAAAAAGCAGTGATTATTCCTTAAAGCCCATGTCTATAGATGAAGCTCTTTCTCAATTTGAATCAAGCAAGAAAGAAATATTTGTTTTTAGAGGATTTGATTCTGATAAATGGACTATTCTTTTTCGCAGAAAAGATGGGAACTATGGTTTGTTAGAACTGGAATAAAATATATTAACTGAGAGATTAAATTGAAAATACATAATTTATTAATGCAGGATATGGTGATTACTGAGTTGAAATCCCAAAAAAGGGAAAATGTTCTAAAAGAAATGGTGAGTTTTCTCAAAGAGAAAAATAAGATTGCAAGAGAAAAGGATTTGTACACCAAACTTATTCAGAGAGAAAAACTTGGAAGTACTGGGATTGGAGAGGGTGTGGCTATCCCGCACTGTAAGATGAAAAGTGTGAAAGATCCAATAGTTATGCTGGCTATTTCCAGGAAAGGAGTTAATTTCTATTCTCAGGATGGAAAACCATCACATGTCTTTTTTCTTGTAGTTTCTTCTCCGGAGAATCCAAGCTTAAACCTCCAAATCCTTGCCGCGATTGCTCACCTTGTCCGTAAGACGAACTCATTGATAAAAAAAATACTGAAAGCCGGAAATATCAGCTCAATTATGGAAGTTATTAGAGAGGAAGAAGAAAAGATAAATGAGTAGAAAGAAAGTTTTTTCCCATCAACCTAACCAGGTGACAATTTCCGGGGGGCTTCTAAAAATTTATGGCCTAGGAGTCCTTATTATAGGTGATAGTGGAATTGGCAAAAGCGAGTGTGCTCTTGAACTTATTTGCCGGAGGCATCGATTCGTGTCGGATGATGTGACCCAAATAGTAAAGACGGCGAATAATAAGTTAATAGGATCGGCTCCTTCTCTCAGCCGTGATTTTATGGAAATAAGAGGGTTAGGTATTATAAATATAAGGCGGATTTTTAATCCCAAGTCCATCTGCAGGAAAGCAGAAATAAATTTAGTAATTAAGCTTGAAAAATGTGAACAGGGAAAGGAGAATGACCGGCTTGGGCTCAAATTGCCCCAGAGCTATGAAGTTCTGGATAAGAAAATACCACAGATTACTATTCCCGTGGCTCTTGGAAGAAATATTGCTGCCCTGGTTGAAGTAGCCTGCAAAGTCCACCTTTTAAGAGAAAAGGGGTGCGATACGTCCCTGGAGATAGTTAAGAAACTCGACCGTGCTATTTCGCAGCATGATTAGAGAGAGAAAAAACTTGAGAGACAAAAGATTTCTGATCATTACAGGTATGTCGGGTTCTGGGAAAACAGCTATCAGTCGTTTTCTAGAGGATTTTGGCTATTATTGTATGGACAATTTGCCGTCAAAACTTATTCCAAGTTTTGTTGATCTCTGGATGAGAAAAGAGGTTGAGATAGAAAGAGTTGCTCTTGTCGTTGATATTAGGGAAGCAGGTTTTATTAAAGAGTTTCCAAAGATTTTAAAGACAATCAGGGAAAAGATATCGCTTTGCTTGATTTTTATTGATGCGTCTGATGAAGTATTGGTTAAAAGATTCAGCGAGAGCAGGCGTCCCCATCCGCTGGCAATAGGGAAGTCAATTATAGAAAATGTGGTTTTAGAAAGGAAAAGACTGGCAACCATAAAAAGGATGGCTGATGATGTTATAGATACTAGTTCAACAAGCATTTCTGAGCTGAAAAAGAGATTTGCGAAGAAATTTCTTGCAGACAGCTCTCAAATGATGCAGGTTGTGATTGTGAGTTTTGGATACAAATACGGAATTCCTATGGAATCTGATATTGTTTTGGATACCAGGTTTTTACCGAACCCGTTTTACATTGACATGTTAAGAAATAAAACTGGTAAAAGTGAAAGTGTCAGGGAATACGTTATGGGATCAGCAAAAACGAGAAAATTTCTTGATGAATTATACCGATTTGCTGATTACCTAATGCCAAATTTCGTGGACGAAGGCAAAGGCTACTTGACCATAGCTATTGGATGTACAGGGGGAAAACACAGGTCTGTAGTATTGGCTGAAAAAGTGAGAGAACACCTTAGAAGTAAGAAATATAATACAAAAATTTATCACCGGGATATTCACAAATAAAAGTATGCCCCACTGAAAACTGGAACATAAAAAGCTTTGTTTCTTAACTATATTGAAGTTGATGTCAACTTGTCTATGAGGCCTATTTTTGTTTAGCTTGGATGATTAACGATCCAATCAATCCTATTCCAGCTTGGTGAATTGTGAAAAATTCCAACGATTGATTTGGAATTCATAAAAATACTTAAGTTTATTAGTATTAAATGGTAAAATGTAAAATGTATTTGTGGAAATTGTCTCGATTAAGAATAAAAACTGACTCGATATAGTAGGAGTCAGAAAAGAATTATAAAATGATAGGTGGAATCATAGTTTGTCATGGAGAGTTGGCTGAAGAGCTCTTAAATGCCCTTACGATTATTCTTGGTGAAGCCGTAAACATAGAAGCTATTTCTATTGGCTGGTATGATGATGTTGAGGAATCAAGAAAGAAGATTAACAAATCTATGAAAAAAGTTAATCAGAAGAATGGAGTGCTGATTTTTACTGACATGTTTGGCGGGACCCCTTCCAATTTAAGTTTTAGTTTTTTAAAAGATAACGAGATTGAGATTATAACGGGAGTGAATCTTCCAATGCTTATTAAATTTGTATCCCTACAGAGGAGTAACAATCTGAAAGTAGTGGCGAAAAAGGTTGTAGAACAGGGTAAAAAAAATATCCATCTTGCAAGCGCTCTCTTAAACTCAAAAACTTAACATCAGCTTAATTTAATGCTTGTAAAAACTATCATAATAAAAAACAAGCTAGGGCTGCATGCAAGGGCAGCGGTTAAATTGATGAATTTGGCCAATCGGTTTGTCTCCTCAGTCAAAATAGAGAAAGATGGAAGTGAAGTCGATGGCAAAAGCATCCTCGGGATACTTACACTTGCAGCAGTCCATGGATCTCAAATTACATTGAAAGTTTCAGGAAAAGATGAAAAATCAGCGCTTAAAGCAATGGAAATTCTCATTGAAAATAAATTCCAGGAGGAAGAGTAGATTAAGATGGAATATTTCAGGTTAAGAGGTATTGGAGTTTCTCCTGGTATTAGTATAGGCGAAGTCATACTGACTGAAAGAGTTGTTTTTACATCACGAAAGGAGAAGATTTCTTCAAGCCAGGTTGATCAGGAATTGAGACGCTTGAAAAACGCGATTGAGCGAACAAAAGAACAGCTTGTTATTATAAGAGAAAAAGTAAAAGAAAAAATTGGGGGAGAACATTCTTTTATTTTTGATGCCCATTTACTAATTCTTGAGGATAATTCTCTGTTGTCGAGGCTAGAAAGGATAATAAAAGAAGAGAGAACCAGGACAGAATGGGCAATTTCCCGAGTGCATGATGAGTCTATTGAAATTTTTGAATCTATCACAGATGAGTATTTCAGACAGAGAAAATCAGATGTTTCTGATGTTTTATCTAAAATATACAGAAATTTAGAATTTACCGGGCAGAAGAAGGAAAGTGACGGCGAAGATAGAATCTTGGTTGGCCACGATCTTCTACCTTCAGAGGCTGCCTTAAGGCTAAGCCGTGGAAATGTTCTGGCTGTTGCCATTGATGTGGGCGGGCAGACCTCACATACTGCCATTCTTGCTCGTTCCTTAAATATCCCTGCTGTAATGGGTCTTCGCAATATTACTCAAAAAGTAAAAAATGGTGATTGTTTGATCGTTGATGGAACTGATGGAGAAGTTATTATTAATCCTCCACTAACTATAAAAAAGGAATTTATTGGCAAGAAGAAAAAATATGATGATTACCGTAAGGAACTTAGAAAGACAGCTAAATTAAGTCCTTCAACTTTAGATGGAGTAAAGTTTTCTCCATTAGCCAATATAGAACTGCCAGAGGAAGTTAAGCTTGCCTTTTCTTTAGGCGCGGAAGGGATAGGGCTTTTTAGGTCAGAATTTATCTATTTTAAAAACTCTGCACTTCCCTCAGAGGAGGATCATTTTCGAATTTATTCAAAAATTGCCAAAGAAACCTATCCGTTTCCTGTATATATTAGAACCGTAGATATTGGTGGCGAGAAAAGTTTACAGCAGTTGAAAATAGAAAAAGAGCCAAATCCTGCGCTCGGATTGAGAGCTATAAGATTTTCTCTGCGGGAGAGAGGACAGTTCAAAATTCAAATAAGGGCTATTCTTCGAGCAAGTGCCCAGAAAAATGTCCGGCTTCTTATCCCCATGATAACAGAGATTGAAGAAATCGGTGAAGTGAAACTTCTTATTGATGAAGTTAAAGAAGAACTGAGAGAGAGACGGTTAGAGTTTGATGAGAATATTCCTCTGGGAGTAATGATCGAAGTGCCTGCAGCGGCCGCTATAGCCGATATCATTGTAAAAGAGGTGGATTATTTAAGCATAGGCACTAATGATCTTATTCAATATTATTTGGCTGTTGACAGGTCAAATGAGCTCGTATCATATTTGTTTAAACCCCTTCATCCTTCTGTGTTGAGATTGATAGAGTTCATAATTAAAGCTGCTCATAAAGAAGGAAAAGAAGTGACTGTTTGTGGGGAAATGGCTGCAGATCCTCTTTCTGCTATTGTGTTGTTTGGATTCGGAATAAGAAAATTCAGTATGAACCCTATCTTTATTCCAAGAATAAAGAAGGCCTTGCGTTCACTAGAGTCTAAGACTGTGGTGAAAATCATTCAAAAAGCAATGAAGTTAAAAACAGCTCAGGAGATTGAAGAGTTTATCATTGAGAGCATATTGGTAAAACACCCTGAGGCATTTTTAATGGGGAAAATTACATAGGCCACGCTTTGCCCCAACCCAACCTACTCTAGATTAGAACCTATCAATAATAATGAGATCAAGGGAAACACTTTGTTTATTTCCGTCCGTACTCATCTTTAAGGCGGACAATGTCAGACTCGCTGGAATCACCTATCCAGATTTCCATGATGCGTGCGGGCTTTGTGCCGATGCAGCGAAGTCTGTGAGATGTTTTTTTGGGAATGAATATTTCTTCATTTTCTTCGGGTTGCCAGATATTATTACCTACTGTCACTTCGAAACCATTGTCAAGTATAACCCAGAATTCACTGCGATGGTTATGATACTGAAGAGATAAAACAGCTCCAGGATTGACTGTAATGATTTTAATGTTTTTTGCCAGTTTATAGGGGAATGAGCGGAATTTTCCCCATGGTCGGATATCCTCAATGATTTTTTCTTTAAATTTTTTTTCTTCAAGAATAATTGTATCCCTTTGCATTGTTTATCTCTTAAAACAGGTTAATTAAATCCCACAAATCTAATCCGGCAATCAATCTTGATTAGGATTAAATTTTATAAAAATAAAGATGTTCATGTAAAGATATACACTCTAACGGGCTTGACGGATTAAAAAGGAACTTCGCTGTCGTCATCACTTTCTTTTTCAGGAACCTTTGGAGCTTCTGCTGGAAAGTCAGAAGGATAACTGGATTCTTCACGAGGTTGCTTTGATTCTGTGTCTTCCTTTTTACCGAGAAGGATGATATTTTGCGCGTGAATTTCAGTTGTGTATCTCTTGTTTCCATCTCTATCCTGCCAGCTTCGGGTTCGCAATTTTCCTTCTACCAGAATCTGTTTCCCCTGAATGAGATATTTTTCACAGAATTCTGCAAGCTTTCCCCAAGCTACTATTTTGTGCCATTCGGCACGGATATCGCTTTCGTTTGTGTTGGGGTTGAAATAGCGTTCGTTAGTAGCTAGTGTGAAATTTGCCACAGCTCTTTCTGTTTGGGGAATATATCTCAATTCAGGATTCCCACCAAGACGCCCGATTAAAATGACCTTGTTTAGGCTGTTAATATCTCTCATACTTGGATTCCAATTCTTTGATTTTTTCCTGGGCGATTTTTGTCTCTTCTTCCAGGGGATATTTGCTTATAAGGAGCTTTAAGGCAGAAATTGCTTCTTCATTTTTCCCAAGTGATATTAAGCTGATTCCCTTTTTTAAATAAGCAGCCGGGTTTTTATTACCATTAGGGAAATTGAGAATAAGCTCATTAAACTGTGTGATTGCTTCTTTGAATTTTTCCTGGCTGAAATAACATTCTCCAATCCAGTATAGGGCGTCATCGACGAGAGGGCTGTCAGAAAATTCGGATTTGTAGATTGTGAAACCTTCGATGGCAAGCTGGAAGTTTCCTTTCAGATAATCAGAACGGGCCATATTAAAAACTTCGCTAGGGGAAAGATTGGGAGATATTGATGGTTGGGGATGTGTTTCTTCCTTTTGTTCATCTTCTTTCGTGGCGGCTGTGTTTTTTGGCTGCTCGAGCTCTGATTTTTCTTTCTGTTCTGAAGGAGGAATGGAAGCTCTCTTTATTTCTATGAGCTCTTCAGAGAATTTTGAAAGGATTGAATAGATCCCCTCTATTTTTTCTAGAATGATCTGATACTGGGCAGGAAGTTTATTTTGATTGTCCTTAGAACTTGCAACTTCGGATCGGAGAAGCTTACTTGATGTGATGAGTTCTGCTAATTGTCTGTTAACGGTCTGAATATCTTCTCTGTTTTTTTCTATCTTTTTTTCAAGTTGAAGAATTTGTTGTTTGAGAAGCTGAATATCTTTGTAGATAAGCTCATAAGCTTTCTTGCTCTTATCTGCCCCTGCAAGCAGGAGAGGAATAAGCAGAATAAGACTTATTCCTGATAATATTTTTCTTGCCATGAATTATTTTTCTATGATAGTAAATTGAGCACGTCTGTTTTTCTGCCATGAGATTTCATTATGCCCCAGGTCCAGGGGTTGGCTTTTCCCATAGGAAATGGTTTTTATCCTGTCTTGAGAAATTCCGATAGAAACAAGGTAGTCAAAAGTACTTTTAGCTCTTTTTTCTCCAAGGGCAAGGTTGTACTCTTCTGTTCCCCTTTCGTCACAGTGGCCCTCGATTAAGATTTTTACTGTAGTGAATTTTTTGAGCCATGCCGCATTGCTTTCTAACCCGGGTTTTGCATCCTCTCGAATGAAGTACTTGTCAAAGTCGAAATGAATCATTACAAGTGGTGCTTCTGTATTGATCTCTTCAAGAGATTTTTGCATGAAAATTTCTTCTTCTGTTAATTCAGGCTCCTTGACGACAACTTTTTCTACTTTTTCAACTTTGGGTTGTTCTTTGACCTGAGGAGGTGGCGGGGGGATTTCTTCTACTTGTTTCCTGCAGGAGACAAGAAAACTAAATGCCAAAAAGCAGGCTAGGAAAAGAATTATTAATTTTTTCATTGGATCTCCTTTAAATGATTTTTATGCATTGCTGTTGTATTATGCTCAAGTTTTATACAACTAAACTTTTTTAATGTCAACATATGTTACTACANANGAATATATTAATATATTAAAAATCTATATTAATNTCGAGACCAGTCAGGAAGTTTGTTTTCTCNTTTGGATGTAAGANGCCGCAAGTTGGCACCGTCGTAGTCAATAGAGTAAAGCTGTATTGTACCGGTTAAGGTTGAGGAAAAAATAATGTGCCTTCCATCTGGTGACCAGCACGGCGATTCATTTCTGGCATTGCTTTCTGTGAGTTTAATAATCTGCTGTGTTCGCAGGTTGAGAACATATATGTCAAATATGGAAAATACCCGGGATACATAAGCTATAGCATGTCCTGTAGGGGACCATGAAGGGGCATCATGATAGTTGCCTCCAAAGCTTACTCTCCTGACATTTGCACCTTCTGCGTCCATGATATAAATCTGAGGTGTTCCTAATCGGTTGGAAGTGAATGCAATTTCTCGGCTTGTTGGAGACCAGGAAGGTGCTGTGTCTATGATCTTATTGAAAGTTAATCTTTTTACTCTTTTGCCGTCACTTGTGGAAATGAATATTGCAGAATTACCGTCTTTAAGAGTAGAAGAAAAAGCCAGTTTTTTCCCGTCAGGCGAGAAGCTCGGGGCGAAATTTGTTCCTATATTTTTTACATCGGTTATTGTCCCTTCGTATGGATTTAATATATATAACCCCGCTTTATTGTTCCTGTAGGATGTATAAGCAATTTTTTTCCCGTCTGCTGACCAGGCTGGCATATAGTCTTTGATTCTGTTGAATGTAAGTCGGGTCTGGTTGTGGCCGTCGTAGTCCATCATGAAAAGTTCATCATTTCCTGTACGATTGGATATGAAGACGATTTTGGATGTAAAAATGGGTTTTTCGCCAAAAATTTTCATGACCTCATCTGACATTTTATGTGCTACAAGCCGTAACAACTCCTCTTCTGCCTTATAACGTTTTCCAAATATAAATTTTCCGGCTTTAACGTCGTAAACTTTTCCTTCGAAGATGATATTGTCTCCGTCACTGTTGGACACTTCTCCCACAAAAAGGATTTTAGCCTGAATTGATTCCCAATCTTTAAAAAATATTTTTTTTGGATTAAGAGGTCGGATCCAACTGTAATAGCTTTTCGGGAGGGAGCTAAAAACCCGGCTGTATTTCAAATCAGCAGAAATCACCTGATGGAGGGTGACAGCAGCTGAAACAGTTTTTTGGGAGGAATCATCAGTGGCGAATTTTGGGATTGCTAGAGGGATGGCTGGCATTCCCTCTTTTATGCTCATAACTACTTCCTGTTGGGGATAAAGAAATATTGCTGTTAGAAGAAAGAAGTTCATGAAAAGAAAAGATGTTTTTTTCATCATTTGTTATGCTCGAATATCAGGCGGATTATCAAGTATTCATCTTCGTAGTCAGTCGGCAGAGGAGGAAAAGGTCCGGATGATTGGACAGCCCGCAGTGCGGAAAGGTCAAGAGATCTTATTCCGCTCGATTCTTTAATATCCAATCCGGAAATATGTCCGTCTTTGTAAATTTTAAAAAACACGGTTGTATGAAAACTTCCTGTTATACCAGGGCTGATTTGGGATATAAACCAGTTGCTTGAAATCTTACTATGTATTATTTGCAGGTAATATGTGAAGGGGAAATTGGATAGTCCTATCTGGGAAGAGTATTCAGAACCAAAGTATCCTCCTCCACTGCCCGAGCCGGTGCCAATGCCTAGTTTTAGTCCTGAACCTGAGCCTGATGTTTTGTTTGCAGCCTGGGATTTGGATGCTTTTACTGGAGATTTTTGGATGACAGTCTTTTTCTGGCTTTTGGATTTTTTGCCCTTTTTAGGTTTTTCTACGGGAAATCTTAAGGATGACGAACTTTCTTGCTGAAATTTTTGTAAGGTTGTTAAATCTTTCAGGGATTCTCTTTGGGGGACAGTTGTTTCGACGGTTTTTTCTTCGGTTCCTTTACTTCCTCCTGGAATTCCGCCTCCGCTCCCGAGTCCACTACCTGGACTGCCTCCTCCCGGAAAAGAGATGAGGTTTACGTAGTGGATCATCCCCTTTTTAGATGACTTGGGGAGATAAGGCGAGACTAAAATAAGGATTATAAGCAGAAAATGGGCAGTAATAGATAAGATGACTGCTTTTTTTAAAGCTGTGTATTCCCTGTCCAAAGTTGCCATCTTATCTTTTCCGTTTTGGCTCAATTGGTTCTGATACGAGGCCTAGCTCTTCAACTCCCGCCTTCTTAATTATATCCATGATATGAATTACAAATCCGTAATTAAGGCTCTCATCGGCCCTGAGGAACACAACTTTTTTCTCTTTTCCATAAAAGTATTCTTTTAATTTTTGTTCTAGAAGGAACTGGTTAACGGCAGAATCTTCCATGTGAATGTATCTGTCCTTTGTAATTGTCAGTGTTAATCCTTCTTCCGCAGGGGCTGATTCTGTTTCTGCTTGAGGCAGGTTGACTCCGATACCTGACTGCATCATTGGGGCGGTGACCATAAAAATAATTAACAGGACAAGCATGACATCTACTAGAGGAGTAACGTTTATTTCGGACAAAGAAGTACCTATCTCTTTTCTGCTTATGGATCGAAATTTAAACGCCATAGAGTCTTTCTGCTATACTTAGAAACTCGATTGAAAAATCTTCTATCTCGGTTATTGAATCTTTTATCCGGTGGAGAAAGTAATTATATGCTATGACTGCAGGAATCGCAGCGAAAAGGCCGGCTGCAGTAGCAATAAGAGCTTCGGCTATTCCAGGAGCAACTGTTACTAGGCTTGCAGATTTGGTTATTCCCATTTGATTAAAAGAGTCCATTATTCCCCAGACGGTACCGAATAATCCAATAAAGGGTGTAACACTCCCAGTCGTAGCCAGGATATTCATCATCTTTTCCAGTCTGGTGATCTCTTTATTTGAAGCCTTTAAAAGGGCTCGGTTCAAGCTTTCCAGGTTTTCGGATGTGAGGTGGGGTTCCGGATTGGTTTTTGTATGATAAGCCAGCTCTTTGAATGCTGCTTGAAAGAGCGTAGCTTGAGGGCTGAGTATGTATTTTTTGGAGGCTTCATTCACTTCCTGTAGATTTCTGCTTCTTCTAAATATAGACAAAAATTTTTTGGATTGGGAAGAAGCGGATTTCAATGTATTTCTTTTATAGAAAATAATAGCCCACGAGAAAACAGAAAAAAATAGAAGAATGAAGAGTACTAATTTAACTACAATGCTTGCATCTAGGATAAGTCTAATAATATTCATTTTTTCTCTCAAGAAATTAGCATATGCTCGGAATAATGTCAACTTTGTCTGATTGACAAAATATTGATGAAGTAATAAAGTTTGTCTTTACAGAAGAGGGAAAAAAGTGAAGCTAGAAAAATGAACACCAGAGGAGAAAGAAGATTTCAGCCTGCTCAGTTTCTGGCATTGAGTTTTGTAGTGACTATTACAATAGGGACAATTCTGCTTCTTCTCCCATTAAGCACTAAATCAGGACATATTTCATTAATTGATGCTTTTTTTACAGCGACTTCTGCTGTTTGTGTAACAGGCCTAATTGTACAGGATACGGCAACTTATTTTTCTCCGGCAGGACAAGTAATTATAATGGGATTGTTTCAGTTGGGTGGGCTGGGAATTATGACTTTTTCCACTCTGATTCTTCTGGTTGCAGGGAAAAAGGTGTCGATAAAAGACAGCATTATTATCAAGGAGGGATTTCATTATTCTTCTCAAAAAAATGTAAAGTCTTTGATAACTAATATTTTTTTATATGCCCTTACGATTGAGATTATTGGAAGCATATTTCTCTTTATCCACTGGCATGGGAAGTTTTCTGGATTAAAAGCTGTCTTTCATTCTGTGTTTCACTCCATTTCTGCTTTTTGTAATGCCGGTTTTTCTCTCTTTAGCGACAGCCTCGAATCTTTCAGAAGTGATACCTGGGTGAATTTGACGTTTGTTTTTATGATTGTACTGGGGGGAATTGGATTTCTGGTTCTTCAAGAAGGAAAGGAAATTTTTTCGGCTTTTATAAAGAAGAAAAAAAATCATATTTCTCTCCATACAAAGTTGGTTCTTAGTTTAACATTTTGTCTGATTGTGATTGCATGTATAGTGTTTATGGCAATTGAATGGAATAATTCGCTTCAGAATTTTACATTAAAAGAAAAAATACTTACTTCTATTTTTCATGTTATAACTCCGCGGACGGCAGGATTTAACACCATGAATTTGAATACGTTAAGTTATGGAGCTGTTTTTCTTTTGATGTCCCTGATGTTCATTGGTGCTTCTCCAGGGTCCACTGGAGGAGGAGTAAAGACGAGCACTATAGGAGTCATCTTAGCGTTTATTAGATCTAAGATAAAGGCAAGAGACTCTGTAAGTATTTTTTGCAGGACTCTTCCTGTTGATCTGATTACGAAGGCATTTACTGTTGTCACTCTGAGTATCTCTGTCATTTTCGTTTCTTCTTTTATTATATTTCTTGCTCAGCCCGGGGCAGGGATGAAAGAAGTTTTTTTTGAAATATTTTCTGCATTTGGGACAGTGGGCCTTTCTCTTGGCCTTACCCAAAAATTGAGTGTTTTGGGGAAAATTGTAATCATTATGACTATGTATGTTGGCAGAATCGGTCCTCTAACGCTTTTATATGCTTTCAGCCGCAAAAAGGCATTCGGAAGATATGAATATGTTGAAGAAAGCGTAATGATTGGCTAGAATCATGAAAGGAGATTTTAATATGAAATTCGCAGTTATAGGCCTTGGAAGTTTTGGTTCTAATGTGGCAAAGACACTGGGAGAAAAAGGACAAGAAGTATTAGCTGTAGATAGGGATAAACAAAAAGTGGAAGAAGTAAAGGCATTTGTATCCCATGCTGTGAGCATGGATTCTGCAGATAAAGAAAACCTCCAGGCTTTAGGCCTTCAGGAAATGGATGTGGTGGTTGTAAGCTTAGGGCCTGAGATGGAGCCTTCTATTCTTACTGTGCTTTACCTGCATGAGATAGGGGCGAAACGGATTGTGGCTAAAGCTTTAACAGAAGACCATGTCAAGATTTTAGAAGCTGTAGGTGCAACTGAAGTTATTTATCCGGAAAAAGACATGGCCATAAAGACTGCTCTAAGGTTAAGCAATCCTAATGTCCTGGAGTATCTTCCTCTTATATCCGGGTTTGGAATTCAAGAGATTGCTCCGCCTGAGAAATTCATAGGGAAAAGCTTAAAAGATTTGGATTTGAGGAATAAATACGGAATCCAAGTCATTGCAGTTAAGGGGCTCATTCCTGAGGAAACAACTTTTATCCCCAAAGCGAACTTTGTCATTAAGGACAGCGATATATTAGTTATAATGGGTGAAGAAAAGCAGCTTGCGAAAATCAGCTCAAAATAGTCATGCTAATCCAGTCAGGAGAAGACTGGAATGTCATGCTCTAAGACATCAGCAACAATTTTTAGAGGAAAATGAATTCTTCTAAGCAATAAGCTTTTTAAGAATTTGGAGCGAAGCTTGCTTGGCCTGTTTTCCGCTTTCTTTTGTAGGACCTACGCATGACGGGCATCCTTCTTGGCACGGACAGGCTTCTATTGTTTTTATGCACTGTTTGAAAAGTTCTTTTTCAAGGTCAAATAGTGAAGGGCTTAAGCCTATGCCTCCAGGGAAATTGTCATAGATAAAGATATTTGGCTCGAAATCAATTCCTTCGGAAAAGATTGATCTTTCTTCATATGCGGCTAATTTATATGGGATGTTTTTTGGAGGAATAGACTTTCCAGTTGTATTATCACCAATTGAGACTCCGACATCATGAAGGTCGCACATCATAAAGAAAGGAGAGACGTTGTGAAGACAGTATGCAAGGCCGAAGAGGCCGTTTATTTTCTGTTCTGGAGAGAACATGAGGGAATGGAAGATATGAGAAGGGACCGTAAGCCAGTAGGCTGTTGTGTGCATTTCGTTTTGGGGAAGACTTAAGTCGCCTGCTCCTACGTTTTCCATCGTGTGGAATTTAATTTTTTTAAAGCCCACAACCTGTGTGGCCACATGCACTTCTCCATGGGATATCGAGCAGTTTTCAAGATTTTTTTTATCAAAGACATCGAGTATTTTAATTTTTGTATAATCAATGGCGTCTGTGTAATAATCGATATCTGTTTTTTTGACATATGCCTTTCTCTGTTCAAAGTTCAGGTCTTCAACATAGTATTGTTCACCTTCACAGATGTAGATGGCTTTTGGGTGTAGTGATGTAAGAGCGGAGCTGAAGTCCACTTCAGCAATAGCTTTAGCCTTGTCTGTTGTGTCCACGACAACAAAATTATCAGAGCTTATACTTCTGAGGCTTACTCCGTCTGCAGGATAGGCGTCAGATGTCCAGAACCACTTGTCGTTTGAGTGATGAAGGAGTTTTTCATCCTCCAGGAAATTCAAGATTTCATCAATCTCAAGGTGGCCGAATTTCTCTCCTTTTACAAATGGAAGTTCAAATGCGGCACATTCGATGTGACTGACAAGGACAGATAAATTATCAGGATTTATAAGAGCTTTCTCAGGATTTTTTGAAAAAAAATAGTCAGGATTGTTGATGATGAACTGGTCGAGAGGAGAGCTCGTTGCGACCAGCACCGCTGCGGATTTTCCTGATTTCCTGCCGGCCCGCCCGGCCCTCTGCCAGGTGCTTGAAATACTTCCTGGATAGCCTGCTAGTGTGGCGACATCTAGACTTCCGATATCAATCCCCAATTCTAGGGCATTTGTAGAAACGACTCCCAGTATTTTTCCTTCCCGCAGCCCTTTTTCTATTTCTCTTCTCTTTAAAGGAAGATAGCCTCCTCTATAGCCCCGGATCAGGCCTTCCTGATTAATATTTTGTTCAACATCTTCTTTAAGATAAGTGAGAAGAACTTCTGTGATAAGACGGCTACGAGCAAAAACAATTGTCTGAAGGCCGTTCTTAAGGAAGACAGAGGCGACGCGACGTGTTTCGTTAACGTAGGAACGACGAATGCCCAAAAGCTTATTAACCACAGGCGGATTGTAAAAAATGAAATATTTTTCCCCGCAGGGAGCTCCGTTATTATCAACAAGAGAGACCTCTTCTTCTGTCATTTTTTGTGCCAGTTCCTTAGGATTGGCGATAGTGGCTGAGCATAGGATGAACTGTGGGGAAGATCCGTAAAATTTTGTGATTCTCTTAAGCCTTCTTAAGATATTCGCAAGATGGCTGCCAAAGATACCCCCGTAGCCGTGCAGCTCGTCAATTACAATGTATTTTAAGTTCTCGAAGAGTTTGATCCATTTTGTATGATGGGGAAGGATCCCCGTGTGCAGCATATCGGGATTAGTAAGAATTATATGTCCCCGTGCTCTTATAGCTTTTCTCGCATCCTGAGGAGTGTCGCCGTCATAGGTGAAGATCCTGATCTCTTCAGGAAGTAGTTTGCTTATCTCATCCAGTTCAGCTCTTTGGTCCTGGGCAAGAGCCTTGGTTGGAAACAGGTAAATTGAACGGGATGAAGGATTTTTCAGGATTGAATCCATTACAGGTAGGTTATAACAGAGTGTTTTGCCAGAAGCTGTAGGAGTGACAACCACTATATTTTTCCCTTCCTGGAGAAACTGCCAGGATAGATGCTGATGTGTGTAGAGTTTTAAAAATCCTTTCTCTTTGAGAGCTTTTATAAGGGAGGGATGGATCCCGGGAGGATATTCTCTATAATGCCCTTCCTGAGCCGGGATACATTTAAATGCCTTAATAGAATATGTTTTATGGCTGATTTCTTTAAGTAATTCTAATGATTTGAGTAAATTTTCCTCTCTTTTCATTTTTTGACACCTAACATGCTGAATGGTCTGTAAATATATTATTATTTTTCTAGGGAACTGGTCAATGAAAACCAATAGTGCATTTAATTTTCTTTCTTGTATGGTATGGCAGGTGTGTTAGAATGTTGTATTATGCTCCGAGAGATACGTATAAGAAAAGCTGCACAGCATAATCTGAAACAGCTCGATGTTGATCTTCCTCGAAATAGTCTTGTTGTAATCACTGGGCCAAGCGGTTCCGGGAAATCTTCTCTTGCATTTGACACCCTGTTTGCTGAAGGGCAAAGGCGTTATATCGAATGTCTTTCTGCCTATGCCCGCCAGTACATCGAGCAGATGGAAAAGCCCGAAGTTGAATCAATAGAAGGAATATCTCCTTCTATTTCTATCGATCAGAGGACTATTTCGTCAAATCCCCGGTCCACTGTTGGAACTATAACAGAAAGTTATGATTATTTGAGGTTGCTTTTTGCTAGAGTTGGAGTTCCTCACTGCCCGATTTGTGGGCGAAAGGTTAGTTCGCAGACTCCCCAGCAGATTTTACAAACAATTCTCGATACTTCGCATGGAGAGAAAATTAAAATTATTTCTCCGGTTGTTAAGGGTCGCAAGGGCGAATACAATAAACTTTTCGACAGGCTGAGAAAGAAAGGATTCCTGCGTATTCGAGTTGACGGTGAATTCAGGGAGTTGGACGAGGACATTATTTTAGAGAAGACAAAGAAACACAATATCGAAGTTTTGGTGGACGAAATTAAGGTTTCTTATTTTACACAGGATAGACTGAAAGAGGCTGTTGGAATAGCATTGGATATGTCGGATGGAAACCTCCTTGTCATGAAACTGAATAGAAAAGAAAAATATTATTCTTTAAAACTGCTTTGTCCTTACTGCGAGATCAGTTTGCCTGAGCTTGAGCCACGTTCTTTCTCATTTAATAGTCCTTATGGAGCCTGTCTTAGCTGTAATGGTCTCGGCTTCCAAAGAAGGTTGAATAAATGGGGGGAAGCGGAGCTTACCGAGGAAGTTTGCCAGATTTGTGGGGGAAGCCGGTTAAGAAAAGAGAGCTTGGGAGTGAAAGTTGGCGGCAAAGATATTTTTGAGTTAAGTTCTCTTTCAGTGAATAGATTGATCGGAAAACTTTCCTCGTTGATATTTTATTCATCTCAAGAAGTGATAGCTTCAAGAATACAGAAAGAAATTCTATCCCGCCTCCAGGTCATGAAGGATCTTGGGATGCCATACATGCAGCTCAGCCGGACGAGTTCTTCCCTTTCAGGTGGAGAAGCAAGAAGAGTCAGGCTGGCAGCCCAGGTAGGTGCACGTTTGCGAGGTGTTCTTTATGTGCTGGATGAACCGACTATTGGTCTTCATCAGAAGGATAACAAGAAACTGATTTCGCTATTGAAAGAAATCAGGGATGAAGGAAATTCGATTGTTGTCGTTGAACATGATGAGCAGACAATTCGTTCTGCTGATTATATTTTGGATTTGGGTCCTGGAGCCGGGGAAAAAGGAGGAATAAAAGTTGCTGAAGGAAATATTAAAGAGCTTCTTTCTTCTTCGGAGTCATTAACGTCTAAATATCTACGTGGCGAAAAGAGTATTCCTGTTCCACAGAAACGAAGAGAGCCAAAGAGCTGGTTAACTATTTTAAGGGCGTCGGAACATAACTTAAAGAATATTGATGTCAGGATTCCTTTATCTGTGATGACTGTCATCACAGGGGTGTCTGGTTCAGGAAAGAGCACGATTGTCTATGATATTTTGTACAAGAAACTTTTGAACGTATTCTATAAGGCCAAGCAAAAACCAGGGAAACATGAGTCGATACTTGGACTTGACCAACTCGACAAGGTTATTTCCGTGGACCAGAGACCTATTGGCCGCACACCTCGCTCAAATCCGGCAACATATACTGGGCTTTTTAGTTCTTTAAGACAGCTATTCGCAATGACTCAGGAATCAAGAATAAGGGGTTATTCACCAGCCCGGTTCAGCTTTAACCTGCCCGGAGGGCGCTGTGAGGAATGTCATGGAGCAGGTTCCAGAAAAATTGAGATGCATTTTTTACCAGATGTTTTTGTGATTTGCGATCGGTGTGGGGGAAAACGGTACAATAAGGAAACACTCTCGGTTCGTTATAAAGGGAAGAACATAGCNGATTATCTTGACATGACTGTNAATGAGGCTTATGGATATCTTAAAGTGCACCCTATTATCGGTAGGAAGCTGGCCATATTGAANAGGGTAGGCTTAGGATATATCAGGTTAGGTCAGCCTGCTCCTACATTGTCAGGTGGAGAAGCTCAACGGATAAAGCTGACCAAAGAATTGAGTCGAAAAAATACAGGGAAAACGTTATATCTTTTAGATGAACCTACAACAGGACTTCATTTTGATGATGTGAATAAGCTTCTTGAAGTTCTCTCAGAACTTGTAGTATTGGGAAATTCTGTTGTTGTTATTGAGCATAACCTTGAAGTTATCAAGTATTCAGACTATATTATTGATTTAGGGCCTGAGGGAGGAGAAAGAGGTGGATGGATTGTTGCCCAGGGGCCTCCAGAAGATGTGGCTGAGGCAGGAAATTCGCATACAGCCAAATTCTTGAAGAAAGTCTTAGCCGGAGAGCATGGAAAAGCTTTCGTGTAACAGAATGTTTTACTAAGGTTGATTGTAAGAAAGGCTAGATATAAAGAAGCGATTGAGAGGAACAGAATATGGCATTTAAAGACATCCCGGGAAATGACCGGGTTAAAAAAGTGTTGCAGAAGGCCTTGCTGAAAAACAGAGTNCCAAATTCGCTTCTTTTTTGCGGCCCNGAGGGGATTGGTAAGAAGGATGTTGCTTTGGTCGTTGCTAAAGCTATGAACTGTCGAAAAAAAAANGGTGACGCTTGTGAATCATGCACATCATGCAGGGCGATAAACAAAGGGAATTTTCCAGATGTCTTGGTTTTATCNCCNATTAAGGGNACGTCCTTACAATTGAGCAGATGAAAGATCTGAAGCACATAGCTTATTTCAAGCCCATGGGAGGAAAGAAAAGAATCTTTATTATTGAAAATGCTGAAAGGATGAATGAGGAAGCATCGAATTCTCTTCTTAAAATATTGGAAGAACCTCCATTATTTTCTCATATCATACTTATTACAAAGAATACATTTATGATTGCATCAACAATTAAATCACGCTGTCAGACTTTATCTTTCCTGCCTATTTCAAGAGAAGATATTGAAAACGAGCTTGTTGTAGAAAAGGGGTATGAAAGAAAAAAAGCAAGGATAATTTCCCTAATTGTCCAGGGGAATAGAGAACAAGCTATGAGTTTAGAATGGGAACATGTGCAATCTAAAAGGAAAGAGGCCTGGAGACTTTTTCAATCTCTTCTTAAGAAGGGGAAAATTTCTTCTTTCTTAAAGAATTACGCGTATAAGCGAAGGGATCTTATTGAAAAAGACCTAGAACAGATTTTAGAAATTGTTTCATCGTTTTGCCGTGATCTCATTCTTGTAAAGGAGAAAGGAGATGTTTGTTTCATGATAAATCCGGATTACGAAGAAGAAATACGTAGAGTGGAGAAATTTATAAACTTTGAAAGATGTATGGATTTTCTTTCGAAAATTGAGCATGCGCTCTATGGTTTGGAAAAAAATATAAATACTAATCTGCTCGTAAGTTCAACATTTTTAAATTTAATGGAATGGGAAAATGCCTGAGATTATACGTGTAGTTTCAAAGAAGTCAAGAAAGGTTTTTCGTGCTTTGAATCCCGATGAAGAACTTAAGATAGGCGAAATATGCATAATTGAATCTAGTTTTGGAGGGGACCTAGCAGAAGTTATCGATGTCTCAAGCGAAGTATGCTCCTTTTCTAAGTCTGGAAAGGATGCAGTTAAGGTTCTCCGGAGGGCGACTGAAGAGGACGAAAAAAAAATCAGATGGATTGAAAGGAAGGAGCATAAAGCCTTTGAATTCTGTCTAAAAAGGATCAAGGAAAGACATCTCTCTATGAAGCTAGTCATGGTGCGATACTTTTTTAATGAAAAGAAAGCGATATTCTATTACACAGCGGAGGGCCGTATTGATTTCAGGCAGCTTGTAAAAGATCTAGCTAAAGAGTTTAGGATGCGGATTGAAATGCGGCAGATCGGAGTTAGAGATGAAGCCAAAATGATCGGGGGGCTGGGTGTTTGTGGAAGAACTCTCTGTTGTGAAAGTTTTATAAAGAATTTTGAGCCTGTAACTATTCAGAAAGCTAAGAAACAACAAATCGTTATAAACCCAACGAAAATTTCTGGCCTTTGCGGACGACTGATGTGCTGCCTGGCTTTTGAAGATAAAAGCAGGGGCCGTATGTATACAGAAGAAGAAAAAGTAGAAGAAGATTAAACCATAAACACGTTATTGTAGGTTGGATTCTTAGGTTTTACTGAGAATTTAAGATTATTGGTTTGGATGAATCATAAATTGAACCCTGCTTGAGACGGCTATAAGAGTTCCTTCAGGAGAAAACGCCTTTACCTGCCAGGAATATTTTTCACCTGCCACCATAAGTTCTTTTATGTCTTCAGGGAGAAAAATATAATTGTTTTTAGTAGTGGTGTTCCATAATAGTGTATGATTATAAATATATACTTTGTATTCTATGTCTTTTCCCTCGCTTTTCCATTTGAACTGAGATGGGATGGTTTTGATATTGATTACCGGAGAAATTAGAGTCACAGACCCGCCTCTAACAAGATCTTCGTTTATGAAAAAATGAGGTGATGTTGTTTTAAGGATAGGTAAAATACCGAAGACAACAATAAGCGCTAATGTGGCAGTTGCTGCAGCCATAGCCCACTGTTTTGGAGTGAGGAAATCGATAAGATGTTCAAACAAGGGCACTCTTTTTACTTTTTCATGTCCATATATATCCTGAAAAATTACGTTCCCTTTGTTTTTAACGACTGAAATGAGTTCGTCTTTTTCAACCATTTTTTCGAAACATTGAGGACAATTAAAATAATGTTCCTCAAATTTCTTTTTTTCGTTTTCACTGAGCTTGTTCAGTAAATAATCATCAATTAGGTCTTCATGTTTGTGTTTTCTCATTGCACTTACCTTTTTTTTAATCTCGATAGTTTAGTCGATCAAATCATAAAAATACGGAAAAATCATTTTTTTATTATTTTTTTCAATAATTTATGAGCATAATTAACTCTTTCGCTGACGTGACGGGGTGAGATACCTAGTTTCTTGGCAATTTCTTGCCTCGAAAGTTCCATATAATAATAAAGGTATAGTATCTCCTTGTATTTAGGTTTCAATTTTTCTATGGCTTTTGCTATGGATTCAGATCTTTCTTTGTTTTCGATTTGTTCATGAGGTTGTGGTAAGGTCTTGGGTTCGGGTGCATATTTCAGTACTTTGCTCTTTTTCCTGATATGGTCGATTATCCTGCGGCTTGTAATTGTAAATATAAATGTTCCAATAGATGATTCTCCTCGAAATTCCCCTTTTTCTATTTTTTCTATTATGTTGATCATGATTTCATCAACTACATCTTCCCAGTCAGGGGTGCGTGCACCTAGAGATCTTTTGACTCTAAAACTTACAATAGGCTTGAATTTAGTGATGATTTCTTCAATGTTGAGATTATTGTCTGTTTTTTCCACTTTTTTCATATTATATAGTCAGATTGTGATATTGACAAGAGGTGATTTTCAATCTTTTTAATTTTAGAGCGACTAATAATTTTGCTGCTAGAGAGTGGAGGAAGATCCATGAATATGGAAAAACATGAAAACAAGGTTTTAGTGTTTAATAACGAGAACGATTTCTACTGTTTAATTGAAAAAAATCTCAAAAAGCATGGTTTTGAACTTCTGAATACTTTGCCCTTGATTTCTAAGGAGAGCAGCTGTGGAGCCTCATTTTTAGGGGCGTATTAGAGATTTATGTTTTTTGAAAAGATTCAAGAGTTAAAGGAAAGAAGTGATTTTTCAAAAAGAAGTATCTTCAATATCGAAAAAGAATAACAGCCTGGATCTTATTTTAAATTCAAGTCCTTATGACTGCCTCAACAGTCAAGAGAAACTGGGCTTAAAGAAGAGAGTAGATCTGGATATCTCATTAAATTTCTTAAGAAGTAACCAGATTAGAGGACAGAAAGCTCTGCAGGGAAATTCAGAAGCAAAGGAAGTGAATAATATAATATCAGCAAAAAAGATGCTTGAATATATAAGTCGAAATAATGAGTTTCTCTTCAGAAGAAACAATTGTTTTTTTGAAGGAGGCAGTCTTGATAAGCAAACATTTTTCAATTCGAGTCTTATTTATTTAATCGCAGCTACAGATGTGAATGAAGATAGTATTGGCCATTCTAAGCTTGTTGCTAGATATTCTGTAATGTTGACAAGAGCACTCGGTATCGATGATTTAGATTTTTTGCTCAATATTGAAAGGGGAGCTTTGCTTCATGATATTGGCAAAATCGGAATTCCTGAACGCATTTTACGAAAACCAGGAGCATTGACTCTTACAGAGAAAGAGATTATCAAAGAACATCCGCTTTTAGGTTATGAGGTGATCGAAGAATTTGATTTTTTACAGAAAGCCGCCAGAGTTGTTTTGTTTCATCATGAAAAATACGACGGGACCGGGTATGTTTATGGATTAACACGAGATGAGATTCCTTTAGAAGCCAGGATATTTTCTGTGGCAGATACTTTGGATGCAATTACTTCTGACAGAGCATACCAGAAAGGACAGAGTTTTATGGTTGGATTGAGAGAGATTGAGGAAGGACGTGGGAGCCAGTTTGACCCTCAAGTTGTGGATGCTTTCTTTTCTATCCCTGAAGAAAGATGGGAAGAAGTAAAAGCAGACACACAAAGTTCTTTCTGGGTGAATACAGTACATTGATTTGCGAATGCAATAGATTATGTTTCTATCTTTCTGAGATAACGTTCGGGGTCGACTAATATTTCTCTAGCTTTGCTTCCTTCAGAGGGGCCAACGATTCCTTCTTGTTCCATTTGGTCAATTATCCTTGAAGCGCGGGCATAGCCTAATTTTAGCTTTCTTTGAAGATAGGAAGCCGAGGCTTGGCCGGTTAGAAGTATAAGTTCTACGGCTTTGTAAAATAGGGGGTCTTTTTCATCGCTACTTTCTTCAAAATGCCCAACCGGGCTTTTGAGTGCTTTTAGGATGTTTTTATCGTAAACGGGCTTTTTTTGTTGTTTGATAAAATTTATAACCCTAGTGCTTTCGAGGAGAGAAATAAAGGAACAGTGCAACCGGAGAATACGTGGATAATTAGGCGGCATGAAAAGCATGTCGCCTTGGCCGAGAAGCTTCTCGGCACCTCCAGTGTCTATAATGACACGTGAATCAATCTTTGATGGAACATGAAAAGCGATGCGGCTTGCGAAATTGTTTTTTATTGTTCCGGTTATTACGTCAGTAGATGGGCGCTGAGTTGCAAGTACAAGGTGGATTCCTACTGCACGGGCTAATTGGGCAATCCTTGCAATGGAGTATTCTATTTCTCTTGCTCCGATCATCATTAATTCAGATAGTTCATCGATGATGATAACAACGTAAGGAAGTGGTGCTAAGTTTTTTTCTTCCTCTTCGGTTAGTTTTCCTTTTCGTTCGTTTCTAATCCGTTTAACCTGTTGATTGTATTGTTCGATATTCTTCACTTTTAGAAGACCGAGTTTATGGTAGCGTTCTTCCATATTTCTAATAGAATTCAGTAAAACGGCCTCTGTTTTTTTAGGNTCTTTGACAACAGGACAGAGGAGATGCGGAATTCCGTCGTATAAAGAAAACTCCAGCCTTTTGGGATCTATGAGTATGAGTTTAACCTCATCGGGAGTTGCTTTATAAAGAATGCTGGCAATCAGGGCGTTTAAAGCTACGCTCTTCCCTGAGCCTGTAGCTCCTGCAATAAGAAGATGAGGCATGATAGATAGATCTGTCACGTAGACCTCGCCATGAATTGTTTTCCCCAGGGCAAAAGTCAATTTAGAAGGGGAATTTTGGAATTTTTCGGATTGAATTATATCCCTTATTTTAATGATTTCTCTTTTGTTATTGGGGACTTCTAATCCGAGCGAGGACTTCCCGGGGATTCTTTGAATCCTTATGGATTCTGCCCCTAGACGAAGGGATAGGTCTTCTGAAAGTCCGGCTACCTGACTGACTTTTACGCCTGGATGTGGATAAAATTCATATGTTGTGAGGATAGGACCCGGGTGGTATTCCTTAACCTCTCCTTCAACCTTGAATTCGAGCAGCTTTTCTTCAATAGCTTCCTTTTTTTGGTAGAGTTCATTGTTGTCAATTTTTTCTGCGGCTTTCCCAGGATCGAGCAAATTGAGAGGGGGAAAATTGTAATCTCCTTTTCTTTCCATTTCAGGAAAAAGATATTTTTCTCTTGTAAGAAGTTTAGCAGGTTTTTGTAATGCAGGTTCTTTCTTGAGTTCTATTTTTCTTTGTTTCTTTTTATCTTCATGTTTGGGGGCAGAATATTTTTCAATGACATTTCTGCGCATTTTTTCACGGTGTTTTTCTTTCCGGTAGTGGACAATTCTGATTTTGACTTCTTTGAAAGCAAAACCAAAAAATCTCGAAAAAAAGCGCAAGATTTTTCC
>JGI24025J20009_10000498_pt1 | contig 30497 bp, 26 predicted proteins | sample Cruoilmetagenom3_FD_20009 | JGI IMG/M metagenome (IMG submission 20009) | reverse complement strand
GTTTTAATTATAAATTTCTATGTATAAAGGTTAAAAGATTGGTTCTATAGTGAGGTCACAGAGGGGAGGGGTATAAATTTCCTGCGATTCTTTATTACTCTGTAATCCTCTGTGCTCTCTGTGGTTAGATTTTTGACAATACTTAATATTATACCAGGAGGTTACATGAAGAAGCTTACACCTATACTTTTACTCATTCCATTGTCTATTTTTCCACAAAAGGTGGAGCTTTTTGATGGGTCAGTGATAAACACAGACAGTATTGTATTAAAGGGTAACAAGGTCATCCTGAGCGACACGATTCTGTCAAGGGATGATGTGAAATCCATCACATTCAAGGTGGGAGAAGTGGAGGCGGCATCGGAAAAGCTGCCAGAGGATATCAGGGAACTCGTTGAATCGCGCAAAGGGCTCATAAAAAGGTACGGCGATTACGCGGGGGTTATCATGCTTGACGAGGGTCACAGCAGGCTGAATCCCGATGGCACGAGGGAATATAAATATCACTTTCAGGGGCTTATCCTAAAGGAAAACAGGAGAAACTGGGGAACATTTTCGAGATACCTTAACGAAGATATGGAGAAAATAAATATCGAAATGGCGAGGGTGATAAAACCCGATGGCAGGATCATCGACCTTGACCAAAGTAAGATAAAGACCTCGAAACCCCAGCGGGGAATAGTCTATTTCGCTAAGGGAAAGACGGTCTCCTTCAGTCTGCCCAATGTGGAGGTCGGAGACATCGTGCAATATGCGTATACTGAATATGTTTTTAATCCCTGGAACAAAGAGATATTTAGCCATACCTGGTACTTCGGCGGTGAAGACCCGGTATTACGATCCATCGATTATATAACCATACCCCGGGCAAAAAAATTAAACTTTAAACTCGTGAATGCCGAAAATGCCGAAGTAGATTCTACAATAACTGATTCCTGTACAACATATACATTCTCTATGGGGAATGTTATCCCTCCCCTCGAAGAGCCCATGATGCCACCCCGGGGTGACCTTCTTCCATCAGTTCACACATCCATATTTGAAACCTGGGACTATATCTTTGAATGGTATGCGGGATTTCAAAGGGAAAGGATGAAGGTGACGCCCGAAATACAGTCCCTCGTTGACAGTCTCATCGCCGGGTCGGAGACGGAGGAAGAAAGGACTGCAAGTTTGTATCATTGGGTTCAGAGAAATGTGAGATACATCTCCGTAAAGGGCGCCGTTTCGAGCGGTGTATCGGGGCATCCGGCGGTAGTTACACTGAAGAATGGATACGGGGATTGCACGGATAAATCCATTCTATTCTCGACGATGCTCCACGCCGCTGGTGTGGAGGCGTATCCCGTATATGTGCATACAAATGATGGTCCCACACTCGTGAAGGAGATACCCTCCTCCTACGGCAACCATTGCATAACAGAAGTTTTTCCAAAGGGTGGAGGGCATTACTTCCTGGACCCCGTGGGCACATCCAACAGGTATCCTTCATTTTCCAGGATGGATCACGGTATATGGGCAATATGCGCTGTGAAAAAGAGGATAGACTTCATAGATGTACCGCCTCTGGAATCGAACCGCAGAGAGTATACATACACCATTAAAATCGAAGATGACGGAGGCGCAGAGATCACCTTCCGGTCCCAATATGCGGGAGACTACGAGTCGATAATCAGGGGATATTGGGAAAGGCTCAAACCCGAGGAGAAAAGACTATACTTCTCCCAGATGGTGAAGGCAAGCTCTCCCAACGCAGTACTCGTTAACTACAGCCTCGAAAATCTCACAGATATCTTTAAACCTCTAAGGATGAAAATCGTCTATGAAATCGGTGACTTTCTCGAGACTGCGGGAGATATGTTTATTCTGAAACTGCCCGAGATAGGTGCGAGATACACGAGAAGGGAACTTGGGCTCGCAAAGAGGATATACCCACTTGTCTATATGACCTCGGAGGAGATAACCCACACATTCAATATAATTCTCCCCGAGGGGATGAAGGTCTCATATCATCCGGAGAAGATCAACAAAAAAATGAACGAACTCCAGTATGAGGGTGGGTATTCACTCGATGATAACACCCTCGTTTATGCGGATGATTTCAAGAGGCGCGTAAGAAAGGTCCCTCCAGAGGACTATATAAAATTCAGAGAATATATGGGAGAAATAACCAACTATGTAAAGAAACCCGTTCTTATAAAAAAGGTCGGAGGTGAAAGATGAAAAGGACAATTATTGTTTTACTTTTAATACTCAGTTCCTGCAGCCTGCACCTTGCCAAGAGAACACCCGTTTCCCTCGGGGATATGGTTTATTTGAACGACGGGGAAGAGTATCATTGCTATGTAAGGGAAGTTAACGCCAGGTGGGTCGTCTTTGAAACAGAAGAAGGCACGAAGAGACTCCCCCTATCAAAGGTGAGGTCCATAGATATCCAGAAGAGGAGAAAAAACTACTGGTGGACAAATGTAGAAGATATAGACGATCCCGTTCTCATCGGGGCTTTAAAGACAGACCTTTCACAGTTTAAGGGCCTGGGATATGTGAACATACTTACAGAGAAAAAATTGATTGTCAATCCCGATTCAACCTACACCGTCGTCATAAGGGAGATAAGAGGCATCGTTGACGATAAGGGAAGAACCGCTGGCAATCTTTCCTATTACTACAAACACAACAATGAAAATTTATTCATTGACTTTGCGAGAACGATAACATCAGATGGCAAGGTGCTCCACATAAGGGAAATGGCGATAGAGGATGCATCTTCATATGCGCGATTCCCATCATATGACAACCTCCACAGCAGAAAATTTGCGATGAGAGAGGTTAAACCGGGGAATTTTCTCGACTATCGGGTGAGAATCGAGGGGAAATATTCCGAGGATCTGCCACCGTTATTCGACGAAATCCTCGGGGATATGGGACCAACCTTGAAGGGAAAGATCCTCATCCAGTATCCCGAGGAAATGGAAATAAGTGTTCGGTATGATAGGATACTTGCTCCAGAGCTAACGAGAAAAGAGGACAATGACATAAGTTATGAGGTAATGAGCTTCGAGATGGAAACTGTAAGTCCCATAATAAAACTCCCCATGAAACCCCCAGAAAGGTTTTTTTCTCCGAGGGTGGTAGCGGGTTTTAAAAATGAATGGGGCGGCATATCGGACTGGTTCGATACGAACCTAAAATCAAGTGGCACAAAAATCGAGGGAAAGACAAAAGAAGAGATATACGAAAATGTTCTTAAGGGAATAAAGTTTGTGAATATTCCATCCAATACATATTCAGTTATCCCGAAGAATCCTACAGAAACATTCAATAACAGGTATGGAAACAGTCTCGACAAGACATTTGTCCTCTACACCGCATTAAAAGAGAATGGGTTTAAACCCGATTTAATACTCGTAAGGTCCAAGGATTCGGGACCACTTGCCGAAGATGTCCCCACACTTTCACAATTTGATGGTGCCCTCGTAAGGTGTGACGGTGTATTTCTCGACCCTTCAGTTGAAAGCGTTCCATTCGGGTATGTGAGACCGGAGTATCAGGGAACAAGGGGACTCTCCATCGGCACGGGAGAAATAGTTGAAATCCCCTTTCTCGAACCCGAGGACGAAATGTCTTACACAGATAGGAACATATATCTCTCCGAAGACGGCAGTGGAAAGGTCGAAGAGGTTCTTACATTCACGGGAAACGATGTCTTGTTTTTCAGAAACTGGAAATATCTGAGGGAGGAGGAAAGGAGAAAACAACTTGAATCGCATATAAATTTGGTCCTACCAAATGCATCACTGAAAGGCTATCACATCGAACACCTCGAGGACCTGAACCCAGAGATGCAAATAACACTCGATTATACTGCTCCCGATATCGCCACCGAGGAGGGAAGATATATGCTTCTACATATACCCGGAATTAACTACACGGCATACTATGTCGGAGTTGAACAGAGACCATATCCCGTTTATAATGAAAATCTCAGTCTCAATAAAAATAGAATTAGAATCTACCTGCCAAAGGGGTACAGAGTAAGATACATTCCCACTGCAATAAACTACGACAGCGAACCCATAAAATTTACATCAAAAATAAAGAAGACAAAAAAATATATTGAATACAGCGATAGTTATGATACACGAATGGGATTGATTCCCCTCGAAAATTATCCCGAATACAGGGAAGGAATAATGAAGATGGCGGAAATCCCCAACAGGTGGATAATTTTAGAAAAATAGGGAGGTAACCTAAAAATTCTTCGTGTTATTTGACTGATTCGTATAGATTCGTGGTTATTTTTCCCTTGACATTTTGGTAATTTTGTTATATAATCCCACACATTGATTGAAAAATTTTTTGAAGGAGGGCTTATGTGGCTCAAGAAAGAGGATAAAGAGGTCTGGGAGGCGATGGTGGGCGAACTACACCGTCAGCAGGAGAAACTTGAACTCATAGCATCCGAGAACTACACCTCTCCGGCGGTATTGGAGGCAATGGGCTCTGTTCTTACAAATAAATATGCCGAGGGCTATCCCGGGGCGAGGTACTACGGGGGATGCGAATGGGTAGATGTTGTGGAGAGGATTGCTGTAGAGAGGGCAAAGAAACTCTTCGGATGTGAACACGCAAATGTACAGTCACTTTCGGGGGTCCCGGCAAATATGGCGGCGTATTTTGCCCTCGCAGAACCGGGTGATAAACTGTTCGGACTCAGACTATCACACGGAGGACACCTCTCTCACGGACATCCTGTGAGTTTCTCGGGTAAGTGGTTTAATGTCGTGAGATACAAGGTAGACAAAGAAACTGAAGTGATCGATTATAAAGCCCTTCTCGGCCTCGCCAGGGAGGAAAGACCAAAGATAATCATAGCCGGGGCAAGTGCCTATCCAAGAACACTCCACTTCGATAAATTCAGGGAGATATGTGATGATGTCGGTGCATACCTCGTCGCGGACATAGCACATATAGCGGGGTTGGTTGCCACGGGACTCCATCCCTCACCAATTCCCTATGCCGACATAGTCACAACCACCACCCACAAAACACTGAGGGGACCGAGAAGCGGTATGATTATGTGCAAGGAAGAGCACAGAAAGGCAGTTGACAGATGGGTATTCCCAAGGTTATCCGGCGGTCCGCATATGCATACGATAGCGGGAAAGGCGGTGTGTCTTGGCGAGGCACTCAAACCGAAATTTAAAGATTACCAGAAACAGATACTATTAAATGCCACCGCGATGGCGGACGAATTCGGCAAATGCGGATATAGACTTGTCGCCGGGGGGACGGACACACACCTCATGCTCGTTGACCTGAGACCGAAGGCTATAAAGGGTGTAGATGCGGAAGAGGCATTGGATAAAGCGGGAATAACGGTAAACAAGAATACCATCCCCTACGACCCGGAAAAGCCGAATATAGCAAGCGGTATAAGGGTGGGAACCCCCGCACTTACCACGAGGGGCATGAAAGAGGATGAGATGAGAAAGATCGTAAGGCTCATAGACAGGGTACTTATGAATATAGACAACGGGGGAATATATGAGGAGGTAAAGAAAGAGGTAAGAGATCTCTGTTCCTCCTTCCCCATATACAAGGATTATGAAAAGTTCTTTAATTCCGAATAAAAATGCGGATTTATCTCCCACAGAGGACACGAAACCCACGGAAAGTAAAAAATCGGTCTCCAATTAAGCCTTTAGCCTATGGTCTCATATCTGTGGTCTTTATTTTTAATTTTTGATATTTGATATTTGAATTTTCTGTATATGCGTCCTCCCTGGGATAAATATTTTATGGATATAGCGGTTCTCGTGTCATCCAGGTCCACCTGTCTCAGGAGAAAGGTGGGAGCATGTGTTGTGGGGGATAGAAGAATCCTTAGCACTGGATACAATGGTGCACCCACGGGTATTGCCCACTGTGAGGAGGTAGGGTGTCTACGGGAAAAACTCAATATACCCTCTGGAGAGAGACACGAACTTTGCAGGGGCTTGCATGCGGAGCAAAATGCCATAATACAGGCGGCGAAAATAGGGGTATCTCTAAAAGGTGCGACGATGTATGTCACACATCATCCCTGCTTTATCTGTGCCAAAATGATAATAAACTCGGGAATTAAAAAGGTGGTTTATAAAGATGGTTATCCCGATGAGATGGCAAAGAAATTTTTTGAAGAGAGCACGGTGACGGTGGTAAAACTGGAAAGGTGATGTCCCATCAACTCTATCCCGGGTATCTGAACCTGAAGGAAGAAATTCACAAAAGGGTAGAAGAAGGATACAACATCCTCAGACGATGTACCCTCTGTGGTAGACAATGCAAAAAGAATCGTTTCATCGAAAGGGGAATCTGTGGTGGCGAACTTCTTCCCATGGTCTCGAGCTATAACCTCCATTTTGGCGAAGAACCCCCAATATCCGGCAGTAGGGGGTCTGGAACGGTATTTTTTACAGGATGCAGTCTCTCTTGCGTATTCTGCCAGAACTACCCCATATCCCAGCAGAGAATTGGAAACGAGATAAGTATAGAAAAGCTGGCTGAATACATGCTTTCGCTTCAATACGAAGGGGCACACAATATAAACCTCGTTACCCCAACCCATTATGTCCCACAGATTCTTGCCTCCCTTGAGCTTGCAATAGAGAAGGGTCTTTCCATCCCAATTGTCTACAACACGGGGGGGTACGACTCTCCCGAGACCCTCTCGTTGCTTCGCGGTATCGTGGATATATATCTCCCCGATGCAAAGTATTCCGATGACCAGCTTGCCTTTAGATATTCGGGGGTGAAGCGGTATGTTGACATAAACAGGGAAGCAATATGTGAGATGCATTCCCAGGTGGGAGAACTTTTAGTTGACGAGGGTATTGCGGTCGAGGGCATCCTGGTGAGACATCTCGTGTTACCATCACATATCGAAAATACAAGGGGGGTACTTCAGTTCTTAAAAACCGTGTCACCCGATACGAAGATCAGTCTAATGGGACAGTACTTCCCATGTAACCGCGCAAAAGATTACCCAGAGATCAACCAAAAATTGAGCACAACCGAGTATAGAGAGGCGGTCTCAATAATGCACTCATTATCTCTTGAGGGATATATACAGGGATGAGGGGCAAATTCTCCACAGAACAACTGGTCCGCCTACTTTACCTGCAGTATATGCTCCCCGATATTCGATGCGTGAGAGTTTATACGCTCGAGGTCTGATATGAGGTCGAGATGAACGGTGCTGGTTTCTACAGACTCCTTGAAACCCTTCCTCAGTCTATTGAGATGCGCATCGTGGTACTTCGATAATAGAGCTCTTCCCTCTTCTCTTCTCTCCGCCACCTTTATAGCAAGACCGTTGTCAAATGTGGCAAGTGCGTCTATCGCCATCCGAAGTGTTTCCCCGGAGTAATTGAAGAATCCCTTTATCTCCGAAAACCCCTCTTTTGAGAATAAAAATCCCGATTTTATTTTCTTTTTGGCATAGACCACAAGGCTCTTTGAGATAACATCCCCTATATGCTCGAATTCATCAACTATGTGAAGCAGTGCCGCACACTTCTTCGATAAGTCCAAAGGCATCTCACTCTCAGACAGATGAACCAAATATAAGGTTATGTTCTCCTCCAGGGCATCAACCTTATCGTCATCCCCGATCACCTTTAACCTTTCGAGTTCTTCATTCGTTTTGAAGACATTGAAGGAAGCGGCGAGCATTGACTGGACGATATCCGACATTCTCAATGTCTCTCTCAATGCCTGTCCGGTAGCAATTGCCGGGGATGAGAGGAAGGTCGGGTCAAGGTAACGGGGTTCAAATCCGATCTTTCTTGGTGGGAGCATCCGCGCTATCAACTTTGAGTATGGCAAAAGGAATGGCAAAAACAATAAGGCAGCAAAGAGATTGAAGAGCGTGTGGGCATTTGCAACCTGTCTGGGCAGGGATGCCGATGTATATCCTACAAGTGTGGCAAACTGATGTATAAATGGGAAGAAGGCAATGACCATAAGGATCTTGAACATTATATGTGCCATTGCCACCCTTTTCGCCTCCACTCCACGGCCAATGGAGGCGAGCAGAGCGGTCACACAGGTACCTATATTGGCGCCGAATATAATGGGTATAGCACCCCCTATATCTATCAGTCCACTAAACGCAAATGAGATTACGATTGCCATCGTAGCACCCGACGAATGAACCATACCCGTAAATACCGCCGACAGAATAAGAAGAAGGAATGGCCTCTCCCCCATTGCTATAAGTCTGCCCGTTACTCCCGGAATAAGTGTGAGGGGATAAACGGCATCGGTCATAACCTTCATACCAAAAAAAATAAGACCAAATGCAAATATAACCCTGCCCGTATAATGAATCTGCTTGTGCTTTCCAAATATCATCATAAAGAAACCAATAGCGATGATAATGAGTGCCACCTCAAACACCTTGAAGGCAATAAGTTGTACGGTCAGGGTGGTTCCCACATCTGCCCCGAGAATAACTCCCAGCGTCTGAATAAAGTTTACAAGCCCCGCTTCAGCAAATGACACGAGCATAACCGTCGTGGCGGAACTCGACTGGGTAAGAACGGTAATGAATACACCCACGAGCAGGCCGCGGATGGGATTCTTTGTCAACTTCCACAAGAGCTCCCTCAATTTGCCCCCCGCCACCCTTGTAAGTGCCTTACTGCCAAAGTTCAAACCGTACATAAACAGGGCAAATCCCCCCAGGAGTCCGATTATCAGGAAAAAGATGAAATGCGGTTTCATCGAAATGAAAGAGAGCCTTACCCTGTTTTCTAAAACGGGAGATGAAGCCTCAAGCCAGTATTCTCCTTCCACATTTCCCGCATAAAATCTAAAAACCGCATAACCCCTCACATCCGTTGTATCGGTCAGCACCGTACTCACATATTTCTCCTCCGTTCCCGGGGGAGTGCTTATAAATCTCACATCTACGGGAATTCCTTTAACCGGTTTGCCATCGTCGTCCACGACCTCAATTATTACAGGATTGGGGAGTTGTCTTCCCGTTGTCACCACCATCCCATCTCCCGAGATGTCACTCCCCCTTGGGTCTTTTGCCTTGGTGAGGTGCGGCAAACCCGAAAGAATCAATATGCATAGAAATACATTCATACAACTAAATGGCAGAGATACAACACTGTAAAATTATCCCAAAAAATACATTAACCACAGATATTCACGGATAAGCACAGATTATAAATTCAGACTCCTGTCTACCGACAGGTAGAGAAGACTACAGACCGCCCCGTAAAGCTCCTTCAGAGCAACGGGGCAAGCAGACCACAGACTGAAATGACAAATAAATGCACAAAGAAATATAAAAGGTCTTACCTGCCCTGTGAAATAAATTATTTCACAGGGTGAATGGTTTCTTAACGCATAATATGGGATTACACGACATCTGATTATATCACACCTTTTGCCTTATGTCAAGTTTTTTTCCTTCCTGCAACCCGTGGTTAAATTTTTTGCTTGACTTTTTACCAAAAATGTGATAAAATTATATAAATGCTTTTACTATTTTGTGCGATTTCTCTCTTCGACCCGCTTGAATGGATAGACTATAGGGACTACAGGTATATCCAATCTATAGATGCAGATACAAGGTGGATATGGGTGGCGTCAACCGATGGCATTATAAGGTACGATAAATTGAGGGAAAACTGGGAGATCCCGAGGTCCAGAACCACCTTCCCGGACGATATAAGAGTAATCGGCGTTGACGGGTTCTCAGATTACATCTGGTTTGTTACCACATCGAGACTTGCAAGATACAATGCCATAATTAGAGACATCGACGAATATACACTGCCCATACAGGGCATACCCTCGCATATCGCCTTCACGAAAGATGCGGTTCTCATAGATATGAAAAACAGATATTTTAAATTCGACAGAGAGACCCAGGAAATCAGGGAAATACCTTCAGATATTGATGTTGATTGGAAACCCAAAAATCAACCCCAAGATTTTACACAATTATCACCATATTTTGTCCAGGACAAGCATCTACGCGTGTACTATATGACCTGTGTCGTTCCCGATGAAAGGTTCCTCTGGGTGGGCACCGGCGGTATGGGTCTATATAGATTTGATATCTACACTTATAACGGTGAAAATCTCTGCTTTGGTGTACCAGATGGACGGATAAGGGCTATTCGCAGGGACGGTGGGAAGATATGGATTGGGGGAGATAACGATGCCATAACACTCTGGGAGAGAGAAAAGAACAGATGGAATTATTTCGATGCATCTGAGCACGGCTTGTATTCAACGAGGGTAAGGGCAATAGCCACCGACAGTTCGTCTGTCTGGTTCGCAACCCCTGAGGGACTTGTGGGGCTACACCACGGCGAATTCAGGACCCTTACCGTCTCCGATGGACTGCCGAGCGATAATGTGACGGATGTCGAAGCAAATAACAACGAGGTGTGGGTCGGCACGGACTGGGGACTCGCGAGGGTTATCAATGGCGTGGTCATCGATGAGAAAGAAATCAGCGAAGTGAAAATAAACGATATTGAAATCGTGGGAGACAGCGTTCTCATCGCCACGCCCTACGGTGTATATGTAAGGTATAAAGGCAAGTATACCCCTTTCTCCGACAGTTCGGGTATACTTGCTTCCGGGGTTAGTGTTCTTTGTGGAGACGAGTTCTTTGCCACAAAAATGGGGGTGGTGATGAGCGACGGGCATAGACTGACTTATCCCGCTGACCTTCCAGACCCCAATGTATATGCAATAGAGGTCTCTCAACATAAGGTATGGTTTGGAACAGCCAGGGGTGCCGTAAGATTTGACAGAACTTTCTCAATGAGAGATGTCTTCGACGGTGAGAACAGCCCCATAAAAGGAACGGTATATACGATCTCTATCTGCGGGGACTCTGTGCTATTTGGTACCGACAGCGGTTTAATAGAATATGTAGGGCCTTAACCGGATGGTGCCGAAGGAGGGACTCGAACCCTCACAGAGTTGCCTCCACATGGTCCTGAACCATGCGCGTCTACCAGTTCCGCCACTTCGGCTGTTTTGTATTATAACACATTTTACGCCCGATGTCAAGTGAAAAAATATCAGCGGATTTCACAGATTGATTATTGCTTAACGATCTATCATCACAATCCCAGATTATGCATTAAGAAACCATCTCAAGATCCGCATGGACAAGATTACACGAGATCGGCACAAGAGTAAAAAGTTGGTTAGTTTGTTGGTTTGTTAGAGTCTAACAAATTATCCGACTAATTGACTAACTCCTTATATAATCTGTGAACATCTGTGTCCATCTGTGGTTAACGCTTATTTTAAAATAATTTAATTGCTATGCACTGTCTCTTGACATATATACTCATATCCCTGTCCCTGGACTATGCGACCTTCAGACAGAGTGATACACTTTCCCTCGTCGAACTGTACATATCCATACCGTATATATCCCTTTCTTATGTCGATTATGAAGGAGGGATAAGGGCGGATTTCAAGATAGATATAACTATAAAGAACCGGGAGGGAGATACAATAGCATTGGACGAATTTAACAGGGTATCCCTCCTCACATCGTTGGAAAAGGCAAAAGAGAGGGCGCTCACAATCATCGATGTCTTCTCCGTTTCCCTCTCCGAAGACATATACGATGTTATCGTAAGTACAAAGCAGGAGAACAACGAAGAGAGAGTCACCACCCGTGTTGAAGTCCAGCTATATCCACACGAAAACTTGTCCATAAGCGACATAGAACTCGCAACTGAAATATCGAGGGCTGATACGGTGAATCAATTTACAAAGGGAAATTACAACATAGTTCCAAATCCCGAGAGATTGTACGGATTAAATAGAAATATAATCTATGTCTATACAGAACTGTATGGGCTCGCTCCATCGAAGGAATACTCTTTGGTATACAGGCTGACGGATACCATGGGAAATGTGATTACAGAATATCCCGAAAAGAGGACACTTGCAGAAAATTCCCTCGTGAGGGAGGTTGGAGGTATAAACAGTATAGGATTGACTCCCGGCAGCTATGTAATGAATGTACAGCTATCTCAAGGCAATGATACGGTATGTGCATCCAAACCGTTTTATGTTATAGCCAGGGAAAAAACGCCTCCAAAGCTTCACGGTAAAGAAGCAGAATACTATGGTTTCATAGATTATATTGCGACCCCCGATGAACTCGCGAGATATAAAAAGACCGATGATAAAGAGGGCTTCCTCCGGATATTCTGGGCAAGGAAAGGAGGAGATGCGTTGTTTTCTCATATTCAAAGTGTCGAGGAGGCGGAGAGACTCTACGGTAAAAAATCAGATAGAGGCAGGATACTCATAATCTATGGAAAGCCCGATGAGGTTAGAAGATACACCGCGGAAATGACACATCCCGACTGTGAAGCCTGGTGGTATTACAGAGAAGGGGGTAAGGTCTTCATATTCTCCGATGTGAATAGAGTTGGTAAGTATGAACTCATATACTCAAGTTATGAAAGGGAGTATACCAATCCCAATTACTATAAATATCTCCCCCCCGATGTTCTTCAACTTCTTCACTGACTTGAGCACTTATTTATTGAGACCTACCTTGACCGAGGGTTTAATCCCGTCAGACTATCTCTTGCCTTCTATCCCTAAAAAATTCTTTAAGCAGGTTTGAACACTCCTCACTAAACACACCACCGACAACTTTCAACTCCGGTCTTCTTATATCATACCTGCTGCCAAGACTTCCCATAATGGGATCAGATGTCCCATATACACATCCTTTTATTCTCGAAAGCATAATTGCACCCGCGCACATGGGACAGGGTTCGAGGGTGACATACAGAGTCGCATCTTTCAGTCTCTGGTCTGAGAGAAAGGTGCATGCACAGGTTATCGCTATAATCTCTGCGTGGGCGGTCGGATCATTCAATGCCTCCACACGATTGTGTCCCCTTCCCACTATTTTACCATTTAATACGACAACTGCACCGACGGGAACCTCTCCCTCATCCCTCGCAAGTTCTGCTTCGGCAATCGCCGCCTTCATAAATTTGGTCATTGGGTTATTAGGTTACAAGTCACAGGTCAAACGATACACTCCCATTCGTCATTGCGAGGCTTGTTCCGAGCCGAAGCCCCAAACGAAGTGAGGGGACAAGCGGAGAAACTGCCGAAGCAATCTCATCAGTTATCAGTAATTGGGAATTAAGAATTTTTCCTTTAATCAATTTTTCAATGACGCATCTTGTCATTGATGGGATTGCTTCGCTAACGCTCGCAATGACATGGCCGTGAACTACAATCTGCAGTTGTATAATGATATCTACAATCCCCAATACCCCATTACCCCAATCTTCTATCTCCTATCTATCTTCGTTTGCTTTCACCAGGAATGACCTTGCCCTCTCTCTGAATTCATCGTATCTATCCCCCAACCCCTCTGTAATGTCCAATATCTTTGACGCCTCTATTTTGCATCTATCGTATCTTCCCGTGAGAGAATATACCTCGGCGAGTTTATCCATCGCACAAACCAAAGGATAGGGGGCATTCGGTTGTCCTATCTCTATGAGATGTATAAGTCTTTTATAGACCTCCTCCGCATTCTTCCAGTCTCTTTTTCCATAAAGTGCCTTTGCAAGTGTCCAGGTAAATGTGCGAGAATACGGATATTCTCTCAACAATTCCTCCGTTATCTTAATTGCCCCGTCCCAATCCCCCTCTTCTATTAGAAGGAGTGCCAGGGTATTCTTTGCTGCGACCCTCAGGAAACGGGCGGAATCAGAGGCGATCTCGAGCTCTTTTCTCCAATCGCCATTACCCTCCATAAATGGGATCGCATTCCTTATCCTGTAGTTTATGTAGTCGTAGATACCTATACCTATATATGCATCGTATACGGTAGAATCCACTGCCAGCGCACTATTCAATTCACGAATGGCGTTCGTGCCGTCCTCCAGCATTCCCAGAATATCCCCGTTTTCATACCTATAGTACGCCCTGTTTATAAGTACCCCTCCCCTCCAGACATATGCCCAGGCATCCTCCCCATGTTCCAGTATGCGAGTTCCCGTCTCCAGGGTGGTGTCAACGCAAGCGATGAATTTGTCCTCCAAGGAGTCGGTCTCGAAGTCGCTCATATACGCCGTATAGAGCGATGAGAGAAAGAAATATGGAGCCGGGTCGTCGGGGTCTCTATCGGACAGTTCAAAAAAGACCGCCTCTGCCTCTGCATAGCTCTCCTCATAACTAAGTTCAATTCCCCGTAAAAGAAGAGAATCCAGAGAAAGTATGAGACATAACAGTAACATAACTTGCCTGACGCCTGCCCCGCCTCGGCGGGGTCAGTCGGAAGAGCACCAGCGGACCAGGTAATCAGTGATCGGTCATCGGTAATCAGGTCATTGGCTACCCGACTGGTAATATAGTCTGAGTTGTAAACCTACCGATTACCGATTACCGATAACTACTGTGTGACCTCGGTGTTTTAAACGCACATTTTGGGATTATCTTAAATGCGCGGATAGACGAAGTTGAACCTCCTCTTGTAATAGTATCTTGAGAGCAGGAAAACCAGTAACAGTAACAAAAGAAACCAGGGATAAATGACACATACTGCGAGGGCAAGTAGAGGGGCAGAAAGTCTCACAGAGATGAGAGCAACCCGCTTTTCGTCTGCACTTCCCGAAATTTCTCCTCCCGAGGACGGGGGCTTTTGCCTTTGACTTTTTACCGTATATGCCCAGAAGAAGATGATAGATGCGATCGCCGCACAGGGAAGACATATAAAATCCAATAGCACGACGGATGAGATGAGTGAGCCGACCACAAGAACCAATGCAAGTATGAGTGCCTTTCTTTCCCCGAGATATACCCCTGTTGTTATTTCGCCGGATGCTTTATCTCCCCCTATATCGGGTATCGTTGTATTCACAAACACACCGCCAACCGCAAGTATATAAGGAATTGAATAGACAAATGTATCGATGGAAAAAGTTCTTACAGACAACCAGCCAACTGAAAATGCTAAAAAGCCGTATCCTAAAGCATTTGATAGGAGGTCGAGAAATGGTCTTCCCTTGAACTTCGCGGGTCTCACAGAATAGAGCAGTCCGAGTATAAATGACAGAAAGAGAAAGGTTCTATAAATGGGCGAAAAGAAAAAAGACAGGGCAAATGCGACCGCGATGAGACCAACAATTTCCACATACGCAGCCCTCACGGAAACGAGCCCTCTCGGAAGAATAAATAGTTTATCATTTATTCTGTCGGTTTCTATATCCGTTATCTGATTGACTATGTATACGGCGCCCATAATCATGGTATATATCACAAAACCGAGTATGAAAGAAGGGGTAACCGAGAATATCCCTCCACCAGCCCTATAATGTCCTATGAGCAGAAATATCCAAACGGGGACAAGTACGGTGGGACGGAGAAGAAATATGTAATCGAGAAGATGCATATTGGAGAGAATTATAACCCACAAACATAAAAATGTCAAGAAAAATTTCGCCAAAACGGAGTTCGGTCACCCTTTCCATCGGATCCTTCGGACAGGGTGACGAAATCATCACGGTGACGAATATTGGCACTGTAAACGGTTCGGCTGAGCGGCTCGGCAGTGAGCTCGCCGAACTGCTCACCGAAGACAGTACCCCACCAAAATAAAAAGGGACGCTGGAAATAACCAATTCGGAAAATCCAGCGTCCCCTTATATATAAACCGCCAGGTCTTTGATTACCACTCCAGATATCTGTTCTCTCCAAGAAGATCCTTGAGTCTTCTGTTTACCACTTCCTTCTTGTTTTTCTCCCTCTTCATCAATTCATCCTTAAGACGAGCCAGCTTGTCCTCCAATTTCTTCATCCTCGCATTTTTCTCTTCCTCTTTCAGGCTAAATTGCTCGGATAATGTCGCCATCAACTGATTCTTTATATTTTCCTTTTCTGTTTCATCTTCTGTGTTTCGATAGTCTTCTGCAAGGTCAAAACTCTTGCGCTCCAATTCCATAATCTTTAAGACTTTCTTGTACAGCTTCGGGTCCCTTTCTTTCAATTTCTCCACTTCCCTCTTCTTTACAAGGGCCCTTCTCAGACCTTGTTCAAACTTCAGTGGTGCAGCCAGCCTGAGATTCTCCAACCTCCTCAGTCTCATTGCNCCCCCGTACGCCCTTACGAAATCCATCGCCTCTTCTCTCTCCTGATCGCTCAGCCTCACAATTGCGGGTCCGGATNATATTTCGTGTTTTGGTGANTGTGCAACCAGCACACTCGCCANCACCATTATTGCCGGTATTAACATCTTCATAATACCTCCTTTTGATAATTTAAAATAATTAACCATTAACTTCACCTTCCANCCTACGCCTTACGCCCTGCGCATTACGCCTTACGCTCCTCACCACCCCTCACTCAACTCAGAAAGCTCGGATTCTATCTCCTCAATCTGAGTGTCAATATAGTAATTCAGGTTTTCGTGTTCGGTAAGAAGACAGAGTTCTTGATTCATACTGTCCATGACCTCTTCAAAATTGTCCTCCCACCTATTCCCACCAGAGCGCGGTAATAAAAAGACCAGGAAAAGAGCGACCGCGCCCACCAAGGCGGGAATAGCCCATCTCAATCTCCATGTAAATACACTTCTTTCCCTGCGAGGAGCCGGTTTATGCATTCTCTTTGACGTCTTCAAGATTCTCCTCACGGTTTTTTCGGAGGGCTCATCGTTGGGAAGTTGCTCATAGAGTGAAAGGGTAGCTCGAAAATCCTCTATGTATTTTTTACAGTGAGGGCAAGAGGAAAGATGCTCTTCGAACCTTCTTTTCCTTTCGCCTCTTAATTCACCGTAAACATACAATATACGGTCTTCTTTATACTCGTCACATTTCATATTCACACTCCTTCAAATATTTCCTGAGCGTTAAAACGGCATTGTGCATCCTCGAAAGAACGGTAGAAACCGGACACTCCAATACCTCTGCTATCTCTCTGAAGGTTAAATCGCTTTCCTGTCTTATCAAAAAAACCTGTTTTTGTTTTGGTGGNAAGTTCTTTATCTTCTCTTCTATACGATTCATCGCTTCCTCTCGCTCAAGNGATACCTGTGGAGAAGGGGAGTNATCGGCTATTTCCATCCAGTCCTCAATGGGATCGATTATATANTCCCTTTTTCTCCTTCTCAAATAGTCGATAGTTACAGAATTTGCTANGCTGAACAGCCATTGTTTGAATTTATTTATCTCCCGGTACTTGCTTATGCTCTTAATCATCTTTATAAATGTATTCTCCAGCAAATCATNTGCCACATCGGGACTGCCGACAAAGCGGTATATGAAGTTGTATATANTGTTCTTGTACCTGTAAAACAACTCGGCAAACGCGTCTTGATTACCATTCTTATATTCCTCTATGAGAATNTTGTCGCTCTTTTCCANACTCATATTAATAAACGCCAAAAAGCATCAATTTATTTTGTGCTAATTAAAAAAATTGGACGCACCTGCCTGCCGGTAGGCAGGGATTAACGCTGATTAACCATGTTTTATTTTTTTCAACTTCTCGGTGTTGGATGTTCTATAATCACAAAAAAATCAAGATATATCTTTTTCACTTGACTTTTTAAAGATTTTGTTGTATAATGCACGCATGTTCAGAAATTTTACCAATGGAATTCTAAAGAACAACCCCGTCCTGGTTTTAATGATTGGGTTATGTCCAACTCTGGCGGTCTCTACAACTGCGTTCAACTCACTCGGTATGGGCATAGCGGTGATATTNGTACTCACCCTCTCGAATATGACCATATCCTCTTTGAGGAAGNTCATACCCGAAAACATCAGAATACCCGTATTCATCGTAATCATATCCACTTTTGTTACCATCATTGATTATACCATGCACGCATTCGTNCCCGACCTGTACAACAATCTGGGGGTATTTGTGCCGCTCATCGTCGTNAACTGCATTATACTTGGGAGGGCGGAGGGATTTGCGTATAAGNACGGTGTATTTGCCTCCATTCTGGATGGTCTGGGCTCTGGAATTGGATTTACCCTTGCAATTTTCACAATTGGTAGCATAAGAGAACTTCTGGGTAGCGGAAAATTCCTCGGGTTCAATGTGCTTCCCCAGGGGTTTCAAAGCAATCCCGTAATATTTATGATTCTTCCCCCGGGGGGATTTCTGGTAATAGCGTCTCTCATGGGGATAATGAACCATCTCAAAAGCAGTCGGGCATAGCCATTGACAATTGACAATTGACTATTGACAATTTACGATTTACAATTGATCCCGATGAAATAGCTCACAAGTTCGCATTTCACCCTGTTGAATAGCTCCGCTTCAACAGGACAAGCCCTGTGCACTAACACTACAGGGCAGGCTGGGTAAACTAATGACTCAATGACCTATTGACAATTGACAATTAACTATAATGTCTCCTTCGACAATTGAAAATCGAAAATTAACCACAATGTCTCTTTCGACAATTGACAATCGAAAATTGACAATCGACAATTAACTATGGTGTCTCCCTTCCTTATATTTTTATCGGCTTTTCTTGTAAACAACATCGTCCTCATGCGGTTTCTGGGGCTATGCCCCTATTTCGGAGTCTCAAAAAGGATAGATACTGCGTTGGGTATGTCCATGGGGGTGCTCTTCGTCATGTTACTCGCTTCCTGGATAACATTCTTCATATATCACTACATGCTCGTGCCCCTTAACCTCCTGTACTTAAGGACGGCAACATTCATACTCGTTATAGCCTCCCTCGTGCAGTTTATCGAGCTTTTCTTAAAGAAAAATGTACCAACGCTCTATCAGGCACTCGGCATTTACTTGCCCCTCATAACCACCAACTGTGCGATTCTTGGGATCACATTCTTAGTTATAGATTACGACTACACACTTCTTCAGGCAACGGTGTTTTCTCTCGGAACTGCGATGGGATTTGCGCTTGCGCTCTTTCTTATGGCGGGTATGAGAGAGCAGATTGATATAGCCCCCGTGCCCGATGCATTGAAGGGTTCTCCCATAGCATTCATCACCGCCTCTCTCACATCACTTGCATTCCTTGGATTTGCCGGATTGCTCGGGTTATCGATATAATCCGCCGTTGATTTCATTCTCCTCAAGAATCCTTTTTCTCATTGGCAACACTCAATACAGTTTCTTCACCGTGGTTCCCCGATAATAGTATCGCAGTATCTTCTTAAAGTTTTTCCCCTTCTTTGCCATACCAATTGCTCCCCACGAACACATCCCAACCCCATGTCCCCATCCCCTGCCCTCTATGTATACCCAATCGCCCCTTGATTTAATGTCAAACAATTTGCTCTTCACATCAAACAACCTTCTGATATCTTCGCCATCTACCGTGAAGTTGCCATTTCTCGCCCTCACGGTGATCTCCTTCACCCTACCCGACCCATCTCTTCTCTTTATCTTAACCCCCTTTATCCCGCCCGGGTCCTTACCTTTGATTTTCTTGATTTTATTTCGTACAAGCTCACGAAAGTTCTGTCTCGAATATTTCTGAGTCCAGGAGTAGTGCGGTGATATCTTGCAGTAGTTGCAGGAACGACTCTTCAGGTAAGGCTCCCCTTTTCCAAAAATATCCTTTGCATCTGCAGTTCTTCCCCCACAGGTAGATGAGTATCTCGCATCTATTATCTCGCCCCTGTATACGCAGACGAGCCCTTTGGTCTCAACACAGGCGCATCTCGAATTTTTCGTCTCGGAATTCATCCCCCTGTACACCTGGTCCCTTTCGGTGGCTACAAGATCGTAATCCTCATCTAACTTCAGATGTCTCAAAGCATATGTCCTCGCCGCACAGGCACCCGCCTTCATGGCATCCATCTCGCCGGATTCGAATTCACAGGCAACAACGGAGTATAGATAGGATTCAATCGGAAGTTTATTTATTATCAGAGAATTCATTACAATTACTTCTCCCCGATAGAGAAGTCCGCTAAACCCGAACTTCTCGCCCTCAAATGTCACCCGGACAGACGATTTTACATCAAAAATCTTCTGTCCATCTCTATAAATCTTCCCATTCTTGACCTCTATGTCACCGGAAGGGAATCTATATACCTTGCCCCCCCTGTGGATGTATATGTTTCCGTCAGACCGTATAACTCCGCCCCCATTTCCAAGCAGTATCCTTATATGAGGCTCGGTTGATATTTTCCCCAATCTCACACCCTCCCTCTTTTGAACCCCTATACAACCGACAAGGAAAGGTAAAATCACTATGAGTATCCCGAGTTTAGACATAGCTACTCAATATGAAGTAAAGGGACTGAAGACTTACTTAGTTAATTACTCAATAACATAATGTTAGGCATTTCTACCCTGCCAGATGTGGGGGTAAAATTAGACATTCCTGCCTGCCGGTAGGCAGGCGTCATTAGAAATTAGACATTGATCTTATAAGTTCTTCATCACCCCATTAACCCATTACCCCATTAACCCATCACCCCACCAACCCATTACCCCATTAACCCATCACCCCATTAACCCATCACCCCATTAACCCATCACCCCATTAACCCATTACCCCATCAACCCATCACCCCATCAACCCATCACCCCATTACCCCATTACCCCATTAACCCATCAACCCATTACCCCATTAACCCATCACCCCATTAACCCATTACCCCATCACCCCATTAACCCATCACCCCATTAACCCATTACCCCATCACCCCATCACCCCATTACCCCATTACCCCATTAACCCATCACCCCATTATTTTCCCTATCATCTCGCTGATGTGCTCGTAGTGCGTGCCCTTCCAGTATATCCTCCCGCATTCCTTACATCTGCCGAATTCATTTTGTGTTTTGAAAACATGCGGTGGTACTTTCTCTTTTACATCTTCTTTATTCACCTTCTCAATGGGGAGATTGCATACCGCACATCGTGTAAAGGGTCTCGGTGAGAGGTTGAATACCTTGACCACCTCTCTCGTCTGCTCAAGAGGTTCATCCGTTTCTATGATATATATGTCACTTCTTCTTGGAAAACTGTGGGCTCTCGTGAGTAGAATTCTTCCCCCTTCGAGAGTGCGAGTCAGTATATCCTTTCTGTTCAGATGTCTGATATACACGGTGTCAAATCCAAGCAACCGCAGATTTCTGGCAAGTTTGCCCAGCATAAAATCAACTATAAATCTTGGCGAATCGGGCGACATAAATAAAGGACCGTTGAGAAACAAATGATTTTCTTATTATATTCCTTTATGGTGGATTCTATTAGGCTAACTTTTGGTACTATCGCAGCATCGTGAGTCTTCGCGTAGTCGTAAATTTTCTCGCTTCAAGTCTGCAAAAATAGATTCCTGCAGGTAGTTTTTTACCTCTATTATCTCTGCCATCCCAGATGATTTTGTAATATCCAGAAGGTTTATTTGCGTTTAACAATTGCCTCACACAACGCCCAGCAAAATCGTAAATCTTCACCATGACATGGCAATCGGTTGGCAACTGATATTTTATTACTGTTTTGTTTACAAATGGGTTCGGAATATTTTGCATCATGCTGAATACGGTGGGCTTTAACTCAATCTCCTCCACACCTAATGTACCACAACCAAGAACCCTTACCTGTAAAAGTGGTTCATCTGGGTCGTTTGAATAAACCTTGATTAAACCTTCTTCTGTGCCTGTATCCTGTGGTGCAAATCTGATGTATACATCAATACTGTCAAAAGGAGTGATAGTATCTGGAAATAGCGGCGAAACTATCTCGAATACCACATTATCCAAGACAAGGCTATCAGCTATGAGATCAGCATTTCCCCTATTCTTTATAAAGAGATGCCAGTAGGCTGAATCACCCAGAAAGACATCGCCAAAGTCATGCAAAGTATCGGATAATTTAATATCTGGCATTATCCCTCGTCCTAAAAGGTGAATATTACAAATGGGGTTGATGGGATCACTTGAGTAAATAGAGATGCTGCCAGAAATTACTCCTGTGTCCTGGGGGGTAAACTGAAGAGTTACACCCATGCTATCATCCGGCACCACTATTTGTGGGAACCCGGGTGAGACAACTCCAAATACGGGCTGTGTGGAATGTAAACTGTCAATTACAAGGTTAATATTTCCCCGGTTCTTTATTATGAATGACCACTCCCTTGAAGAATCCACTATGACATTTCCAAAGTAGTGGAATGTATCTGAAAGCACAATTTCTGGTCCAATCCCTCCTTTCAACTTAATATAAAGAGCCCCTTCATCTGGGTCATTAGAATGGATAGTAAGTGTGCAATGCTGAATTCCCGGTGTGCTTGGTTTAAACCTTGTTGTAACTTCAACAGAATCAAAAGGTATTATAGTTTGTGGAAAACTTGGCGATACAAGGCAAAATTGAAGGTTATCTAAAACTATACTACCGACTACGAGATTTGTATCACCTACATTTTCTATAATAAATGTCCAATCAAGCGAGTCTCCTATCGAAACGCCACCGAAATCGTGACTCGTATCCGAGACTATAATATCGGGATCAAGTATTTGTCTCGTTGTAGAGAAATAGATGTTCCCTTGCCTCTCCCAAAGCACCCAGATATGGCCAGAGTCATCAGAGACTGTTTCTGGACGAATACCAAAAGAAATGTATTCTGGAATTTCCCAACCTATGCTATCCCTATGAGAAACATATATGCCAGCACCATCGCTCCATGCAATCCAAATCTGATCGGCTGTATCAATGGTTATGGAAGGAGACCCCCCACTTGTAATGGAATAATCCTCGTGCCAAACTCCTGATGTATCTCTATAATATATAGAAATCCCTGTATCAACAAATGCAAACCAGATATTCCCAAGTGAATCCGCCGCAATATCGGGTTCCATTCCACCTATTTCATAATAATACGTAACATTAGAGTCTTCTATGTCGTAAGACACTATGGAGCCGCCTTCATAGTGGCTTCCCCCACTACAACCAGAATATTCGTATGCTATCCATACAAGAGAATCATAGATTGCGAGAGAGTGTGTAAAATTACTCTCCCAAGTGTCATATCCTGGCCAGCAATAGCCTCCAACAATGGTTCCAAGTGTCGACCAGGTATCATTAATGCAAGATACTAAGTCAACATTGCAATAAGGACATCCGCTGTGTCCCCACACATCGTATCCCACGAAAAGTTTGTTCGTTTCATCACTGAATGCCAGTGGAACCCAGTCGCCGCCTGTCCAATCTATCGTGAATGGCTCACTCCAGCCACAATCATAATAGCTCACATTAAGTCCAAAGAACTCCTGTTTTTCGCCTTTCACAGGAACTGGAGCCTCACCAAATGTTACCCAAATCTTACTCCATGCGTTTGCTATTCCTGGATGCAGATATTCTCTGCAGCCGTAAGACTCACTCGGCGGAAGAATCTCCATGGGCGCGACCCATTCCCCTTCGGCAAAATAGCTTGCTACTACACTAATATAGTTTGGCCATCCTACATCTTCTTCCTGATACCATACTGTCCAGATTCGGTTAAAATCGTCAACTGTCGCAGCAACTGCCCAGTCATCTGTTGATGTCATCGCCACAGGCCTCGGTGTGCTCCAACTTCCCAAGGAAATATCGGCATGAAAAAAAGCCAATACTGCCGCCAAGAAAAATAATCTGGTCATTCTGAATAACTTCTTGCTTATCACAAGCTTAACTGATATTTTTGGGCATCTGTGATGCTGATTTCCCTCCCACTTTATATAATACAATAAAAATTCCGATTTGTCAAGGGAAAAAACTTTTGCGAATAGGAGGCATGGAGGGGTCGGGTCTTCAAATTTCAGTTTTACTGATTTGACCGAATAAAGATGTGGGGATGGGCTCAACTATTCACTTTTTGGTTGACAAAAACGATATTTTATGGTACAATAGAATCGTGGCAAAAAGAATTAATGAGAAAAAAATGAAAACAATTGAGACGGTACCTACGAAGAAAGCGAGATACATTTTCCCAGAATATATAAGGACTTTCATGAATAAGAACATAAAGACCATCATCCACAAAATTTTATTTCCGGTGTTGGGAGGTTTTCCTCTGCTCTTTTTTACCGGTTGTGTTACGGTCCCACCTTTATACGAGACTTCTACAATAAGGAAAGGATTCACACCTCAATGTGGTTTTTCATATGAGTGGGCTGATTATAAAGGGGATACGCTCACTTACAGCTACGATTTTCTCAGAATGGATTTACTTGGTAGTTACGGGTTTACAGACCGGGTGTCTATCGATGCCAGGCTCTATGGAGCGGTTGGAAAAGGACGGTATTCGACACCTACTGAAGATGGTGAAATTCCATATTACTTTGGAGTTTTTGGTGGTATAAGGCTCTCTCCATTTCCCTCCGAGCGTATAGTCCCGGCAATACAGGTTGGGATTCAAACATTCCTTTTTATACCCATGATGTCGAGTGCTCTCCTCTTGGGAGTAAAGGATGAGGAGGGACATGAATTCTTAACTCTTGGAATTCGTACTCTCTCTTATCTGCCGGAATATGTTGTTCCATATGCAGTTTGTGTATCATTACACCCAAAGGTATGGTTGAACCCCGCCTCCATCTCCTTCGGGATGTCCCTCTTTCCCCTGAATGAATCAAAACCCTTTAAAAACGGGTTGAATCCACAGGATTTTTCTGTGGGAATAGGATTCAATTTCTAAAGGTCCCACCCCGAACTCTACAAAAGTTCCACCGAAAACAGATTTTTTCTCTTGATTTTTGAGAAAAATTGTGGTATAATGGTAAAACACCAAATTATGCTGGAAAATGGAACCGTAATAAAGACGGAAGGGACGGACGCCTTTGTACAGGCAGCCGGGGATAGCTGTAAATCCTGTGCGGCGAGGGCTTTTTGTATGGGTGGAGAAAAAAGAATCGTGCGAGTGGAAAACAAAATTGGAGCAAAGGAGGGTGACAAGGTTATACTGATGATACCAAAAAGAAGTTTTTACCTCTCCCTGACCCTCATATTTATCGTTCCGATAATACTTCTGTGCGGTGCATTTCTCTTTTTCAATCGTCTACTCGGTGAAGCCGCATCGGGTCTCATTGGACTACTCTTACTTGCTTTGTGGTTCGTCATTTTGAGGTCGATAGACAAAAGGCAGAAGAACAACATCAATCTGAAACCAAAGATAGTTAAAACCATAGACAGCGATGAACACTGATTGCTTTTATTTTTGGACGCCGATTTACGCTGATCACACTGATTATTTTTAGCCACGACCTCCCTTTGGTATGTTATGAATTTAACTTGTTATTTTATTTCAAAGATTTTTATCTATCTGTGAACATCCGTCCCGCCTCCTTCGGGATAAATGTTCATCCGTGGTTAATTTTTTTTCTTGACACAGATTTTAGATTGTAGATTTCAGATTGTATTATTCTCATAGCGTGATAGCCCGATAGCGTGATAGCCCGATAGCTTGATAGCCTTATAGCCCGATAGCTTGATAGCCCAATGACTAAATTACTGTCTTTATCTGTATTTGCGTCCAACAGTTAGTGCATACTATGATAGTAATACTCGACGATGATACCATACAGAAGATCGCCGCCGGCGAGGTCGTGGAGAGACCGGTATCTGTTGTAAAGGAACTGGTTGAGAATTCAATAGACGCCGGTGCGAAAAGAATATCAATATCTTTCACCGGTGGTGGGAAGGACTTTATCTCCGTGGCGGATGATGGAGGGGGGATGACGGAAGAGGATGCGAAACTCTCTTACCTCTCCCACTCGACGAGTAAGATAGGAAGTATCGAGGACATAAAAACCCTCTCCACGCTTGGATTCCGGGGAGAGGCACTCTCAAGCATTGCGAGGGTATCGATAATGGAAATACATACGAAAAAAGGGGGAACCGGGGGTGCGTATTTGAGAATAAGGGGTGGAAATATTGAGGAGGTTATGCCGAAACCGCGAGAGGACGGAACTACCGTAACCGTAAGAAACCTGTTCTTCAATGTGCCCGCGAGAAGAAAATTTTTAAAATCGGATTATGCGGAGGCGGAAAAGATCAAGACAATGATAACTGCGACCGCCATTGCACATCCCGAAATCTCCTTTTCTCTATTTCACAATCAAAATCTCGTCCTTCACCTCGAAAAAAACACATCGGAAGAGAGAATAAACGAACTCTTCGGAGACGAGGTAACAAGAGAGATGATATACATAGAACACGAAAAAAACGGTATAAATCTTTCTGGTTACATATCCCTGCCGCAATATTTGAAAGAGAGGGGAAGGCTGGAATATATATTTGTCAATAAAAGGCATATAAGGAACGGTCTCATACGAAGCGCCGTTAAAAATGCGTACGGAATCCCAACGAGAGAAAGGTCACCCTCGTTCATCCTCGATTTATCCGTGGATAAGAAGATCGTGGATGTAAATGTTCATCCGAGAAAGGAAGAGGTCAGATTTGCAGCCGAGAATCTCGTATACGGCACTATATTTGAGGCGGTAAGGAAAAGAATTGGCATAGGAATAGAAGGTGGGATAAGAGAGAGTGGTTACGAATGGGAAATGGAGCCAACAGCTTTCTGGCAACTTCACGACTCGTATATATTCGCTCAGACAAAAACCGGTGTCCTCATACTTGACCAGCACGCCGCACATGAAAGGATACTTTACGAAAGGATTATGAAGGAAAAACCCGCCTCACAGAAACTCTTATTTCCCCTGATAGTTGTTCTCTCTGCAAAGGAGCACGAGATCTTCATGCGGCTCAAAGATACCCTTATCAAATTTGGATTTGAAGTTGAGGAGTTCGGAGAGAGAACCATCAGGATAATCAGTATATCCTCTTTTTTGAAAGACATCACCGAAGACGAGTTCAGGGAAATCCTTTATGAAATCAGGGATGCAAAGCCTTTTTCGGACATTGCGAGAATACTCGCCTGCAGGGGAGCAATCAAACAGAAAGAGAAATTAAGCCCGGAGGAAATGAACGCGCTTATAGACAATCTCTTTGCAACCGAGAACCCATATTTCTGCCCACACGGTAGACCCACAATGATAAAATGGAGTATAGAGGAACTCGCGAGGAGATTCGGGAGGTAGCATATGCGATTTTTTGCGGACTTGCACATACATTCTAAATACTCGAGGGCGACATCAAAAGAGCTGGTTCCCCTGAACATAGCGCGGGCAGCAAAGGAGAAGGGTCTCTCTCTCGTTGCCACAGGAGACTTCACACATCCCCTGTGGAGGGAGGAACTCAAATCTGCACTCACCCCCCGTGCGAATGGCATATTTATGTACAACGATGTCTATTTCATCCTCGAGACCGAGGTGAGCAATATCTATGTAAAAAAGGGTAAACTAAGAAAGATACATAACTTGGTGTATGTTCCATCATTTGAAGATGCAGACAGGGTAGCCAGAGCACTCTCCAGATATGGGAAGCTCAATTCCGATGGAAGACCCATCCTCTCACTCCCATCGGACGATATGGTGGGGCTCATTTTTGAGGCATCAAAAGATGCCTTTATTGTCCCCGCTCACATATGGACACCTCACTTCTCACTGTTCGGGGCGTTCTCGGGATTTGACACCATTGAGGAATGTTTCGGTGAGAACACGAAGGAAATATTTGCCCTTGAGACGGGACTCTCATCGGACCCACCGATGAACTGGCGTATCTCGGCACTCGATAGGTTCACCCTCATCTCAAACTCCGATGCGCATTCTCCTGGCAACCTGGGAAGGGAAGCAAATTGCTTTGACTGCGACATAGATTACTTTGAAATAACCGACACGCTGAAGAAAAAAGACAAAAAGAGATTTATGTACACGGTCGAGTTCTTCCCGGAGGAGGGAAAATACCACTACGATGGACATAGAAAATGTGGGGTGAGGATATCGCCCGATGAGGCGATCTACCACGATAACATCTGCCCCGTGTGTGGTACGAGGATAACTATTGGGGTACTGCATCGCATACATCTCCTATCCGATAGGGAAAAGGGAACACCCGCACCCAAAGATGCGATACCCTTCAAACACCTGGTCCCATTAAAGGAGATAATAAGCAATGTATTCTCAGTGGGTGTAAAATCTGTGCGTGTCGAAACGGAGTACCGTAAACTCATAAATAAATTTGATAATGAATTCGCCTGTCTCATCGATGTGACATATGATGAACTCGCTTCCGCAGCGGGGGATAGACTTGCGGATGCGATAATAAGGGTAAGAGAAGGTAAGGTGAGCGTGTTACCGGGATACGATGGCGTATACGGAGAGATAAACATACTTGGAGAGAAAAAAGAGAAAAAGCAGCTATCACTATTCTAAAATTTTGCATTTTGATCTTTGATTTTAAATATTTCTTCGGGGGGTTATATGAAATGGTTCATTGGGAATGACATCGGTATAGATCTCGGCACGGCAACAACATTGATTTATATCAAGGGAAAAGGAATTGTATTAAACGAGCCAACGGTTGTTGCAATTGAGAAATCCACAAAGAAGTCGATAGCAATAGGACTTGAGGCAAAGAGAATGCTCGGCAGAACTCCGGAAAGTATAAGTGCAATAAGACCAATGAAGGATGGTGTTATAGCCGATTTCGAGATGGTTGAAGAGCTGATAAGGGTACTGTTATCAAAGGTGCAGGCAAGAAGGCTCTTCATAAGACCGAGAGTAGTGGTATCGGTTCCATCGGGTATAACGGCGGTGGAACGCCGTGCGGTGAGAGATTCCATAGAACATGCGGGTGCAAGAGAGGTATATCTCGTTTCCGAACCACTCGCCGCCGCCATAGGAGTGGGATTACCCATTGAAGCACCCTCGGGTAATATGGTGATAGATATTGGGGGTGGCACCACCGAAATTGCGGTGATAGCATTGTCGGGTATAGTGACAAATGTCTCCGTGAGGGTGGCGGGAGATGAAATGAATGATGCCATCGTGCAGTATCTAAAGAAAAGGTACAATCTGCTCATCGGAGAGTCAACTGCGGAAGAGGTAAAGATAACTATAGGCTCCGCCCTGCCCTCCTCTGCGGAGGAAGAAACGCAGGTCAAGGGGATAGACCTCGTTGCGGGACTGCCGAGAATCGTAAAAGTAAATTCTGAGGAGACGAGATCCGCACTCCACGAACCCCTGGGAAGGATAATCACAGCTGTGAGGGATTCACTGGAAAAGACCCCGCCCGAACTTGCGTCAGATATCGTAGAATCTGGAATCGTTATGACTGGTGGTGGTTCACTCCTGCGAGGTATTCCCGAAATCATATCAAAAGAAACCGGGCTTCCCGTGAAACTCGCCGAAAATCCTGTTGAGTGCGTGGTTAAAGGAACGGGTAAAATACTGGATAGCTTTGAACATTACTACAAAATTCTGTCAAAAGGAGGAAGAGAAAGGTGAGTTCCAACAAGACATTCTTGATACTAATAGCTATATCAATACTTCTCATAATATGGGGAAGCACCAGATATGGCAAAAGTTTCCAACTTGGCTCTGCCAGGATTATATCACATCTACAGAAACCGCTGACCTCTGTCGTGTCCATCCTGGATGCAAAAAACGAAAATCGGAAATTACGCAAAAGGCTCGTTGAAATTTCGAGGGAGAAGGAACTATACCAATCATATATCGAGGAAAATGTGCGACTCACAGATCTTCTCTCCTTTAAGGAAAGATCATCTCACTCTCTTCTCTGTGCAGAGGTTATTGGAATCTCTCCACATCCGAATAAGGGAATCATCATTATAAACAAGGGACGGGCGGATGGAGTCAAAAAGGACATGGCCTGCATAACTCCCCAGGGACTTCTGGGAATAGTAACGGGTGTGGAAAGGGATGTTTCTTATATCCAGACAATCGAAGAACCGGGATTCAGGGCATCTGCCATGGACTCTCGCACACGAGCAGTTGGGATAGTGCGCCAGAAGAATGGACTTATTCTGGACAATATAGCAATGGGTTCACCCCTTAATACTGGAGATACGGTAATTACCTCGGGTCTGGGAGGGGTGTTTCCAAAAGGGCTATATATCGGAACGATAAAGAACATCAAAAAATCACGCGATATGTTATTCCATGTGGCAAGGGTCCTCGCATTTGTGCCATCGGTTGTTGAATATGTGTTCATTCTGGAAAAGGAAACGCCCGAAGAAGCCCCCATCAGCATACAAATCCCGGAAAAGAAGATTAAAAAACCAATAGCTCCAGAACAACCGTTGAGAGAGCCCATAATCCCTGAACCCAGAATAAGGATACTTAGAAGAAAACCATAAAAGTCAAAAGACATCTTATAAAGATCAGATGTCTGATTATACAGATTACAAAAGCAGATTACACGGATTCAGGTAAAAGGATTGGCTTTTAATCTGTGGCTATAATTTTGATTTTTGATTTTGGTAGTGTCAAATAGAATATGTCCGAAGGATCCGTGCACAGCATCTCATACGAGCCGTAGGGCCGTATGGACATGGAAAAGAATATGTTCGCAGAATCC